>ERZ1048068.3335-NODE-3335-length-10617-cov-8.341791_pt1 | contig 10617 bp, 12 predicted proteins | sample MGYA00383098_ERZ1048068 | MGnify/ENA primary metagenome ERZ1048068 (study PRJEB29581, sample SAMEA5548368) | metagenome | biome: marine; feature: coastal; material: water | depth 1 m | study: Short-term variability in the microbial, nano- and picoplankton... | reverse complement strand
CTTGACCAAAAGCTATGAAATACACTCTTATATCTGTAGGCTCACGAGGAGACATGGAACCCTTCCTAGCTATAGCAGTGATGCTCAAAGAAAATGGCAAAGGAAGTATGTAAGGTGATAAAACTTAAACTCCCTTTCAAACTAAAAACGCAATCCGTTTTCGAAGACCTCTTTTAGCACTCTCAGCAAGACTTTCTATTTTTAATGCTCTCTTTACCTCAGCAATATCTCGTAATCCTGCGTGATATCTCAACCAATAGACCCGAGATAAAGTAAAATCTTTTTGAACCCGAGTTTTCAAAACAATGGAATCTCCAGTTTTTACTTTACCAGATTGCAGCACTCGTACGTATACTCCACAGTGTGGTTGATTGATGAAGACTTTTAGCACCTTCTGTGTATCAAACCGTATTCCTAGCTTATAACAAGGTTCTCGAAACTCAGAAACTTCAATAATCGCCTCTCCTACTTCGTATATATCCCCAACGAATATGTTCCGTTCATCCAAACCTTCTACGGTTAGGTTTTCACCAAACATTCCCATACTCCAGTTAGATTCTATATACATATCCTTCCACAGATCATAAATATCATGGGTAAATAAATAGCAAGCTTTGTCTACCCCACCGTGATACTTCCTATCGACTACAACATCTCCAACCACATCTTCAGATTCCAATATAATCTCGTCAACAGGTTTTTTAAAGATCCCTGTCTTTTCTTTTTTCCCTTTCCAGAGAACTTCTTTAGCTTCTGATATATTGGTAGATACAATCTGCATTTATTCTTTACAAAGTTAAACTATATTGCTTTTGTAATGTTTCATCTATTTCTAAATGGTCACTCTTGTTTCTCCATAAATTAAAGTTGATTTGCACCTTTCTTTGAGACCTCTATTTACCATAACACGAGCTGTTGCCTTTTTTTTACCGTGTGTATGCACTGTAATAGTGAATGCTCAAAAACCAACGCCAAGTATCCACGTCAGCTCTACAAGTGCAGAGATCAAAATAGACGGCATACTATCTGAAAAAAGCTGGGAAGCATGTGAGATAGTATCCGATTTTTATCAAAGTGTTCCATTTGATACCGGATATGCTAACTCTAAGACAGAGGTCCGGATGATGTATGATGATAAGTATTTATACCTATCTGCCATATGTTATGACGACGTTAAAAAACCATATATTATACAATCGCTGCGAAGGGATTTCAAATATGAAGTAAGTGATGCTTTCGGTTTGTACATAGACCCTTATGATGATTTGATGAATGGATTTCATTTTGCGGTCAATCCGAGAGGGGTGCAACGTGAAGGCCTTATACAGGTTGGCGGCCGCGGAGGAGTAACTACTGAATGGGATATCCTTTGGTATTCAGAAGTGAAAAACTATGAGGATAAATGGGTATTGGAAATGGCTATTCCTTTTACTTCACTTCGATTTAAAAATGGAGAAAAGAAATGGCGAGTGAATTTTTCAAGAAACGATCTCAAACGAAATGAAGGTTCATCTTGGGCGGCAATTCCTCGGAATTTCAATATTGCTTCACTTCCATTCTGTGGTAACTTGATCTGGGACAAACCATTTGTAAGTAAGAAAAAAAGTATCGCTATCATTCCTTACGTCACTGGTGGCCTGCAAAAAGCTTATGAACCTACCGAAACACCAAACGAATATACTTCTGGTATCGGTGGTGATGCGAGAATTGGAGTTACCAACTCTCTACAGCTTGACTTGACGGTAAATCCTGATTTCTCACAGGTGGAAGTAGATAGACAAGTTACCAACCTATCTCGATTTAGTTTGTTTTTCCCTGAAAGAAGGAATTTCTTCATTGAAAATAGTGACCTATTCTCTGACTTTGGATTTCGTCAAATTCGTCCATTTTTCTCTAGAAAAATAGGTTTGAATCAAGGGCAAATAGTTCCCATACTCGCAGGTGCTCGACTGAGTGGTAAGGTGGGAAAATACTGGCGTATAGGTGCAATGAATATGCACACACGAGAAACAGACAACGCCCCACAACAAAACTATTCGGTAGCTGCAGTACAGCGTAATATCCTCAAAAACAGTACTATTGGAGTCATCGCAGTCAACCGACAGAGTTTTGATAGCAGCGGTTTGATTTCAAAGGATCACAACCGTATGATTGGTTCAGATTTCAACTTCAATACCATTGACAGAAAATGGTCCGGTAAAGCCCTTTATCATTATGCCATCACACCAGATGTGTCAGATGACAACTTTGCACATGCTACCTTCTTGGCCTATAGCACTCCCAACTACTTCATCATGTGGAATCACGAGTATGTGGGGAGGAACCATTTGGCGGATGTAGGTTTTGTGCCTCGTATAGAACGTTTTGATCCAGAAGCCAATATCGTTAGAAAACAAGCCTATTGGAGACTAGAACCTATGTTTGCCTATACTCACTTTCCTGAAAAAGCAAATTCTAAATACATCTCTCAGAGGTTTGAAGCTTATGTGGATAGGTATACCGATGCTGATTACGAGCTTACCGATAATCAAAATCGATTTCGCTACATACTTACCTTGAAAAACACCAATCAAATAGCATTACTTGCGAACGATTGGTATACGAGACTATTCTTCGACCGCGATGTCACATTTACGAATGATACCAATGCGATAACCCCTGCAGGTGGATATCATTATCAAAATATACGACTAACTTATCTCACCGACCAACGTAAACCACTTGCCGGAGAATTATCTGTATTTTCAGGAGAGTACTACAATGGAAGACGTAGTAATGCAAACTTGTCCATCAATTACCGATGGCAACCTTATGGAAGATTTGGACTATACGTAAATCAAAACAGTTTCGATATACCTGGCCTAGCACAAAACAAACTACTTACTCTCATCGGCTCAGAAATTGAGCTTTCCTTTACGAAGAGTATCTTCTTTTCTACCTTTATGCAGTACAATACTCAGATTGATAATTTTAACATAAATAGCAGACTGCAGTGGAGATTTAAGCCTATGAGTGACCTGTTCATCGTGTACTCTGACAATTACAACACTACAGAGTTGAGTCCTATCAATCGGGGATTAATTGTAAAATTGAATTACTGGATTCAGTAGACGAAACAATGCTATTAACAGCTTCATAGTTGTCATGTTTCAACATTTCTGCGTTTTTCTTGTTATCATTGGCAAGTTATGTCCGAAGAAAACAACCGCCGAAAATTCATCAAAAATGCACTCTACACAGTAGTAGGAGGTTCTATATTGGGTAAATCTATAGTATTAGAAGGTAAAGAAACGGAAGGAGAACAACCGAATGTAATCATTAATACTAAACCACTCGGTTTTCAATGGGATACTCAGGACCCTTTTCTCTTTTGTGTGCATCATGAAGACGCCTACCCTAAAGGAAACGCGGAATTAGGCCCAGACAAATCCTTACTTTCAGGAAGGAACATGGGAAATGATTTTCATATGAAAGATGGATTCAGAATGTATCACGGGCAAACAGTGCCTGGTTTTCCAGGACATCCTCATAGGGGATTTGAAACTGTAACAGTTGTGAGAAAAGGAATGGTTGACCACTCAGATTCAATGGGAGCATCTGGAAGATATGGTGATGGCGATGTGCAGTGGATGACCAGTGGCAAAGGAGTACAACACGCTGAAATGTTCCCACTGGTGAATCAAGATAAAGGCAATCCGATGGAGCTCTTTCAAATTTGGCTCAACTTACCCAAGAAAAGTAAAATGGTCGATCCTCATTTCAAGATGCTCTGGAACGAGCAAATCCCAAAATTAGAGATTAAAGACACCTCTGAAAATATCTCTAAACTAGAGGTTATAGCAGGTAGTTTTGAAAGCAACAATGCTCCTACTCCACCTCCCAACTCTTGGGCCACGCCAAATGAAAATGAAGTTGCCATTTGGAATATTCATATGGAACCTAAAGCGGCACTTACATTACCGAAAGCTTCTAAAGGTATCAATAGGAGTATTTACTTCTATGCAGGGGATAAGCTTCAGGTCAATGGAACTTCGTTAAAATATTATCACTCTGCAGATGTATTAGCATATCAAGACATTGTGTTAGAAGCTGGAAATAAGGAATGTAAAGTTCTAGTTCTTCAAGGAAAGCCAATAGCAGAATCAGTAGTACAGCATGGTCCTTTTGTGATGAACACCATCGAAGAAATCCAAGAAACGTATGCAGAGTTCCAGCGGACAAGATTCGGAGGCTGGCCTTGGCCTAAGTACGACAATGTACACGCCGCTGAGAAAAGAAGATTTGCCAAACATGCTGATGGCAAAGAAGAAAAAATGGGTTAATCTGATTTAAACCCCTAATCCAAAACAAACGGCCCTCCTACTCTTAGAGCATTTTCAGCTCCTGAGCTGTCACATCAACTATTGACACAGTAAATGTTACAGATTCCAGTGGCGTATCTGTAGTATCTGTTTCTAGTGCCTCTATAGACTTCAATGTAGTCGCACCTGAAACCATTTCACCAAAGATCATGTACTCACCATCTAGTCTTGGTATTCCATCTTCATTGGTTACTATGTAGAATTGACATCCGTTAGAAAGCTTATCAGGATTATCATCTCGCCCCATTCCTAGTGCACCAAATTTGTGCTTTATACTATCGCTAAACTCAGGTTTGAGTAAATAAGGTGAATCTTTAAAAAACTTCACAGAATCAGGACAACCACCTTGTATCACAAAGTCCTTAATCACTCTATTGATGGTAAACTGATCATAATGTTGCTCATTTGCTAATTTCACAAACATGGCCTTATGTTTAGGCGTCTCATCGTATAACTCAAAATACATGTCTCCGAATTCGGTGGAAATCTTAGCAAGTTGATGAGTAGATGTGCCGTTGCTTACTTCTGAATTACATTGACAAAATAGGATAATAACGAGCAATAGATGAAGCATTTTTCTCATCTGACAAATCTTCACATTTTTTTCCAAAAAAAAGCACGTGTTAATCTTTTGCCAATTGGAAAATTGATAACTTCGCTTTCAACTAATGAAATACACCGACAGATTAAACCGCGTCAAAGAATCTCTCACTATTGGGATGTCAAGAAAAGCCCGCGAGCTTAAGGCTCAAGGTAAGGATGTGATTAGCCTAAGCCTCGGTGAGCCGGACTTTGATACGCCAGCACACATAAAAGAAGCTGCCAAAGCAGCTATGGATGCTGGAAAAACCAAGTATCCTCCAGTAGGTGGTATACCTGAGCTTAAGAAAGCGATATGTGACAAGTTTAAAAGAGATCAAAATTTAGACTTTGCTGCCAATCAAGTGATGGTATCCACAGGAGCTAAGCAGTGTATAATGAATGTGATGCTCAGCTTGGTGCAACAAGGTGACGAAGTCATCATACCGCTACCTTACTGGGTGAGCTACTCTGAGATGGTCAATCTTGCAGGTGGGAACAGCATCTACATTCCCTCTGATTTTGAAAAAGGATTTGCCATCGATATAGCTAAACTAAAAGCTGAAATCAATGCCAATACAAAAGTTATCATATTCAGCTCGCCTAGCAACCCTGCTGGCAGTATGCTAAGCGATAGTCAGCTGAAAGAGATAGCAGATATTGTAAAAGAACATCCTCAAATCACGATAATTAGTGATGAGATATATGAGCATATCGTATTTGACGGAGAGCATAGAAGTATATCTCAGTTTGAAGAGATAAGAGATCAGCTGGTCATCATCAATGGAGTATCGAAAGGCTATGCGATGACAGGTTGGCGAATTGGATATATGGCAGGGCCAGCAGACATCATAGCAACTTGCGACAAGTTACAAGGACAGTTCACCTCTGGAGCAAATACTATAGCGCAGTGGGCCGCTGTTACTGCTCTCAATTCGGATCTAAAACCAACCTTGGAGATGGTAGAAGTATTCAAACAACGGAGAGAATTAATAGTAAGTTTATTGAGTGAAATCCCCGGGTTTCATGTAGACACACCTAGAGGTGCTTTTTACCTTTTCCCAGACGTAAGTTCTTATTTTGGAAAAACACTGAAAGGACATCAAATCAACTCCAGTCTAGACCTCTGCAACTACCTTTTGGAGGAAGCATTGGTAGCAGTAGTGCCCGGTATCGCTTTCGGTATGGATGACCATATCCGGATCAGCTATGCCTCGAGTGAAAAAGACCTAAAAGAAGCAGTAAGGAGAATAAAACAAGCCCTAACCATATGAACATCACCCAACTTTTTAAGCAATTTGACAATACCAAAGTACTCGTGCTTGGGGATGTAATGGTAGATGCATACTTCTATGGGTCTGTCTCTAGAATTAGCCCTGAGGCACCCGTGCCTATCGTAAACTTGAAAAACAAGGAGCAACGACTAGGAGGTGCTGCCAATGTAGCACTGAATCTCAAGTCACTTGGAGCAGAACCGCTCATCTGCAGTATAAAAGGAAACGATAGAGATGGCCAGGTACTAACAGACCTTTGCAAAAAGGAAGGCTTGATAACTGATGGGCTCATAAACGATTATAATCGTGGTACTACGGTAAAAACAAGAATCATAGGAAACAGTCACCAATTGCTACGCATAGATGAAGAGAGCACGGAAAATATAGATAAATCCCTTGAAGACTTGGTATATCAGGCTGTAAATAGCTTCATAGATCAAGTAGATGTTCTGATTTTTCAAGATTACAATAAGGGACTATTAACAGCTAGTCTTATAGCTAGAGTAATAGCACTTTGTAAAAGCAAGAATGTACCGATGGTCGTAGATCCTAAGTTCAAAAATTTCTTTGAATACCAAGGAGTTACGCTATTCAAGCCAAATAAGAAAGAACTATTACAAGCGGAAAACATTGGAGAATCACTGAATACGGATAGTCTTGAAAACTTAGCGGTATCCGTTCGTGAGAAAATAGATGCTGATAAACTAATGACTACTCTGTCTGCTGATGGTGTAATGATAGTCTCTGCAGATGAGAAAGTACATTTACCTGCTCATCCACGCAAGATAGTAGATGTAAGTGGTGCTGGCGATTCTGTGCTTTCAGTGGCAGCACTCTGTGTAGCTGCAGGTATGTCCAATGAACTCACCGCTGCCTTGTCCAACCTCGCAGGAGGATTGGTCTGCGAACAGATTGGTGTAGTACCAATAGATCGAGATTTGCTCTTCAGTGAAGCGATGGAGCTGAATGTGAGTGAGAGCTATTAGGGAAAGATAGGTTTTTCCGTCTACTCGATCGGATAGTACTTATTAATTTGTCTTATACTTGTGAAATAGCAGCAGGTATAAGCTGTGATGGACTATCTATTTGCAATCGCTCATAAGTAATTACAAATAAATATATACAAGAGATAACTTATCTGCCTCCGGCAGATGTGTCAAACACATATACAAGTGTTGTGCGTCATATAATGAAAATCGAATGAAGACAAATTTTGAAATAGAAGAAAACTATGCTGTTCAGTTAAACGGAACGCATATTGACCTTCATAATAATTTTGACTTTATCGGACTTACAAAAAATGGGGAAAACATTATTGTAAACTTTAAAATAACGACAGGTGATTGAATAAAAAAGGACGAACTCCAAAGCTTGTAAGAAATTAAAATATTGAATGGATTTGTCCCTAATCCAGCATATCTGGACGCCTTTCCTCAGTGATCCTCAAGGCCTGCTCCTCTCGCCACGCTTCTATTTTTGCGAAGTGACCACTCTGTAATACCAAAGGTACTTTTAATCCTCGGTATTCTGCAGGTCTGGTATATACAGGTGGAGCGAGCAATCCATCTTGATGAGAATCTGTTAATGCACTTTCCTCATCAGATATTACTCCTGGTATCAGTCTACATATAGAATCTGCTACTACTACAGCCGCCAATTCTCCTCCACTCAAAACATAATCTCCGATGCTTATCTCTTTGGTGATTATCTCATCACGAATTCGTTGATCTATACCTTTGTAATGACCGCATAGTATGATTAGATTCTTTTTAAGTGAAAGTTGATTTGCTGTGCCTTGGTTATATACTTCACCATCTGGACACATGTAGATGACTTCATCATAGTCTCTTTCAGATTGCAGTTTTTCTACACAATCAAATACTGGTTCGCATCGAATAACCATACCAGCACCTCCCCCATAAACGGTATCGTCCACTTGCTTGTATTTACCTAAGCCGTAGTTTTTTAGATTGTGAAGAACGATTTCTACAATACCTTTATCCTTAGCTCTTTGCACAATACTATGTCCTAATGGACTTTCCATTAATCTAGGCTGAACAGATATGATATCTATACGATGCTTCATATATCAAGTATTCCTTTTGGTAAGGTTAGCCAGATTTCTTTTTCCTCAGCTGAGATATAATCTATAAAATCTTCAACTAGCGGAATGTACTTCACCTCACCTTTGTATGGCACAAGTAGCATAAGTTGTTGCGGGAGTTCCTGCACATCCTCTACTACGCCTATCGTACCAATATTTTTGTCTATGACTTCAAAACCAATGAATGACAATTCTGAGTCCTCTGGTAAAACTTCTCTGTCAGTGTATACTTCTGTACCTGCAATCTCTAAAGCTTGTTCGTGGTTTTCAACAAACTCAAATTGAAGTACCGGTTCTTCTGGTTTTCCTTTTATTCCAACAATTTTATTTGGAATGAAATGACCATCTAGTTTTAAAAAAAGAAAATCGTCCCGATGAAGCGAGACGATTTTTCTTTCCAAAGTTAATTGGACTTCTCCTTTGAAGCTATGAGGCCGACTAATGTAACCGATATAAATCAGATTATTCTTGTCTATCATAGCAAAGAGAAAAAATATTAAGCTTTTTCTTCCTCAGAAGCTGCTTCTTCGGCTGCTGGAGCCTCTTCTGCAGGTGCTTCTGCTTCAGCTATAGGAGCTTCAGTATCGGCTGCAGGAGCTTCACCTTCAGCCACTTCTTCTGCTGCTTCTGCAGCATCTTCAGCGATACCTTCTGGAGCATCTCTTTCAGCGATAGCCTTGAGTCTAGCTTCTTTGATTTCTTCTTCTTTTTTGTGAGCTGCTTCAGCTGCGTCAGCTGCTGCTTTGGCAAGGCCTTCAGCTTTAGCATCTACCTTTCCTGATTTTTCGCCCATCCAAGCTGAGAATTTCTCATCTGCTTGTTCCTTTGTCATTGCACCTTTTTTCACACCTTTGTTTAGGTGATGTTTGTGTAAAGCACCTTTGTACGAAAGAATTGCTCTACAAGTGTCAGTAGGTACTGCACCATTTTCTAACCAACGGACCGCATCATCCAAGTTCAAGTCTATTGTAGCAGGATTGGTGTTCGGATTATACGAACCAATTCTCTCAATAAATCGACCATCCCTAGGAGCTCTTGCATCCGCCGCCACAATGTAGTAGAAAGGTTTTCCTTTTCTTCCTTGTCTACGTAGTCTTAATTTTACCATTTGTTATTTTTTTTAAATCCCGCTGGTTCTCCTTCTTCCAGCAGGACTGCAAAAGTCGCCTTTTATTTTTATTTTACAAGTCTATTTCAAGAGATAAATAGATTACCTTACTCCAAAGATAATATCGCATTTTACTACCCCTTTTGTATGGCTCAACTCGATGAGGTTTTTCTTTGAGAAACTGTCTAAATATTCATCCACAAGCAGTTTTATCCAACCGAGTTCCGCTTTCAATCTCCAATGTTCTCCATCGTTCTTATACAGCACAACAAATAATCTATTTTTTAAATGAATGCGTTGCTGACTGCTTTGATTGATGTAAAGCCACTTTGCCAACTCTTTTAATTGTATCTGGGCATCTTTCAAGCCTACATTATAACCCTTTGGATATACACTCATTTTGTGATCAAAAGCGATACCATTGATAAATAAATCTTTCTCCCGATCCATTGCGTTTTTCACCTGACGAACGAGAGGGTGACTTGTAAAAATAAACTCTACTGCTTGTGCACTCCAGAAATTATACCATCTATTCAGTCCATAGTTTCGTAATTCTTGAAACTTCTTGTGTGTACTAAATCGATTATATATCTCTTTGTTAACCTCATCAAACTCTGAAATAGAATAGATGAAATTAGTCTGTAAATCCCAGATATCTGCTTGCTTACGACCCCATTTGTATTCTGAGGACCAGCGTTTTTTGAGTTGTATTTCCATCTCTTGCAGATTCACAATAGCAAAGGTCTAAAATGATCAATTAAATCCAATACAATAAATTGCTTCTTTAATAGAATATTAAATTTGTAAGCGATGAGAGATTCTTTAATTTCTGCTTTGCGTATTCTATTTATATCTTGTTCTAACAATGAGAATAAAAATAACAAAGTCTCATCTAATCCTAAAGTTACCTCAAAAGTTTATTACAATAAAGCTCAGAATAGAAATAACTATATTTCATTGGTAAGTGATGAAAGGAGTTACTTTACTGACCATTATCTTTACGAAAGTGCATCAGATATTTCATACTTTTCATTAAATTTTATTCCAAAAGAAAATTACACACTTAATTTCCATTCAGTTTTTGGCAATCAAAAATCAATTAATGTCAAATTAGAGAATGATACAAGCGTAAACTTCAACTTAAACAGCCCAAAATTTGTAGAAAATAAAAAATCACTCGCTAAATTTATT
>ERZ1048068.3332-NODE-3332-length-10622-cov-5.755844_pt1 | contig 10622 bp, 9 predicted proteins | sample MGYA00383098_ERZ1048068 | MGnify/ENA primary metagenome ERZ1048068 (study PRJEB29581, sample SAMEA5548368) | metagenome | biome: marine; feature: coastal; material: water | depth 1 m | study: Short-term variability in the microbial, nano- and picoplankton... | reverse complement strand
AGCTAGCATCTACACCAATGTTTAAAAACTCATTAGAGTATTTAACAGCTGTTTGTGCAGAAAGTAAAGTTGATACCAGTAGTATCCCAAAAAACAATGTTTTTTTCAATGTATTTTTTTTATGCGACAATGATTTTTTCTTTACCTTAATAAACTCGTATTTTAGTAACATATTGTACCTAGAGGGCGCTAGAGCAAAATAGTTTACTATTTTTACAAAAGTACCAAGTAAATTTTCAATCATGAAACTATTTCAGTAGTATTGGGGTTTTGCAATTAGATTTATGTTTTAAAAACAAAAAAAAATTATAAGCTTAAAATAACAGGAGTATTAATTTATCAACCTTCATAGTTGTTAAAATCTATCTATTAAATGATAAAACAAATACCAAATATCATTACTTCCTTAAATTTGCTATGCGGCTGTGTGGCAATTATTTTTGCTGTCTCGGGAGATTTAGTTTCGGCCTGTTTTTTTGCTTTTGCTGGGATCTTTCTAGATTTCTTTGACGGCCTTGCAGCAAGAGCACTCAATGCACAAAGCCAAGTAGGCTTGCAATTAGATAGTCTAGCAGATGTTGTCACAAGTGGTGTTGTTCCAGCAATTGTTATGATGCAACTACTTAGCCGTGCATACACTGGAGCTAATATGGAGATTACTACCTTATTTAAAGATGGCCTTGAAGATACCTCTTGGATGCTCTATATGCCTTTTATAGGGTTGCTAGTTGCTGTAGCCTCTGGGTATAGACTGGCAAAATTTAATGTAGATACCAGGCAAACAACAAGTTTTATTGGTTTGCCAGTTCCAGCAAATACGCTTTTAATTTTAAGTTTGCCTTTAATTTTAAATTTCCAGGCAAGTCAACAAATTAGTGAGTTTATTCTTGCTCCCTGGTTTTTAATTATTCTTACGCTTTTGAGTTGTGTACTTTTAAACGCAGAGATACCACTTTTTGGATTAAAGTTTAAAACATGGAATTTTAAAGACAATACGGTGCGCTATTTGTTTTTGATAACTTGTGTCTTACTTTTGGTTTTGCTTAAATTCATAGCAATACCAGTAATTATCTTTTTGTATATTTTGGTTTCTCTCTTTTGGAAGCCTTTGAATTAGACTATTTTGGTTGGTAGAGCTTATTAACTACTGAAAATTTAATTTCTTTTTACGTAGCTCAAAGTTTTGACCTAGGTAAACCTTGCGTACCATTTCATCTGCAGCGAGTTCCTGAGGTTCACCATGTTTTAAGATACTTCCTTCAAACATTAAATACGTGCGGTCTGTAATGGCAAGGGTTTCTTGTACGTTGTGATCTGTAATTAAAATACCTATATTTTTATCCTTAAGTTGTGCGATGATGCGTTGTATGTCTTCCACGGCAACTGGATCAACTCCTGCAAAAGGCTCGTCAAGTAAAATAAAATTTGGATCTGTGGCTAGTGCTCTAGCAATCTCTGTACGCCTGCGTTCTCCTCCACTGAGCAAATCTCCACGACTCTTACGAATATGACCTAGGCTAAACTCTTCAATGAGAGATTCCATTTTCATGAGCTGCTCTTTTTTAGAGAGTTTTGTGAGTTGCAACACACTTAGTATGTTGTCTTCAATGCTTAGTTTTCTAAAAACAGATGCTTCTTGTGCTAAATAACCAATACCGTTTTGAGCACGTTTATACATTGGGTAATTGGTAATTTCTGTTCCATCTAAGTAGATGTTTCCTCCATTGGGCTTAATAAGGCCAACAATCATGTAAAATGAAGTTGTTTTCCCGGCGCCATTAGGGCCTAATAAACCAACAATTTCGCCTTGATTTACCTCAACAGTAATACCCTTTACAACCTTTCGGCCTTTGTACTGTTTCATTAAATTTTCAGCTTTTAACTTCATGTGTGGTTTATTAAATAGTAAATTTTATGAGTTATAAATGTATTTGTTTTTTTAAAGATAGTCTAGGGGGTTAACTCCACCTTAGATTTTTCCTTTTTCTTTTCTTTTTGCTTGTCTTCGCAGCACTCTTTTTGATATTGTAATACTAAGTTCATAGAGTATTAATATTGGAACCGAAACAATTACCTGGCTAGCAATATCTGGAGGTGTTATTATCGCAGATAAAACAAGTACAATTACCAGTGCAAACTTCCTGTATTTCCTCAAATATTCAGGGGTTACGATTCCTATTTTAGTTAAGAAAAATATTAATATGGGTAACTCAAAAATAAGACCACTAGCCAGTACAGAAGTACGTACAAGACTGGTGTAACTACTGAGGTCAAAATCATTAAACACCTGTTCGCTTACTTGATAGCTCCCCAGAAAGTTAATAGATAGTGGGGTTACCACATAATATCCAAAAAGTACACCAGTGAAAAACAAAAGAGATGCTATAATAATAAAGCCTCGAGAATTTCTGCGTTCATTACCACGCAGCCCCGGGCTTATAAAGCGCCAGAATTCAAATAAAATATATGGGAAGGCTACCACAAAACCAAGTGTAATAGAAGTCCAGATATGTGCAGAGAATTGTCCTGCTACCGTTCTTGATTGTATTCTAAAAGATTCTTCTTTAAAACAGAAGCTATCTTGTATGCCAATCATGTTAGAGAATTTACACAACAACCTATAGGTTGGGAATTCTTGGCTTTTGGGTCCTAATAGTAACACGTCAAACACAAACTCTTTTGCCAAAAATGCAGCCAAGGCAAGCCCTAATACTGCAATACTAATGCGTATTAAGTGCCATCTTAACTCCTCCAAATGGCTTATAAAAGACATTTCTTTTCCTGGTGAAGGGGTGCCTATTTGTTTTGTCATCACTTATGAGTTTATTGTTCTTTGCTATTAAATAATTCCTTCTTTGGTTAAGTCATGGATATGAACAATACCACTGTATACTCCATTTTCTTGGGCAATAACTTGAGTAATTCCGTTGCTTTCCATTAGTTCCATAGCAGCAACAGCCATTGCGTTATTATCTATTGTTTTAGGGCTTTTACTCATGATGTCTTTTGCTGTAAGGCCTTTAAAGCTATCATTTGTGCTCATCATCCTACGTAAATCACCATCTGTTATAATACCTACAATATCACCCTCTTGAATAACGGCAGTTACCCCCAGCATGTTTTTAGATATTTCCATAATGACATCTTTAATGTTTGTCTCTGGAGTTACCTGTGGTTTTTTATTTTGTTGTGTGAGATTGCTAACCCTTAAATAAAGTTGTTTTCCAAGTGAGCCACCAGGATGAAATTTTGCAAAATCACTACTAGAAAAACCCCTAAGGTCTAAAAGGGCCATTGCCAAGGCATCTCCCATTACTAGTTGCGCTGTTGTACTTGAGGTAGGTGCTAGATTGTTTGGGCAGGCTTCTTTTTCTACATAGGCATTTAAAACATAGTCTGCCTGTTGGCCAAGAAAGCTATCTTTGTTTGACGTGATGGCAATTAGTTTGTTTCCTATGGCCTTTATAAGAGGTACTAATACTTTTATCTCTGGGGTGTTTCCACTTTTTGAAATACATATCACACTGTCATTTTCTTGTATGGTTCCAAGATCACCGTGTATAGCATCTGCAGCATGCATAAAAATAGATGGGGTGCCTGTGGAGTTTAGCGTTGCAACAATTTTAGTTGCAATATTGGCGCTTTTACCAATTCCCGTAATGATCACACGGCCATTACTTTGGTATATATAACGAACTGCTTCTGCAAATTCATGGGTAACCAGTGAGACCAAATTTAAGATTGCTTTGCTCTCTGTTTTAATGGTTTGCTTGGCTACTGAAATAATTTTGTCGTTGTTCACAATTTTACGCTTTTTAAAGTTTGTCACTGTGTAAGAAATCCTTATATTTAATATGACAAACTAAATATAGTAAGTCTTAAGGTAATAAATGTATTTTTGATAGTACAAATACCATTTATAGCCTACAAAACTACGATTGTTCCTAAGTAAAAACAATTATTTTGTGCTAAGACTCAAATAATAAAAACAATTAAGTCTCGTGAGTGATACTGAATTATACGCTGCGCTGAAACATTTCTTTGGATTTTCAAAATTTAAAGGACTTCAAGAACCTGTAGTTAAGAGTATTTTAGATAAAAACAACACGTTTGTTATTATGCCTACTGGAGGCGGTAAATCTTTATGCTATCAATTGCCAGCCCTAATGCAACCAGGAACCGCTATTGTCGTGTCTCCTTTAATTGCACTGATGAAAAATCAAGTAGATGCGCTGCGTGCCTTGTCTTCAGAAGAAGGAATAGCACATGTTTTAAACTCTTCGCTCAATAAAACAGAGGTGAAACAAGTAAAGCAGGATATCAGCGATGGTATTACCAAATTACTTTATGTTGCTCCAGAATCATTAACCAAAGATGAATACGTTGATTTCCTTCAACAAGAAAAAGTCTCCTTTGTTGCCATAGATGAGGCGCATTGCATCAGTGAGTGGGGACATGATTTTAGACCAGAGTACAGAAACCTAAGAACCATTATAAAAAGAATTGGTGATAATATTCCCATCATAGGCTTAACAGCCACCGCCACTCCTAAGGTACAGGAAGATATTCTTAAAAACCTAGCAATGAGTGATGCTAATACCTTTAAGGCGTCTTTTAATAGGCCTAATTTGTATTATGAAATACGTCCCAAAACCAAAAATGTAGATGCAGATGTCATTCGTTTTGTAAAACAAAATGAAGGAAAGAGCGGTATTGTATATTGCCTTAGTAGAAAACGCGTTGAGGAGTTGGCTCAAATACTACAGGTTAATGGCGTCAAGGCGGTGCCATATCATGCTGGGTTAGATGCAAAAACACGTGTAAAACATCAAGACATGTTTTTAATGGAAGATGCAGATGTTGTTGTTGCAACTATTGCCTTTGGTATGGGTATTGACAAGCCAGATGTTCGTTTTGTGATTCACAACGATATCCCAAAAAGTATAGAAAGTTATTACCAAGAAACGGGTCGTGCTGGTCGTGATGGTGGCGAGGGTCATTGTTTGGCATACTACAGTTATAAAGACATAGAGAAACTTGAAAAATTTATGAGCGGTAAACCTGTCGCAGAGCAGGAGATAGGCCATGCACTATTGCAAGAGGTTGTTGCTTTTGCAGAAACATCTATGTCTAGAAGAAAGTTTATTTTGCACTATTTTGGTGAGGAGTTTGACACCGATACTGGTGAAGGAGGACAGATGGACGATAATATGCGCAATCCAAAAACTAAACAAGAGGCACAAAATCAGGCTCAAAAATTATTGCGTATTATTAGTGAAACTAACGAGCAATACAAAAGCAAGGATGTTGTTAATGTTATTATAGGCAATGCCAATGCCCTTATCAAATCTCATAGAACAGATAAACAATCCTTTTTTGGTCTAGGTGCGGCTTATCAGGATCATTATTGGATGGCCTTACTGCGGCAGTTACTAGTTGCCAAATACATAAAAAAAGATATTGAAACCTATGGGGTTATTAAGCTTACTCAAAAAGGGGTAGATTTTATAGAAACCCCAACATCTTTTATGATGACAGAGGATCACTCTTTTAAACAGGCCAACGATGATGCTATTATTATAGCAAATAAAGGCGCTGGGGTAGTTGCTGATGCTGCGCTTTTTAAATTGCTTAAATCAGAACTTAAAGCCACTGCAGATAAATTAAGCTTACCTCCCTATGTCATTTTTCAAGAGCCCTCACTTGAGGATATGGCTTTAAAATATCCTATTACTATAGAGGAGTTATCTAATGTTCATGGAGTAGGAGAGGGTAAAGCAAAAAAGTATGGTAAAAATTTTGTTGCCCTTATCAAGAAATATGTGGACCAAAATGAGATAGAGCGCCCAGATGATCTTGTCGTAAAATCTACAGGTAGTAATAGTGCAAACAAGTTATACATTATTCAAAATGTAGATAGAAAACTCCCCTTGACAGATATTGCAGATTCTAAAGGACTGCCAATGCAGGAGCTCATCAAGCAGATGGAAGCTATTGTTTACAGTGGCACTAAATTAGATATTAGTTATTGGGTAGATGAAATGCTCGATGAAGAGCAGCAAGAAGATATTCATGAATATTTTCTAGAGTCTGAGACAGATAAAATCGATGATGCCATGGAGGAGTTTGATGGAGAGTATGATGATGAAGAACTGCGTATCTACAGAATCAAATTTATTAATGAGGTAGCAAATTAAACACGCCTAATAAATAATTGTAAACCCCATTGTGTTACTTACATTTGGGGTTTGTTTTTTGATAAGGTGTGGTTTTAAAATTTTAAAAATAAGTTTTGACTTATGTTATGATAAAGAGTAACTTTGCGCTTTCAAAATCAAAGCATATGCTTTGAACAATCATTTAAAAAACGATTATGCAAGACGGTATTTACGTTAAAATAACAACAGAAAAAGGAGAGATCCTTGGACAATTAACATACAAAAGAACTCCAGGAACAGTAGCAAATTTTGTGGCACTGGCAGAGGGTAATCTTGAAAACAATGCAAAGCCTCAAGGAACTCCTTATTATGACGGTTTAACCTTTCACCGTGTTATACCAGATTTTATGGTACAAGGAGGAGATCCAGCAGGAACAGGAGCTGGAGGTCCAGGTTATAGTTTTGATGATGAGTTTCATCCAGAATTAAAGCATGATAAGCCAGGTGTTTTTTCTATGGCAAATTCTGGTCCATCAAGCAACGGAAGTCAGTTTTTTATAACACATGTTCCAACAAATTGGTTAGACAATAAGCATTCTGTTTTTGGTTATGTTGTAGAAGGGCAAGATGTTGTAGATACAGTAGCGCAAGGAGATACCATGAACATGGAGATTATTCGTGTTGGTGAAGATGCTCAGGCCTTTAATGCAGTTGAGGTTTTTAGAAACTTTACAGGAGCCAAGGCAGCGCGAGAAGCTGCTGCAAAAAAGGAGCAGGAAGCTTCTATGAAAGATCTAGTAGCTGGTTTTGATAAAACAGAAAGCGGTCTTTATTATAAAATAATTCAAAAAGGAGATGGTGTTAAGCCAACTTCTGGACAAACAGTATCTGTTCATTACAAAGGGATGTTGCCAGAGGGAACAACCTTTGATTCCTCCTACGATAGAGGAACCCCTATCGATTTTCCAGTAGGTATGGGCCACGTGATTGCTGGTTGGGATGAAGGTATCATGCTCCTGAACAAAGGAGATAAAGCGCGTTTTGTTATTCCAAGTGATTTAGGATATGGAGCCCAAGGTGCGGGTGGAGTAATTCCTCCAAACGCTACTCTAGTTTTTGATGTAGAACTCATGGATATTAAAGGTTAGTAACCTCTTTATAACTATATAAAAAACGCCTCAAAGTTCTTGAGGCGTTTTTTTATTTTAGCTCAAATTTAAAATTATGACTCAAACTTCTATACAATATCCAATAGGTAAACTCTCAATTCCTGACAACATCACACCTGGTCAAGTTTCTGAGGCCATTGAGGTGTTGCGTGTATTTCCACAACAATTAAAGATGACTTTATTAGATGTCACAGAAACAAAGCTAGACACCCCTTATAGAGAGGGTGGATGGTCTTTACGCCAATTAATACATCATATTTCAGATTCACATAGCCACTGCTATAATAGAATGCGCTGGGCATTAACAGAAGATGCCCCAATTGTAAAATCATATGATCAAGATTTATTTGCCGCTATGGATGATTACAAAACAGCTCCTATAGCGTGGTCATTAACCCACATAGAAATGTTGCATCACAAGATGGTATACATTCTGCAACGTATCAACGGAAAGCAGTGGAATAGAGTCTATGTGCACCCACAAACCAATACTGAGGTAAGTATTAAAGAAATGGCCCTTACCTACGCGTGGCATAGCATGCATCACTTTATGCATATTAAAAATGCACTGTAATTAAAACATATTTTACGTTTAAAACCTAGAATAGCATATTGTAATTCTAGGTTTTTTTTAGGTATAAATTTGATGTATCACGATTAGTTGATTATTCTTTCCACTTAATATTACAACCAATACTCGGTTTTTGATCCTTATGCTGTGGCCTGTTGTTTAGAATATGATCCATGGCTTCACGCAAATCTCTTCCGTTTACAGGTATGCCGTTGCCAGGTCTAGAGTTGTCAAGTTGCCCGCGATATACAAGTTTTTCAGTCTCATCAAACAAATAAAAATCTGGAGTACATGCCGCCTTATATGCCTTAGCGACTTCTTGGCTAGGGTCATATAAATAAGTAAAAGGATAGCCCTGTTCTCTGGCATTTTTACGCATTTGCTCTGGGCTATCTTGAGGGTAGTTTTCTACGTCATTACTACTAATGGCCACAAAGCCAAAACCTGTTACTCTGTAATCATTACATAAACGCACCAACTCCTCATTAACATGTTTTACAAAAGGGCAATGGTTGCAGATAAACATAACTACAGTGCCTTTTTTACCTGTTATGTCCTCTAAACTAGTTAAGGTGTTTGATACGGTATCAATTAATTTAAAGTTTGGGGCCTTCGTGCCTAAGGGCAACATGGTAGAAGGTGTTAATGACATTTTTTTATTTTTTTGTGAGATACTAAGACACAAGATAGGTCTTTAAATACTATATTAGGTACAAATTTAACGTATGGAAATTTCCTGGAATGATTTTGAGAAAATAGAAATGAGAATTGGCACCATTATCAAGGCAATAGATTTTCCAGAGGCTCGTAATGCTTCGTACCAATTATACATTGATTTTGGAGCCGTTATTGGAGTTAAAAAAACTTCAGCGCAAATTACTAGTTTGTATACCAAACAAGATTTAATAGGAAGACAGATTGTTGGGGTCGTAAATTTTCCTAGCAAACAAATAGGCCCTATGATGAGTGAGTGTTTGGTCTTAGGGGCAGTCTCAGGTAAAGAGGTAACGCTGTTACATCCTGATGTAAAAGTTGAAAACGGGCTACCAATCAGCTAAGTGTGTAGTTAAAGTAAGTAGGGTTGTTATTTATACATCTGCATCCATCATGTTTGTGACAACATGATAGCGCGGGTCATCAATGGCGTCTTTAATAATGGCTTTAAAGTCAGGATTCCATTTCAGTAGCATCGCTTTACAGTCTGGGCTTAAATGCGTTAAGGTTACTTTTTTACCAGCCTCAAGGTATTTGTTAGAGATAGTATGTAGCGCTTCAACTCCAGAGTGATCTCCTACTTTAGATTCTATAAAATCTATTTCTACGTGCTCAGGGTCACTAGAGACATCAAATTTACTGTTAAACCCAGTTGTAGATCCAAAAAACAGTGGCCCCCATATTTCGTATACTTTAGTTCCATCTTCTTTAATACGTTTTCTTGCTCTAATCATCGTTGCACTCTTCCAGGCAAAAGACAATGCGCTCATGATAACTCCAGCAATAACTGCAATGGCTAAATCTTGCCAAACCGTTATGGCAGATACAGCGATAAGAACAATCGCGTCTGTGCGAGGAATTTTATGTAAAATTCTAAAACTACTCCAAGCAAAGGTGCCAATAACAACCATAAACATAACTCCTACTAAAGCTGCAATAGGAATTTGTTCTATTAGAGGCGCTCCAAAGAGCACAAAACACAATAATGCTATGGCTGCAGTAGCACCAGATAAACGGCCACGACCTCCAGAGTTTATGTTGATTATAGATTGTCCAATCATAGCACAACCTCCCATACCTCCAAACAGGCCATTTAAAATATTTGCACCCCCTTGAGCTACACATTCTCTGTTTCCGCTCCCGCGTGTCTCTGTCATATCATCAATCAGGTTAAGGGTCATAAGGCTCTCAATAAGGCCAACCGCTGCAAGAATAAGCGCTGTTGAACCAATGAGTCCCCAATATCCTTTAAGGGTGTAAAACAGCGTGAATATTTGATCCTGAAAACTTGGTAGCCCTCCTTGAAGACCTTCGCCACCTCCGTCTTTAATGAAAGAGCCAACGGTAGATACGTCAATATTTCCAAAGATTACAATTGCGGCAACCACTACAATGGCAATAAGTGCAGCAGGAATTTTTTTAGTAAGTTTAGGAAGCCCATACATAATAGCCATCGTGAGGCATACTAGCCCTAGCATCATCCAGAGGTTATCCCCAGACATCCATTGCATTTCTCCGGCTATATTTTCTTTAAAAAGTCCAAGTTGAGATAAAAATATTACAATAGCCAAACCATTTACAAAGCCCATCATTACAGGGTGGGGTATAAGCCGCACAAATTTCCCTAATTTAAAGACACCTGCCGAAATTTGAATTGCTCCAACAATTAATAAAGTGATAAACAACCACTGTAAGCCAAGGTTTTCAACAGGGACAGCTAAGGCGTCCCCAACCTGATTTCCTTTTTGGATAAGAAAAACCATTACAACAGCCATAGCTCCTGTTGCTCCACTAATCATACCTGGCCTACCTCCAAAAAGTGCGGTAACAATACCCATCATAAATGCCCCGTACAAACCTACAAGTGGGTCTATACCAGCAACAAATGCAAATGCCACAGCTTCTGGCACCAAAGCTAGTGCAACGGTTAATCCAGAAAGGATATCGTTTTTAGGGTTTTGGGTGAAATTTTTAATGGTTTTTTGTAGTAGCATACCTTGGTGTTTTTCA
>ERZ1048068.3330-NODE-3330-length-10623-cov-5.182059_pt1 | contig 10623 bp, 8 predicted proteins | sample MGYA00383098_ERZ1048068 | MGnify/ENA primary metagenome ERZ1048068 (study PRJEB29581, sample SAMEA5548368) | metagenome | biome: marine; feature: coastal; material: water | depth 1 m | study: Short-term variability in the microbial, nano- and picoplankton... | reverse complement strand
ACTACAAGACAATCATTCCTCAGATCCCAAACATGTGCATATTGTAGAAAATCAAGAACTTTCTATTGGTGAGGCACTCATTCCAGTCATAGCATTGGTATTGATGTTATTTTATAATGTATTTTTTGTCTTTGGTGATGATGCTCTAAGCGGAAGCAATCAGTTTATTCTCTTGCTTGGCGCTGCTGTTGCCGCGGTTGTTGGATTTTTCAATAAAGTAAGCTACCGTCAAATGATTGATGAAGTTGCCGAAAATCTAAAAACCACCACGGGTGCTTTACTCATCTTACTCATGGTGGGGGCTCTAGCAGGAACTTGGCTTGTGAGTGGTATAATTCCGACCATGATTTATTATGGCCTTCAGATTTTAAATCCAACATTTTTTCTATTAGCGTGTGTACTTATTTGTGCTGTAATTTCTATTGCAACAGGTAGCAGCTGGACCACAAGTGCTACAGTTGGTATTGCTCTTATTGGCATTGGAGAAACTTTGGGCATTTCGTTAGGAATGACTGCCGGTGCTGTGCTTTCTGGCGCATATTTTGGCGATAAAATGTCACCACTTAGCGATACCACAAACCTTGCACCTGCAATGGCTGGTGGCGATTTGTTTGAGCACATCAAATACATGACCATTACTACAGTACCAACCTTTGTTGTTACATTAATTTTATTTTTGATTATTGGTCTAAATCTTGATGTTTCAGGAACCCCCGATATTTCAGATAAGCTAAAAGCTATTAGCAATGCATTTCATATTTCCCCGCTCCTCTTTATTGTTCCCTTGATTGTTATTGTTTTGATTATCAAAAAAACACCACCATTAGTAGCTTTACTTCTGGGAACACTTTTAGCTGCAATTGCAGCAATTATTGCACAACCACATATTTTGATGCAAATTGCTGGAGTAGAAACCCTTGACTTTAAATCCGCATACAAAGGCGTCATGCAAGCCATGACTGTAGATACCGCCGTGGAAACTTCAAGTGTCGAACTTAACGATTTATTTTCTTCAGGTGGCATGAGCGGTATGCTCGGAACCATTTGGCTCATCATTTGTGCTATGGTTTTTGGTGGCGTGATGGATGCTATCGGTGCGCTATCGCGTATTAGTAAAGCTTTGTTGAATTTGGCGTCTACAACCTTTGGACTTTTTGCCAGTACTGTCGCCAGTTGTTTGGCACTGAATGTAACAGCATCAGATCAGTACCTTGCATTGGTCGTACCAGGAAAAATGTTTAAAAAAGCATACAAAGACAAAGGATTGGCTCCTGAAAACTTAAGCCGTACCCTTGAAGACTCAGGGACAGTAACTTCGGTCTTGGTTCCTTGGAATACATGTGGTGCTTATCAAAGCGGAGTATTAGGTGTTTCTGTAGCCGATTATTTCCTGTACGCATTTTTCAATTGGATCAGTCCATTCATGACACTACTGGTCGCTGGATTTTCAATTAAAATCAAACAGCTTAAAGCGAAAAGTTAGGCCAACAATTTGGATAACTTTAACTTATAGTAAGATAAAAAATTATAATTTTGTATCTGCAATATTGCCTCAGATCAAGGTTATATTTGTATCAATTATTATTTAATCTTAAAATTTAAAATTATGTCATTTGTAGGAAAAAAATTTCCAAATTTAGCTGTAGACGCCATGAACGAAATGGGCGATACATTTAAAGTTAATGTTTTGGAAGAAGCCGTTAATAATAAAAAGAAAGTTGTTTTGTTTTGGTATCCAAAAGATTTCACTTTTGTTTGCCCAACAGAATTACACGCTTTTGAAGCGGCTAAAGCAGAATTTGAAAAAAGAAATTGTATTGTGATTGGTGCATCATGTGATACCCCAGAAGTACATTTTGCATGGCTTTCTACGTCAAAAGACAACGGAGGAATTGAAGGCGTTACCTACCCTATTCTTGCCGATTCTAACCGCAACCTTTCATCTACGCTTGGAATTTTGGACATTACCAATGAACAATACAACGAAGAAACTGGTGTGGTCACTGTAGAAGGAGATAACGTCACGTATCGAGCAACATACATCATTGACGAAGAAGGAACTGTAGTACACGAAAGTGTAAATCATATGCCATTGGGACGTAATGTCGCAGAATTTATTCGTTTGGTAGATGCCTATACACATGTACAAGAAAAAGGTGAGGTTTGCCCAGCAAACTGGGAAGAAGGTAAAGATGCCATGCAAGCCAATGCCAAAAGTACAGCCCAATATTTATCATCACACTAAAATCATAACGCTATGCAAGAACTCACGCAAGATAATTTAAAAACTGTAGTCTCGGAACACGATACTGTAGTAGTGCAGTATTCTGCCACTTGGTGTGGTAATTGCCGCATTATGAAACCTAAAGTGAAAAAATTGGCTGCTGAGCATCCAAACATCAACTTTGTTATTGTTGATGCCGAAAAATTCCCAGAAAGCCGGAGTTTGGCTAAAGTCGACAACTTGCCCACCTTTGCAACGTTCAAAGGAGGTGCATTTGTAAATCAGGTGCAGACCAATAAATTTGAAGTCCTAAAAACCCTTGTCTATGAAGTTGCCAGTCATTAAGCATTTAAACAAATTCATCCAAGACAATGATGAAGATTATATCATTGAAACTCTGGAAACTTTGGAACACCTCACGGAAGTTCCAAGTTTAAAAGATGAAGAATTAGATGTGCTTGGCGAGCTGATTTCTAATATGTACGGCGCATTGGAAGTGCATAAAATGATCAAATCTGGCACCCCAGAAAAAGAAGCCCTTAATACGTTTATGAAACGTGTATTGGGGTCTATTGATAGCTAATATTTTTAATTGAAATGATTCAAGCCCACGCTTTGCGTGGGCTTTTTTGTTCAAAACAAATTTTAAAACTCTTAAAGAAAAAGTTATTAATTTGTATTTTTGTTTTTAACCACAAAAAACATATGACCAGAACATCGGCCAAAAAAAATAAAAAACCTATCCTTCCAGAAATTACTCTAACCAATCCGCAACGGCTTGTTTTAGGGAGTTTTTTGGTCATTTTTGGGGTGTTGGTTTTTATTGCTATCCTTTCCTACTTTTTTACTGGAGAAAGTGATCAAAGCACACTCAATGAGTTTACGAGCAGAGCAGTACCAACCAAAAATTGGCTCAGTAAAATTGGTGCCTGGGTTAGTCATTTGTTGGTCTATAATGGGTTTGGTATAGCTTCTTTTCTATTTTCTGGATTATTAGTGCTATCTGGCATTACGGTCCTGATGAATACATCCAAACAACGTTTGTTTCGCCATTGGGTATGGGGTGTTTTGGGCATCATTTGGGCGTCCATCACTTTTGGATATGCTTTCCAATATTTGCCCAACCTAGGAGGAACTGTTGGGTATCAACTTAATTTATTTCTTCAAGATTATATCGGAAAAATTGGTACTGCTCTACTCCTGCTGTTTGGGTTTATATGTTATATCGCCATCAGATTTAAAACCACCCCACAACAGATTGCAAAATTGTTTTCAGTCCAAAAAAAGCCCAAAACAGAAGCACCCTCTGTTGATGAATCCGTACAACACACGTTTGATGAAAATAAGGACGAAACCACAGAAGATAAAACAACATCTTCTGCTTTTGAAGTGCCCTTGAAAAATTTGGAACCAACGATTCAAAATCATTCCAACATTACCAAAGATGAAGATTCAGCTGAATCCGCTAAAGAACCAGAGGTAAAAATGGAAGTCACTATCGCAGAAGAAGAAGTCTCAGAAACCGATAATTTGGCTGCAAAACTCGTTGAAGATTTTGGTGAAGTCGATCCTACTTTGGAGTTGTCCAAGTTTGTATTTCCATCTTTAGAATTACTAAAAAAATACGATTCAGAGGGTATTACAATCGATCAAGAAGAACTTGAAGACAATAAAAATAAAATTGTAGAAACACTAAACAATTATAAAATTGGCATTAGCAGTATCAAAGCTACAGTAGGGCCTACTGTAACGCTTTATGAAATCATTCCAGACGCTGGTATTCGAATTTCAAAAATCAAAAATTTGGAGGATGATATCGCCCTTTCACTTTCAGCTTTAGGTATTCGTATTATTGCTCCGATCCCTGGACGTGGAACTATTGGTATTGAAGTGCCAAACAAAAATGCAACCATCGTTTCGATGAATTCAGTTGTGGCTTCACAAAAATTTCAAAAATCTGAAATGGAGTTGCCTATCGCTTTGGGAAAAACAATCAGCAATGAAACTTTTGTAGTGGATTTGGCCAAAATGCCACATTTACTCATGGCTGGTGCTACAGGTCAAGGTAAATCGGTAGGACTTAATGCTGTACTCACCTCGTTGCTTTACAAAAAACACCCTGCAGAAGTTAAGTTCGTCCTTGTTGATCCCAAAAAAGTTGAATTGACCTTATTCAACAAAATAGAACGTCATTATTTGGCTAAACTTCCAGATTCTGAAGATGCCATCATTACAGATAATACCAAGGTCATCAATACTTTAAATTCTTTATGTATTGAAATGGATAATCGCTACGATTTATTAAAATCTGCGTTTTGTCGAAACATTAAAGAATACAATACCAAATTCAAAGCCCGAAAATTGAATCCCAACGACGGACATAAGTTTTTACCATACATCGTTTTGGTGGTCGATGAATTTGCAGATTTGATCATGACTGCAGGTAAAGAAGTTGAAACGCCAATTGCACGTTTGGCACAGCTAGCTCGTGCCATCGGAATACATTTAATCATAGCAACGCAACGTCCATCGGTCAATGTCATCACAGGAATCATCAAAGCCAACTTCCCTGCCCGTATTGCCTTTAGAGTGACTTCAAAAATTGATTCGAGAACCATTTTGGATAGCTCAGGTGCCGATCAATTGATTGGTCGTGGAGATATGCTCTACACACAAGGTAACGATTTGGTGCGTATACAATGTGCCTTTGTAGATACCCCAGAAGTAGAGCGTCTAACCGATTTTATTGGCTCACAAAAGGCCTATGCAAGTGCATACATTCTTCCAGAGTACATTAGCAAAGAATCTGGCACAAGTCTTGATATTGATATAAACGACAGAGATAAACTGTTTCGTGAAGCTGCTGAAGTGATTGTAACAGCACAACAAGGTTCGGCTTCTTTATTGCAACGAAAATTGAAATTGGGATACAACCGCGCTGGGCGTCTTATAGATCAGTTGGAAGCAGCAGGAATTGTAGGTCCTTTTGAAGGCAGTAAAGCACGACAAGTTTTGGTTTCTGATTTAGTTGCATTAAACCAATTATTAGACAATGAAGTTTCTTAAAAAACCATTTTTATTTTTCACGCTCATCGCTTTTGGCACAGGCATCGCACAAATAAAAGACCCTAAAGCAAAGCAATGGCTGAACGAGGTAAACGAAAAAGTGAATACTTATAAAAATATTCAAATTTCCTTTAAGTATGTTTTAGAAAATGAAGCTGAAAACATTCGTCAGGAAACCAAAGGGAAAGTAACCCTTGAAGGTGACAAATACGTGCTAAACATCTTGGGTATTCAACGAATTTTTGATGGAAAAACGCTTTATACCATCAGTCCTGAAGATGAAGAAGTAACAATTTCAACTGAAAATCCAGACGAAGAAAACACCATAGCGCCGAGCAAATTACTTTCATTTTTCGAATCGGGCTACAACTATAAACTCGATATTGTTCAAGACAAATTTGGTCGAAAAATTCAGTACATAAAACTTTCGCCCATAGATTCAAATTCCGAAATTAAGCATGCCTTATTAGGGATAGATGCCAAAACAAAAAACATTTACAATCTTATCGAAATTGGAAATAATGGTACCAAAACAACCCTTACCGTATTGGAATTTGAAACCAACACCCCCCTTTCTCAATCTTTTTTTAACTTTGATGCCTCAAGGTACAGCGATTATTATATCAATAATTTAGACTAAGGCCAAAATTGAAAATACTAGACCGCTACATACTATCCACCTATTTAAAATCATTTTTTAGTGTCTTTACCATATTGATGCTAATTTTCTTGTTGCAGTCTGTTTGGGTATACATAGCAGAACTCGCAGGAAAAGATTTAGAGTTCGATGTGATTCTTAAGTTTTTAATTTTTGTCTCGCCTCGAATTGTTGTACTGGTATTGCCACTGACCATTTTGTTGGTTTCCATCATGGTTTTTGGAAATTTTTCTGAAAACTATGAGTTTGCAGCCATGAAATCAACAGGAATATCTTTGCAACGCGCCATGAAAAGCTTGAGCATTTTTATTGTTTTTTTATCTGTTGTAAGTTTTTTCTTTGCCAACAATGTTATTCCACTGGCTGAGTATAATTTTTTCAATCTTCGGCGCAACATTTCAAGAGTAAAACCTGCTATGATTGTTGCAGAAGGTCAGTTCAATCAACTTCAAGATATTAATATTAAAGTTGCTAAAAAGAGTGGAGAAAATGGCAAATTTTTAGAAGATGTGATCATTCATCAAAAAAAGGGAAATTCATCTGGGAATTACACTGTTATTAAGTCCAAAACAGGTGAGTTTTACAGTGATGAGAGCTCAGATCTTATCCAGCTTATTCTTTATGATGGGAATTATTATGATGAAATTCAACCTGCAAATTATCAAAAGCGAACAAAAAATAGACCTCAAGTTAAAAGTACTTTTGAACGCTATGTCATCAATATTGATATTTCTAAATTTAATGATGTTGATTTTGAACAAAAGGATGCTTCAGCACGATTCAATATGCTGGGTGTAAATGAACTAAATACAACAATAGACTCCTTATACACCACACAACAAAAATCAATTGATGCATTTTCTAAATCGATGCTATCACGCTCCCATCAAAACAATTTGAATCTAAATTATAACATTGAACAAAACGATTCACTTGCAGAAGTACCAGAAAATATTGTTGATCTATTCAATAAACGGAAAGCTATTCAGTTGTATGATTTAGCCATTGCATCTGCAAATTCTGCACAAGACGATATCAAAGTAAAAACAAAATCTTTTTCCATTTCAACCACACACATCAACAAGCACATTATTGCACTACACGACAAATTTGCACTAGGGCTAATGTGTATCATTCTATTTTTTGTTGGTGCGCCGTTGGGTGCCCTCATCAGAAAAGGCGGAATTGGATTACCATTAGTAATCGCGATTTTGATTTTCTTGACCTATCATTTTATCAGCATATTTGCAAAAAACAGTTCAGAGGACAACAGTTTGAATCCAATTTTTGCAACATGGCTTGCAGGAATCATCATGTTGCCATTTAGTATCTATCTCACAAGTAGAGCGACAAAAGATAGAGCATTAATGGATTTAGATGCAATCTTAATCCCTATTAAAAAACGTTTGGTAAAAACAAGCTTAATCGTTGAGGATAATACCACCGAACAAACTGTTGAAACGCAAAACATTCAGCATTTTGAAAATGAAAAACTCATAGATCTGATAAAAAATTATAGATACTATGGACTGACTTTGGCGCACAAAACTGATGCCCTGAATCTTCTAAAGCAAAGAGGGATTACTGAGCTAGAACTAAAGCTAACAGGAAATTTAAGCAACGAAACTTATGAGTCCGGAGTACGTCATATGGAAGATTATCATGAAAATGCAACCGTCGCTTATTTCGCACATCTTTTGGTTTTAATTCTTGGAATTGGTGGCTTTATTTTAAATAATAACGGTGCCGCTACTGTAGGTTCTATAATGATTGCTTTGGCACTTTTTGCATTGGTTTTATTTCTAATCGTATTCCCAAAAGTTTTGAAAAATCAGGCCGCATTCTACAAGCTGTTGAAAAAGAAATTCATGGCCCATAATGTTGTTTTTATTGTTTTGGGGCTTCCCCTATTTTTTCTTTACCGATTGTATTTCAACAAAAAAATGAATGAAGATTTAACTAAAATTTCATAAGTTTTGGTAGCGTTCTCCTATCTTTGCAAAAAATAATTCATGGCAACACAAAAATCAACTTTAGAACAAAAACTCAACACCATAAAAGAAGCTATTGAAGACATCAAAGCGGGCAAAGTGGTCGTTGTGGTAGATGATGAACACCGTGAGAATGAAGGTGATTTTATTGCTGCTGCCGAAGCGGTAACACCAGAAATGATCAATTTTATGGCAACTCATGGCCGTGGACTTATATGTGCCCCTTTGACCGAAACACGCTGTACAGCATTAGAATTGAACATGATGGTTCAAAACAATACGGTATTACACCACACACAGTTCACGGTTTCTGTGGATTTGATTGGTCATGGATGTACAACAGGAATTTCAGTATCGGATCGCGCCAAAACCATAAAAGCGTTGGTAAATGAAGATACTAAACCTCATGATCTTGGTCGTCCAGGGCATATTTTTCCCCTAAAAGCAAAAAATGGTGGGGTTTTAAGAAGAACTGGACACACAGAAGCAGCAGTAGATTTGGCACGATTGGCAGGATTTAAACCCGCTGGAATTCTTGTTGAAATTTTGAATGAAGACGGCACTATGGCGCGACTGCCAGAGCTGAAAGAGGTGGCTAAAAAATTTGATTTAAAAATCATTTCTATTGAAGATCTTGTGGCCTACCGTATGCAATACGACTCGTTAATTGCCAAAAAACATGATTTTCAAATTGAAACCCGTTTTGGTAGTTTTAGACTAAGGTCTTACCAACAAACCACAAATGATGCCGTGCATATTGCCCTTACCAAAGGCCAATGGACTTCTGATGAAACAATCCCTACCCGTATCAATTCGACATTGGTCAACAATGATATTTTGGGTACACTCACCAATAATGCAGATAAAAAATTGGACGAAATGTTCCGCGTTATAAATAATGAAGGAAAAGGCGCTATTATTTTTATCAATCAAAATTCGAGTCCACAAAAAACACTTAAACGCCTAGATATTTTAAAAGATATTCAAAAAAGTGGTGAAGTTGCAAAAGCACCAAATATTAGTATGGATGAGAAAGATTTTGGGATTGGCGCACAAATTTTACATGACCTAGACATTCAAAAATTAAATTTAATATCCAACAGCAAACAAAAAAAGCGCGTTGGAATGATTGGGTATGATCTAGAAATTATTGATTATATCAACTACTAACCACACACCTTTTTTATGCACTCCGCCATTGTTTTGGCTCTGTTGCGCACTTCTTCTTCCGACCATGACAGTTTAATCAAACACGATATGTTACGTCCTATGTAATGATCGGATTTAGAAAAGTCTTTGTCTTTTAGATAGCTCAATCCATTTTTTATTTCTTGGGACAATGGATATAATGATTTTTGTTCTTTAAGATGTTCCCACTTACGGATATAGTGCCAATTGTTGTCGTAATAATGAAAACATACATCAATACCGTTAGTTTTAAATTCTTTACTCACAGCTCTGGCAGTTTCCAAATCGTCCAAAAAGAAGTTTAAAAACGCATAACTTTCCTCCCCACCCTCTGGAACAGTCCGAAAGGTAACCGATGAAAGGGGTTCTAATTCTTGTCTTATTATGGAATAATGCTTTTTTTGGAGCGCCAAAAACTCATCGATACGTCTAAATTGTGCCAGGCCAACTGCTGCATTGAGTTCAGAAACCCGAAAATTGTAGCCCAAATAGGGATGTTCCTCTACCCCACGGTCAGAACCGATATGGTCATGTCCATGATCGCTAAAATGATCGAGACGTTGTGCATAATCATCATTATTTGTGATGACTCCTCCACCTTCGCCACAAGTGACGGTTTTGACAAAATCAAAAGAAAAACAACCCAAATCTCCAACAGTCCCCAGTGCTTTGCCTTTGTATGTACCGCCAATAGCTTGGCAAGCATCTTCAATCAACAACAAGTTGTGTTCATTACAAATGGCGCTTAGTGCATCAAGATTGGCCATACTACCGCACATATGTACAGGCATAATGGCCTTAGTTTTTGGGGTAATTGCAGCTTTTACAGCTTCAATATCAAGTGTTAGAGTGTCGTCAATATCCACAACCACAGGGGTTGCACCCATCATCATGATGGCTTCAAAACTAGCAACAAAAGTAAAACTAGGCATTATGACTTCATCTCCAGCACCCACACCAGCAACAGCGAGCGCTATGCTCACCGCAGCAGTACCATTACTTACTAATTGTGCATGTTGAACCGTAAAACGCTTTTTAATGGCTAACTCTAAGTCTTTTGCTTTCCAATGCCCTTTTCTTAAGCCATCAAAGCCATAACGCATCAAAACACCGGAGTCCAAGACATCGTGGACTTCTTTGCGTTCGGCATCGCCAAATAATTCAAATCCAGGCATAATTAAGAGATTTCGGTTACAGATTCAGATAGGGTTTTACGTACTTTTTTCATTGTTGCAAACGGATCGTCTTCTGCTCTGTAACCCATAGGCATAAGTAGTACAGATTTTAATCCTTTCGCTTTTAAATCAAAATAATCGTCAATTTTTTGAGGTTCAAATCCTTCCATAGGACAAGCATCAATTTTAAGGTCGGCACAAACCACCAATAGATTGCCCATCGCTAAATAAGCTTGTTTGGCACCCCAAAGCTGTACTTCTTCAGGCGTTTTGGTGCTAAAACTTTCTATAATGTGTGTTCTAAAAGGAGCCAAAATTTCA
>ERZ1048068.3329-NODE-3329-length-10626-cov-8.231388_pt1 | contig 10626 bp, 13 predicted proteins | sample MGYA00383098_ERZ1048068 | MGnify/ENA primary metagenome ERZ1048068 (study PRJEB29581, sample SAMEA5548368) | metagenome | biome: marine; feature: coastal; material: water | depth 1 m | study: Short-term variability in the microbial, nano- and picoplankton... | reverse complement strand
AGAAAAACCTTGCTTTGTGCAGGGTTTTTTTACATCTTATAAATCCATCTTGAAGGATCTTGTGGAGTCGTATTTTTAAAGACGCTAAACTGCAATTGGGTCTTATCAGTGCTTGTATTGGTAAATACCTCGCCTATATTTTGCTTGGCAACTACTCGATCGCCTTTTTTCACAAAAACCTTGGCCAAATTTTTATATGCCGTAATATAGTTTCCGTGTTGGATAAGCACCGTAGGATTGCTTCCTTTAAACTGCAATACAGAAAGCACTTGACCGTTAAAAACAGCCCGTGCTTTCGAATGGGGCGGAGTGGCAATAACCACGCCGTTGCTTTTGATAGTCGTTGTACGAACCACCGGGTGTCGTTGGGTTCCAAAACGTTGAATCACAACACCTTTGCTTACAGGCCAGGGCAATTTCCCTTGATTGGCAACAAAGTTGGCTGCCAATTTTTTGTCTTCGGGGGTCAAGGCGAAAGTGGCTTTTTTGGTGCCCTTCTTTTTGTTTGAAGCGGCAATGGCCTCTCGAATCAATCGATTGATCTCACGGTCAATCGCCGCAGATTGTTGTTGCTTCTTTTTGATTTGCGCAGCGTATGTTTTCTCCTTTCGTTTTAACGACAACACCAACTGTTCTTGTTCTTTCCGTTCTCTTTCGATTGTTTTTTGATCCGTTCTGTTTTCAAGAACCAATTCCTGCTTTTTCTCTTTTTGCTTTGCCAACTCCAAATTGAGGTCTTGTAGAGTTTGGGTTTTGTCTTGAATCAACACCCCTTGTTTTCGGCGATAAGCGGCGTATTGTTTCATGTACTGAAAACGTTTGTACCCTTGTAAAAAACTCTCTGAAGACAACAAAAACATCAACCGATTTTGCTGAGACTTGCTATCGTAAGACTTAACAATCATCGCTGCATAATCTTCCTTTATGGTTTTGAGTTCTTTGCGTAATTTTTCAATCGTTTTTTGATTGACCTGTATCTGTTGTGTCAGTCCATTAATTTGTTGATTGGTCAATCGAACCAACTGCTCCATTCTATCGATTTTAAAACTCAGCTCTTCGACATCGGACAAAACAGTCGTCTTTTGCTTTCGGGAGCTAAACAATAAATTGTTGATTTGCTTGATTTCTTCGCGCAGTTGTTTTTTTTGAGCTTCCAGTTGTTGCTGTTTGGTTTGTTGTCCAAAAGTCAACTGTGTCGTTGCAAGCAAAACAAGCAATAACCCTAAAATTCCAGACTGACGCATGCTGTTTGTCATAATTCTATAGGGGTATATCCATTAGGAATGCGAAACGGAAATCGAAGGTGTTCGTTGAGCGCAACAGAATGATAGGTTAGCGTAAGAATGGATTGTTTTTGATTGATCGATGACACAAAAACAACTTTAGAAGGAATCCATTGTCCTTTGACTTGAGTGTAATCTAAATAGCGAACTTTGAGCGATCGATTTTGTTGAGGTTGTTCAAGATGCTGTTCGGCCAATCTAAAATTCCCAGCATACAAATGATACGTTTCCTGTAGAGGAGTTCGGCTTCGCTTGGAAGTCAAGACGTACTGATTTTTTTGGTAAGTCAATTCCCATTTTTTGGAAGATAACGGCGCTACAGGTTGCCCCAACAATAAGTTTTGTAGCTTTTGCTGTGTGATTTCGGTCCCTAAAAAATTGGAAAGCAACGAGAAATCCCCATCAAAATAAGTGCGGCCCACTTTTTCGTAAAACTGAATTCCCTTTTGGGTAACCCTAACTTTGGCAACGGGAATGACAATAGAAGCACTGGCCCAAAAAGTCTCTTGATTTTTTAATCGCACAGAAAGGTTGATCTGTTGACGCTTCCTGTCGCTTTCCAAAAGAGCTTGAAGACGAACAGCTGCAGTGTCAAAATCAAGAGGTGATTTTTCGAAGCTATCTATCAGTTTTTTAGATGTCATTTTTTTGTCAACAGTACCATAAGGAACTGTTTTTTTAAGAGCCGAGCAGCCCGTCAAAAAAATAAAAATCCCCCCTAATATCCATGCGTTTTTTTTCACACGTTTAAATTTTAGTAATTAATTGATTTTATGATAATTATAAAATTGAGAACGTGTGCAACCACTCGCTGTACTCGTTCTCTTATTAAAAATTTTAAACATTCTCTTTTGTGAATGTATTTTTAAAATTTGTTAAGGTTCGTTTCATTGCCTTAATTCTCAATCCACTCCTGTGCTTCCAAACCCGCCAGCACCACGATCGGTTTTCGACAGTTTAGATACTTCGTTCCACTCAGCGCGTTCATGCGCTGCAATTACCAACTGTGCCACCCGTTCTCCATCGTTAATCACAAAGTCTTCTTGCGACAAATTGATTAAAATCACTCCCACCTCCCCACGATAATCCGCGTCAACGGTTCCAGGGGCATTAAGGACAGTAATCCCTTTTTTAAGTGCCAAACCGCTTCGGGGTCGAACTTGAGCTTCAATTCCTACTGGAAGCTCTAAAAACAATCCCGTAGGCACCAATGTACGCTCCATGGGCTGCAAGGTAATAGGAGTAGAAAGGTTCGCTCGCAAATCCATACCGGCAGAAGCCTCGGTTTCGTAATGAGGCAAGGAATGCTTTGATTGGTTGATAATGGCTATTTTCACACGTTTAAATTTTAGTAATTAATTGATTTTATGATAATTATAAAATTGAGAACGTGTGCAACCACTCGCTGTACTCATTCTCTCATTAAAAATCTTAAACATTCTCTTTTGTGAATGTATTTTTAAAATTTGTTACTATTCGTTTCATCTGCTAAAAAATTTGACAAGTTCTTTGCGTTCCATCGCATAGACGCCTAACAAAAATACAAAAACTGCAACGGTACCCGCTGTATAATTTGCATAAAACGCATAAAAATGTAGGGCTCCCAAACAAGTAGCCACAATCAAATAGGTTGCCATTCGTAAAACGGGATACGGAACGGGGTAGTATTTTTTTCCTAAAAAATACGAAACCACCATCATGGAACCGTATGCCAATAGTGTTGCCCATGCCGAAGCCATAAATCCAATTTGAGGAATCAACCAAAGATTAAGAACAATGGTAATCATTGCTCCCATAAGAGAAATATACATCCCAAAACGAGTTCTGTCGGTCAGTTTGTACCAAATTGAAAGATTGTGATAAACCCCTAAAAACAAATTCGCTAGCAAAATAACGGGCACTATTTCTAGGGCTTTCCAATACGATTCATTTCGAATCAAAAGTGTTTTTAGCAGCTCTATATTAGTAACAATCAAAAGCATAACGGCAGCTCCTACAATGACAAAATATTTAAGAATGACTGCATAGGTTTGAGGTGCTTTTTTGTCGGAAGCATGGTTGAAAAAAAAAGGCTCAGCTCCCAGTCGAAAGGCTTGGATAAACAGCGTCATAAAAACGGCCAATTTGTAACACCCGCTATAAGCTCCCATAATATCTTCGGTAAGCAATTTTTTAAGAAGCAGTTTGTCAAGATTTTCATTGATTACAAATGCTACTCCGGCAATCATAATCGGGAAGCCGTATCGAAGCATTTTTTGGAATAGTTGGCGATCAAAATGGAAAGGCACCGAAAACCAACAAGGCAAAAGAACGACAAATGTGACTACGCTAGCGGCAACATTGGCTACAAAAATGTAATTTACTTTTTGGTTGGGAAATACATCTAAGAACTCCCACCCAAAAGAAGGAACCATCCAAAGAAATAAAAAATTGAGCCCTGCATATACTAGGATATTAAGAAGCTTGATCAGAGCAAACTTTTGAGACTTTTCAATGGCTCGAAGGTAAGCGAAAGGAGCGACTACTAGGGTGTCCAATACCAAAACTGCTATTAAAAATTGCAAATGAAGCATGGGGATGGCGAATCCGTTTGAAAGCGCAGTTGCGCTACAAGTTACGGCTCCTAAAAATAAAATTGCACTGACGCTTAGAGCGATTAATAGGGTTGAAAACACCTTTTTTTTGTTGGAAGATTGACTGAAAAAACGGAAAAAAGCAGTTTCCATTCCAAAGGTCAATAAGACATTAAAAAAGGCCGCATACACATAAAAAGTAGTGTTGTCAGCATACGCTACTGTTTCCAATGTTTGGGTATGGAGAGGCACCAATAAAAAATTCATGGCTCTAGGCAAAACCGTTGCCAATCCATAAATAAAGGTATGTTTGAGAAATTTTTTTGCTATCAATCCAATGTCTTTATAACCTGCTTAAAGGTAACAGATTGAATGTTTGTGAGCAAACCTTTTACTGGGATTTGACTGCTGGTAGGCGTGAGGGAAACAATTTTTGTTTGAGTTGCACAATGTTAGTGACTTTAAAAAAACGCTTCTTATTGCCTTTTTTATAACTTACCATTGCCTCATCTTTTTTCAATTCAAAAGGAAATGTTTTGGGTGGAATACCGACAACGGAGTTTCCATATTCTTTTGAGGGTTCGCTGTGCATCACCAAATCATCATGCGTGTTTTTTCTGGAAGAGAATCGAGCGATATACTTGACTTTTGTTGCGTCTTGAACTGGCAGTAGTTTTGCAACTTTTCCCTGATAGTAAAGACTGTCCACGGCTATTGCATCCGAAAATGTTATAAAAACGTTGATTCCGGATCCGCCGCCGCGAACTCCTGCTACCCACGATTGTGCCTGTGCTTCAATAATTGTTACGGGAGGTTGAGCATCTATTTTTTGTGTACTCGAACAGTGCGAAAAAAGAAGTGATATGATAAAAAAGAAAGTGGAACGAAACATCATAAGAGCAATTTAGTAAATTCCTCTCAAATGTAATGCCAAAAAATAAAACGGGAATTCTTAGTTGTTGAGTGCTTCGGCTCCTCCGACAATTTCAAGAATTTCATTGGTAATTGCAGCCTGACGTGCTTTGTTGTACGTAAGTTTCAGCTGGTCACGTAGCTCTGTAGCGTTGTCTGTTGCTTTGTGCATAGCTGTCATTCGTGCGCCGTGTTCACTCGCATAGGAATCACGAGTGGCTTTGTACAATTGGGTTTTAAGAGATTTTGGAATCAGGGTGTTCACTATATACGCCTGCGAAGGCTCAAAAATATAATCCAGTTGTTCACTATTCGAAGAACTGGCAGGAACGATAGGAAGAAATTGCTCAGTAGTAACAATTTGAGTGGCTGCATTTTTGAAACGGTTATAAACCAATTCAATGCGGTCGTAAGTTCCTTCCTGAAACAAATCCATCAATTGTTGCGCTATTTGAGATGCATTTTCATAAGTCAAATCATCAAACAAGCGGCTTTGATTGTCTGCTATTGTAAGTGATTTGGACAATATATCGTGTCCTTTTTTACCCACAGCAAATACAGCGACTTCTTGATCACTATACGAAGCAACCAGATGATCAACTTGTTTGATAATATTTGCATTAAATCCGCCACAAAGACCTCTGTTTGAGGTAATCGCAACGATCAATACTTTTTGAACTGAGCGTTGTTCAGCAAAAACACTTCCGTTTGATACGTCCATTGAAGCGCTAAATCCTTGTAGCAATTCTGAAAGTTTATCGGAATAAGGACGCATTGCCGTAATAGCATCTTGTGCTTTTTTCAACTTTGCTGCAGACACCATTTTCATGGCGCTTGTGATTTGCATGGTTGAAGAAACCGATGCAATCCGATTCCGTATTTCTTTTAGGTTTGCCATTCTTACTGTTTGCTATTAAAAGATCTTGATACGATTAATAATTTGCTGATAAATCTTTCGCTACTGTGGTAAGCGTGTCAATCGCTTCGTCGGTAAGCTTTCCCGATTTAAGAGTATCCAACACTTTTCGGTGTTTGGCATTGAGAACTTCAATATAATTTTGTTCAAATTCTTTAACCTTATCAACAGGAACATTTCGTAACAAGTTTTTGGAACCTGCGTAGATAATCGCTACTTGATCTTCTACGGTATAGGGATCGTTTTGAGCTTGTTTTAAGATTTCAACGTTTCGTTTTCCTTTTTCAATTACATTGAGTGTAGCGGCATCCAAGTCCGATCCAAACTTTGCAAATGCTTCCAATTCACGGAATTGGGCTTGATCGAGTTTGAGTGTCCCTGCCACCTTTTTCATGGATTTGATCTGTGCAGATCCTCCTACTCGAGATACAGAAATCCCTACGTTAATCGCTGGACGCACTCCAGAGTTAAACAAGTCAGACTCCAAGAAAATTTGTCCATCAGTAATCGAAATTACGTTGGTTGGAATATAGGCCGATACGTCACCTGCCTGAGTTTCAATTATTGGTAATGCTGTTAGCGATCCACCTCCTTTTACAACCGGCTTCAAAGAATCAGGAAGATCGTTCATTCCTTTAGCAATATTATCATCGGCAATCACTTTTGCAGAACGTTCTAACAAACGCGAGTGCAAGTAGAAAACGTCACCAGGATACGCTTCACGTCCCGGAGGGCGACGAAGCAATAACGACACCTCACGGTAGGCAACAGCTTGCTTTGACAAATCGTCATAAATGATCAATGCGGGTCGTCCCGTATCGCGGAAATATTCTCCAATAGCGGCTCCTGCAAAGGGAGCATACACTTGCATGGGTGCTGGATCGGATGCGTTTGCTGCTACGATAGTTGTGTAGGCCAACGCTCCTTTGTCTTCCAATGTTTTTGCAATTCCTGCTACAGTCGAAGCTTTTTGACCGATCGCTACATATATACAATATACAGGTTCTCCTGCATCGTAAAATTCTTTTTGGTTAAGGATTGTATCAATACAAACCGTTGTTTTTCCTGTTTGGCGGTCACCGATTACCAATTCTCGTTGTCCGCGTCCTACAGGAATCATCGCGTCAATCGATTTGATCCCCGTTTGTAAGGGTTCGTTTACGGGTTGACGAAACACAACTCCGGGCGCTTTGCGCTCCAAAGGCATTTCGTACATTTTGCCTTTGATGGGTCCTTTTCCATCAATAGGGTTTCCTAATGTATCAACAACACGCCCCACAATATTTTCTCCGACATTAATCGAAGCAATTCGTTGGGTACGCTTTACTGTATCTCCTTCCGAAATTTCTTTAGAGGGTCCAAGCAATACAACTCCTACATTGTCTTCTTCAAGGTTCAAAACAATTCCCTCAAGACCTGAATCGAAACTAACCAATTCTCCGTATTGGGCGTTGGAAAGTCCGTATACACGTGCAATTCCGTCACCTACTTGCAATACCGTTCCTACCTCATCCAAAGATGCCGTAGATTCGAATCCTGATAATTGTTGTTTTAAAATTGCTGATACTTCAGCGGGCTTCACTTCTGCCATGATTATAGTGTTGAAACGTTTGTATTTGTAATAAATGTTTGCTTGAGCGTTTGCAATTTATGGGCAACGCTCGCGTTGTATTGTACATCTGCAATGCGCAATACAAATCCTCCCAAGATAGTTTCGTCAACTTTGTTTTCTAAAGTAACTTTTTTATTGGTTAGGGTTGCTATTTTGGCGAGTACCTGTTTTGTAAGCGCTTGGTCAAGAGGAATTGCTGTTGTTACGTATGCCACTTCACGTCCTTCATGTTGGTCGTAGAGCTTCACATACTGTTGGGCAACAATACCCAATAAATTAATGCGATTATTGGTAACTAACAATTCAAGAATATCGGAGGAAACTGGGTGTAATGATGAAAACACTGCCTTGACGGTTGTTTTCTTTTGTACATTCTTAAGCACTGGACTTGCCAAAAGTTCTTTCAGATCCGTACTTTGTGCCAGCGTAGCAGCGATGCTTTGCATGTCTTGGTTTACCTCAGCTGCTACTTGCTTATCTACAGCAAATGACAATCCGGCTTTGGCATATCGTAAGGCAGCTCTACTTCCTTTCATTCTTAATTTATTTCAAGGTGATGTCTTCCAAAAGACCTTCTACCATTTTGAGTTGTTTGTCTTTTTGCGACAACTCAGACTTAACAACTTTTTCGGCGATATCGATAGACAATTGCGCGACTTGGTTTTTTAGATCGGCAACAGCTGCTTGTTTTTCACTTTCAATCGATGCTTGTGCTTGTCGTATAATTATATCTGCTTGAGATTGAGCCTCCTCTTTAGCAGCTTCAATAAGGTTGGCTTTCATCTCTCGTGCTTCTTTCAACAAAAGATCGCGCTCAGCTCGAGCTTCCTTAAGAATACGCTCGTTGTCAGCCTGAAGGTGTTGCATTTCTGCGCGTGCTTCTTCTGCCGATTTTAAAGCGTTTTTAATACTTTCTTCTCGATCGCTAACGGCTCCCAAAATGGGTTTCCAAGCAAATTTCTTGAGAATTAATAGTAAAAATATAAAGGTCAATCCCGTCCAAAAAACGAGTCCAAACCCAGGAGTTACTAAATCCATTTCTTTTTGTTTTTTTAACAGAAAGCAAAAGCACAACCCGATGGTTGCACTTTTGCTTTTTTTAATTACTTAAGGAAAGAAACAACAACTGCAAAAAGTGCTACCGCCTCAACGAAAGCTGCTAAAATTAGTGCAGATGATTGAATCTTACCGTGTATTTCTGGTTGACGAGCCATCGCTTCCATAGCTTGACCTCCAATTTTACCAATACCTAAACCAGCTCCTATTGCTGCTAAACCAGCTCCTATTGCTGCGATTGATCCTAAATCCATAGTTATAATATTAAAAAATTAAATTAATGATGTTCTTCTTCTGTGGCCATGCCAAAATACAGGGCCGATAATACGGTAAATATATATGCCTGAATGGCTGTTACTATTATTTCTATCACTGCTATAAACAATGCGAACAGAACAGAAACTGGTGCAACGGCTATTGTTTTAAACATAAAAATCAGAGACATTAATGCCAATATGATAATATGTCCAGCGGTAATGTTGGCAAACAAACGAATCATCAAAGAGATCGGTTTGACAAGCATTCCAATTACTTCGATTGGAGCGAGGAAAATTTTCATGGGCACAGGAACTCCTGGCATCCAAAAGATATGTTTCCAATAATTTTTATTGCCACTAAAAGTGGTTACTATAAAAGTAAAGGTGGCCAATGTGAATGTAAAAGCAATATTACCGCTAAGGTTGGCTCCGTTTATGATGGGTATTAATCCAAAAATATTATTAATCCATATAAAGAAAAAAATCGTTAACAGATACGGCATATAGCGCTTGTATTTGTGTTTTCCGATCATGGTGATTGCAATTTCATCGCGAACGAATAAAATCAAAGGCTCCATAAATCCTGCAATACCTGTTGGAACGTTCTGCGTTGATTGCTTGTACTTTCGGGCGGTGGTTATAAATAAAAGCAATAGAACTAGGACCGATATCCACATCATAAAGACATTTTTGGTAATCGAAATATCCAGCGGTTTGCTTGCATTCGACGGATAATGGTCTTCGTTAAAGGCCAAAGCAGATGCTCCCGATGCTAGCTGATAAATTTTTTCGTGATAATTAACAAAGCGATGTCCATTGCGCTCTACAACAACCTCTCCGTTGCTGTCGTGATGAAACTCACTGGACATAAAGGAAATCAATTCTCCATCGACCCACAAAAGAACGGGAAGCGGAATCGAAACAGAGTGACCGTCCCAGTCCCAAAGATGGAAACCGTAGGCATCCTTAACGTGATGTAGAATCATTTCCTTGGGATTGAATTCCCCTTGTTCTTTTTTATCCGAGGTATTTTCAGAACAAAATCCTGAAAATGAGCACATTAGTAATATGGCTAACAATTTTATTTTTAAGGTTTCAACTCCCATCGGCTCTGTGAAATGCGCTGTTTTAAATCTGTGCAAATCTACATACTCTCGTTCGAAAAGACAAGCATAATTTTAATTTAATTAATAACGTTTAAAATACGGTCTAGAGGCTACAATTTTTTCATTAAGGCATTAAGCAAATACAGCTCCACAGCTAAAAACAAAAAATAAGCAATGAAAAAATTGAACGTATCGGGTTGTTTATTTTCCATTTCACTCAAAAACAACGGAGTTAAAAATACAATCGCCAAAAACATTTTCAGTAAGGTCAGTCCAAAAAAAGTATTGATGATTTGTGGATTTCCAAACCAAATTTTTCGAATCAACACAAAGCATAAGGCCGCTGTAATGAGCAATAAAAAACTATAAATTTTCCAAAGGGGAAAAAGCAAGGCGCTTGCATCAAAAAAAGAAGTAAAAATATGTTGGTGAATAAAAAAAGCAACTGCAATGGCTACCAGGGCTTCCAAAAAAACACCCCATGCTATTTTTTTATGATTTGTCTTCATTTGCACTTTTGGGTTTGTGAATAACTTGTCGAATCGTGATGGCCAATGCCACAAAAACAGACACTAAAGAAAAAATAAGGGTATAAAAAGGAGTTTCGGTAGCATACTTTTGGTCGAGATGGGATCCCCAAAAGGTTCCCAATCCGATAATCGCAAGCATTTGAAAAGCGATTCCTGAAAACTTAAGAAATTTTTTAGGCGGTTTTTTCGGAAGTGACATTGGAATCTGAAGCGCTTAACGTTTTTACATTGTTTCCTCTCATTTGACAGGAAGCATTTAAAGATGCGCCCTCTTCCACTGACAGTTTCCCAATCTCAATTTCGCCTTCTATTTTAGCGCTTTTTTTGAGAAATAAAAGTTCTGAAACCTCCAGAATACCGTTAAAGTATCCTTCAATGTCG
>ERZ1048068.3325-NODE-3325-length-10635-cov-3.803781_pt1 | contig 10635 bp, 5 predicted proteins | sample MGYA00383098_ERZ1048068 | MGnify/ENA primary metagenome ERZ1048068 (study PRJEB29581, sample SAMEA5548368) | metagenome | biome: marine; feature: coastal; material: water | depth 1 m | study: Short-term variability in the microbial, nano- and picoplankton... | reverse complement strand
GGAGTTGAGACTGGTGGTGCGCAGAATTCGGGGGGATATTGGTTCGAGCCTGGGTGAATGCCGTTGGGGGGCAGGAGAGAGCTTGGTGCTTTAGAGCTACAAGCAAATAAAAGACCTCCGCATGGTGTGGTGGTCATTAACAGGGAGACCGCAAATGGATCGTTCTCAAAAAGAGGAACAGGTTAAAGAGATCTCAGAGATCTTTGATGGTTCCGGATCCGTAGTGATGGCTGAATACTCAGGCATGACTGTTGCGGAAATGACGGATCTACGTGCTAAACTGCGTGAGCAGGGCGCGTCTATTCGTGTTGTAAAAAACCGTCTGGCGAAAATTGCTTTAAAGGGTAAGCCTTTTGAAGCCGCTGGTGACATGTTCACAGGCCCAGTAGCAATTGCTTGGGCTGAGGATATGATCAGCGCGCCAAAGGTGACAGTTGAATTCGCCAAAGATAGTAAATCATTTGCTATCAAGGGCGGGTTTATGGGTGATGAAGTATTCGATACCTCAGGTATTGTTGGTTTGTCTAAACTGCCATCTCGTGAAGAGTTAATTGGAATGGTTGCACAGCGATTGCTGGGGCAAGCTTCTCAAGTTGCTCAACGTCTAATGTCACAAGGATCTGCTCTTTCGGGTGCTATCAAGGTGATTGAAGAGAAAGCGGCGGCATAATTTATAACATTCATTCTCGCAAAATCGAACTGAAACTAACTTAAGGAAGCTAAAATGGCTGATGTAAAAAAACTCGCTGACGAACTGATGGCTTTGACCATCCTCGAAGCAAAAGAACTAAATGACATTCTTGAAGAGAATGGCATTAAAGCTGCAGCTGCTGTTGCTGTTGCTGGCCCCGCGGCTGGTGATGACGCAGGTGGAGCTGAAGCAAAAACTGACTTTGATGTTGTAATGACTTCTTTTGGCGGAAACAAAATTTCTGTCATCAAAGAAGTTCGCGCAATAACTGGTCTTGGCCTCAAAGAAGCTAAAGAACTTGTTGAATCTGCACCAAAAGCCGTCAAAGAAGGCGTGCCTGAGGCAGAAGCAAATGAGATTAAAGAAAAACTCGAAGCGGCTGGTGCCTCTGTAGAGTTAAAATAATCTTTTTGGTTATTGCTGGGTGAGACTTTGGTTTCACCCAGCATCCTCATTTCATCAGAGGTTAAAGATGAAACCGTTGGGTTCGGTATAAAGTGGCCCAAAAGATTTAAGGAATAGTTGGTACTGCAGACCAACTTTCAAACAAAAAGGTGTCACAGATGTCGCTGACGTTCACTGGTAAAAAACGTATTCGCAAGAGCTTTGGAAGAATTCCAGAGGTAATTAGAATGCCCAATCTCATTGAAGTTCAAAAGAGCTCATATAATCAGTTCTTACAAAAATCTATTCCACACGAAGAAAGGGAGTTAGATGAAGGAATGCACGGTGTATTTCATTCCGTATTCCCTGTTCGCGACTTTTCCGATCGCGCTGTTTTAGAGTACGTGTCATTTGTATTTGAGCCACCTAAATTTGATGAGGAAGAATGCCAGCAAAGAGATATTACTTATGCTGCACCTCTCAAGGTAAAGATGAGACTTGTTGTATTTGATGTTGATGATGAAACTGGTGCTAAGTCTGTTAAAGACATTAAGGAGCAGGATGTATATATGGGGGATATCCCTCTGATGACGGAGAAGGGTACTTTCATAGTCAATGGTACAGAACGCGTTATTGTTTCTCAAATGCATCGCTCACCGGGGGTCTTTTTTGATCACGACAAAGGTAAAGGTCATAGCTCTGGTAAGTTTTTATTCTCTGCGAGAATAATACCTTACCGTGGGTCATGGTTAGATTTCGAATTTGATGCTAAAGATATACTTTATGCAAGAATAGACAGGCGTCGTAAATTGCCTGCAACATCAGTATTATATGCCCTTGGAATGTCTAAAGAAGACATTTTAGAGCATTACTACAAAAAGATAACCTTTAAACGTGATAAAAAGAAGGATGGTTGGACACGACCTTTCAGCTCGGATGATTACAGGGGTGCTAAGCTTCTCAGAGATATAGTCGATGCTAAAACAGGCGAAGTTGTTGCCCCTGCGGGCAGAAAACTTACTAAGCGTGGTGCTACTAAGTTGTCGGATGATGGTTTAAAAAGTCTATTGATCACTAATGAAGAAATGGCCGAAAGGTTTGCGGCCGAAGATATTGTAAATATGACCACTGGTCAAATCTATGCAGAAGCCGGTGATGAGTTATCTATTGAAACAATCGAGCATATTAATGAAGCTGGGATAACAGAAATATCTGTGTTGAACATAGATTTTGTAAATGTTGGGCCATATATACGAAACACTCTTGCTGCTGACAAAAATGAAAGCCGTGAAGGTGCTCTTGTTGATATTTATAGAGTTATGAGGCCGGGTGAGCCCCCAACCACTGAGGCTGCAGAGGACTTATTTAACTCTTTATTCTTTGATGGCGAAAGATATGACCTCTCTGCGGTTGGTAGGGTAAAGATGAATTTAAGAATGGATCTTGATTGCTCTGATGAAGTTCGAGTTTTACGAAGTGAGGATATGTTGGCTGTAGTTGATACTTTGGTCAAGCTTAAAGATGGAATTGGTCAAGTGGATGACATTGACAACCTAGGGAACCGTCGAGTTCGTTCTGTAGGTGAATTGATGCAGAACCAGTATAGAATTGGTCTGTTGAGAATGGAGCGTGCCATAAAAGAAAGAATGCAGTCAGTTGATATAGAAACGGTAATGCCGCATGATTTGATAAACGCCAAGCCCGCTGCCGCAGTTGTTAGGGAGTTTTTTGGTTCCTCTCAGTTATCTCAATTCATGGACCAGACTAACCCTTTATCAGAGATTACCCACAAACGACGTCTCTCCGCCTTAGGTCCTGGTGGCCTTACCAGAGAGAGAGCTGGCTTCGAGGTGAGGGATGTTCATCCAACGCATTACGGACGTATTTGTCCTATCGAGACACCAGAGGGTCCAAACATTGGATTAATTAACTCTCTAGCTACCCACGCTCGGGTTAATAAATATGGTTTCATTGAAAGTCCTTATCGGAAAATTACGAATGGGAAACTTCAGGGCGAAGTAGTTTACATATCGGCAATGGAAGAAGCTCGTTTTTCTATAGCCCAAGCCAATGCCGAAATAAACTCTGATGGGGAATTGGCTAATGAATTTATTACTTGCCGTGTAAATGGTGATGTGACGCTAGTCGCTAGGGAGGATGTCGATTTTATTGATGTTAGCCCGAAACAGTTGGTTTCTGTCGCAGCGGCTTTGATTCCGTTTTTAGAAAATGATGATGCAAATAGGGCTTTGATGGGTTCAAATATGATGAGGCAGGCAGTGCCTTTATTAAAGGCTGAAGCGCCTCTCGTCGGGACTGGAATGGAATCAGTGGTTGCTCTTGATTCAGGTGCTACTGTTGCAGCCAAAAGAGAAGGTATTGTAGAGCAGGTTGACGCCAAAAGAATTGTTGTTCGTGCAACTAGAGAAACTAACTTGGCAAAATCAGGTGTGGATATTTACAACCTTTTAAAATTTCAGCGTTCAAATCAATCAACTTGTATAAACCAACGTCCATTAGTAAAGGTTGGTGATACCGTTCATACAGGTGATATTATAGCTGATGGTCCCTCAACTGACTTGGGTGAGTTGGCTCTAGGTAAAAACGTACTTGTGGCTTTCATGCCTTGGAATGGTTATAACTTTGAAGACTCAATACTTATATCAGAGCGTATTGTTCGTGATGATGTTTACACTTCATTACATATCGAAGAGTTCTCAGTCATGGCACGAGACACTAAGCTTGGTCCTGAGGAAATTACAAGAGATATCCCAAATGTTGGCGAAGAGTCTCTAAGAAATCTAGATGAAGCAGGTATTGTTGCTGTATATGCAGAAATTCACGCAGGAGATATTCTTGTTGGTAAGGTCACTCCCAAGGGTGAAAGCCCCATGACACCTGAAGAAAAGCTTTTGCGTGCCATTTTTGGTGAGAAAGCTTCAGATGTGCGCGATACCTCTCTTAAGCTTCCCCCTGGTGCTTCAGGAACGGTTGTTGAGGTTCGTGTTTTTAATCGTCATGGTGTTGATAAAGATGAGCGAGCTTTGCAAATTGAAAGAGAAGAAATCGAATTCTTAGGTAAAGATAGAGATGATGAGCTAAGTATTCTTGAAAGGTCTATTTATGACTCAGTCAGAAAGACATTAATTGGCAAAATAGCTGTCTCAGGCCCTCGTGGGTTTAAAAAAGGGCCAGTTAGTGATGAAACTTTAGGTGAGATACCTCGATCAGATTGGTGGAGAATTGGAATAGATGATGAAAAAGCCATTAGCGAGCTAGAGGCTTTGAAAGAGCAATATGATAGCTCTAAGAAGCGTCTGGATGATAGGTTCGAAGACAAGGTTGATAAGCTACAAAGAGGTGATGAGTTACCACCAGGTGTTATGAAGATGGTTAAAGTCTTCGTGGCTGTTAAGCGAAAGCTTCAGCCGGGTGATAAAATGGCAGGTCGTCATGGTAACAAAGGTGTTATTTCAAAAATTAATCCAGTAGAAGATATGCCTTATCTTGAAACAGGACAGGCAGTGGATATAGTACTCAATCCATTGGGTGTTCCTTCCAGAATGAATGTTGGACAAATATTGGAAACTCATCTTGGGTGGGCTTGTGCCGGAGTTGGTAAGCTAATAGATGATGCACTTGAAAATTTTCGTTCGGACAATGATGTCTCTGCTCTTAAGGGGGCTCTCACAAATGTTTATGGCGATGAGGTTTCATTACCTAACAAGGAAGAAGATATTCTAGAGCTAGCATCCAATGTCACTGGAGGCGTACCTATAGCTACGCCAGTGTTTGATGGGGCAAGGGAGCCTGATATTGTCAAAATGTTAGAAAAGGCAGGTTTGCACAGTTCAGGTCAAATGGTCCTAAATGATGGCCGAACTGGCGAAAGATTTACCCGTCCTGTTACGGTAGGCTATAAATACCTCCTTAAGCTCCATCATTTGGTTGATGATAAAATTCATGCCCGTTCAATAGGCCCTTATTCTTTGGTCACTCAGCAGCCATTGGGTGGTAAAGCACAATTCGGGGGTCAGCGATTTGGTGAGATGGAAGTCTGGGCATTAGAGGCTTATGGTGCTGCGTACACTCTTCAAGAGATGTTAACAGTCAAATCAGACGATGTAGCTGGCAGAACAAAAGTTTATGAGTCCATAGTCCGTGGTGATGATGCATTTGAAGCGGGTATTCCAGAAAGCTTTAACGTTTTGATTAAAGAGATACGTTCACTTGGTTTAAACATAGAATTGACTAACGGCTAATTATTCCAATCACTTTGTGGTTGGGCGAGTAGATAAATATTAACGGCTTAGGTGTTGCACCGGTGCCAAATTAGAGGAAAAAGTTATGAACCAAGAGGTCATGAACATTTTCAATCCAGCGCAAGAAGGTCCTACCTTTGACCGCATTCGTATATCTCTGGCATCACCAGAAAAAATAAAAAGTTGGTCTTTTGGAGAGATTAGAAAGCCGGAGACCATCAATTACCGTACATTCAAGCCTGAGAAGGATGGTCTCTTTTGTGCCCGCATATTTGGACCAGTTAAGGACTATGAATGTCTTTGCGGTAAATACAAGCGGATGAAATACAAGGGTGTCGTTTGTGAAAAATGTGGAGTTGAAGTAACTGTAACTCGAGTGCGTAGAGAAAGAATGGGGCATATTGAACTGGCGGCTCCATGTGCACATATATGGTTTTTAAAATCGTTACCATCACGTATTTCATCTATGCTAAATATGACTCTTAAAGAGGTGGAGCGAGTGCTTTATTTTGAGAGTTACATAGTTACTGAACCTGGATTAACATCTCTTGCTGAGCGTCAAATTTTATCAGAGGATGAGTATCTAGATGCACAGGCAGAATTTGGTGAAGATAGCTTTACAGCTGGTATCGGAGCCGAAGCCGTTCGTGAAATGCTTATGAACCTAGATTTAGAGGCAGAAGTTGAACGCACTCGTTTTGATATGACAGAGACTGGTTCTGAATTAAAGCTTAAAAAGTTATCAAAAAGATTAAAATTACTTGAGGCCTTTATAACATCCGGTAACAGGCCCGAGTGGATGGTACTTACCATAGTTCCTGTAATTCCGCCAGAGCTTCGCCCACTTGTTCCACTTGATGGTGGTAGGTTTGCAACTTCTGACCTTAACGATCTTTACCGTCGTGTGATCAACAGAAATAACAGGTTAAAGAGATTAATCGAACTTCGAGCTCCAGATATTATCATACGAAATGAAAAGCGTATGTTGCAAGAATCTGTTGATGCATTGTTTGATAATGGACGACGTGGGAGAGTTATAACAGGTGCTAATAAACGCCCGCTTAAGTCGATGTCAGATATGCTAAAGGGAAAACAGGGGCGTTTTCGTCAGAACCTACTTGGTAAGCGGGTTGACTACTCAGGACGATCAGTCATTGTTGTTGGTCCAGAATTAAAACTCCATGAGTGCGGTCTTCCAAAGAAAATGGCTCTAGAGTTATTCAAGCCATTCATATATGCGCGTTTAGATGCTAAAGGTTTGTCAGGAACAGTTAAACAATCAAAAAAATTAGTAGAAAAAGAACGTCCAGAGGTTTGGGATATCCTCGATGAAGTTATCCGAGAGCATCCTGTGTTATTGAACCGAGCCCCAACACTTCACAGGCTAGGAATTCAGGCTTTCGAACCAAAACTGACTGAGGGAAAGGCAATACGTCTACACCCCCTAGTTTGTGCCGCATTCAATGCTGACTTTGATGGTGACCAAATGGCTGTTCATGTGCCACTTTCGATTGAAGCTCAGCTTGAAGCGCGCGTTTTAATGATGTCAACTAACAACATATTATCACCAGCTAATGGCAAGCCGATTATCGTACCGTCCCAAGATATAGTTTTGGGACTTTATTACATGTCGCTTATGCGAGATGGTGAGAAAGGTGAAGGTATGATGTTTGCTGATATCGACGAGGTTGAGGCTGCCTTGGATAATGGTTATGTTACCGTTCATTCAAAGGTGAAGGGCCGTTTTCCAGTAACATCCGAAGATGGCACTATTACCTATGAGGTAGCAGAAACATCTCCGGGTAGATTGAAGCTAGCAGAGTATCTTCCATCCCATCCACTTGTTAAATATGAGATAATTAATAAAACTCTTACTAAAAAAGAAATAGGTAAGCTTATCGATACTGTTTACCGCCATGCAGGGCAGAAGGCTACTGTGATATTTGCTGATAAAATGATGGCGTTGGGATTTAGGGAGGCTTGCAATGCGGGTATTTCTTTTGGTAAAGATGACATGGTTATACCAGAAACTAAATATACCTTGGTTAATGAAACTCAGGGGTTAGTGTCTGATTTTGAGCAGCAATATGCCGATGGTTTAATAACTAAGGGTGAAAAATACAACAAAGTTGTGGATGCTTGGTCTAAATGTACAGACAAAGTTGCGGATGCCATGATGGATGAGGCTGCTCGTCCTCGAAAGCGAATAAATTCAATATTTATGATGGCTGACTCTGGAGCGCGTGGTTCAAAAAATCAGATGAAACAACTTGCAGGTATGAGAGGCCTGATGGCTAAACCATCAGGAGAAATTATTGAAACTCCTATAACAGCTAATTTCAAAGAAGGATTAACTGTTATGGATTACTTTAACTCAACCCATGGTGCACGTAAGGGTCTTGCTGATACAGCTCTCAAAACAGCTAATTCGGGTTATCTAACACGCCGTTTGGTTGATGTTGCACAAGACTGTATAGTAACAGAGCAAGATTGTGGCACTCAAAACGGTATCGAATTGAAGCCAGTAGTTGACTCGGGCGAAGTCGTTGTTTCACTTGGCGAGCGTGTTCTCGGAAGAGTTCTTGCTGAAGATATACAAGATCCACGCAATGGCGAACTTTTGTATCCCGCTAATACATATGTTGATGAAGATATAGCTGCTGAGATTGACTTGTCTGGATTACAGAATCTTCGTGCCAGAAGTCCTCTAACTTGCGACACTGTAACAGGAATTTGTGCAACTTGTTACGGTAGAGATTTAGCTAGAGGAATAAAAGTTAATATGGGTGAGGCAGTGGGAGTAATTGCTGCTCAATCCATTGGTGAGCCGGGCACTCAACTTACTATGCGGACTTTCCACATTGGCGGAACTGCTTCAGTATCAGATAAGTCTGTTACAGAAAGCTCTAACCAAGGTGTCATTAAATATGACGCAAAAGAGGTTATTGATACCGGTTCTAGCTTTATGGTTAGATCACGAAAACTAGAATTTTCAGTTGTAGATAAAGATGGCAAGGAGCTTGAGGTTCACAAAATTGATTATGGTTCACGTGTTCTGGTTAAGTCAGGCGGCAAAGTAAAGCGTGGCGACCGTCTAGCTGAGTGGGATCCATATGCAACGCCAATTCTTACAGAAACAGGAGGCAAGGTCCGCTTGTTGGATTTAGTGGATGGTGTTTCTGCCAAGGAAGAAACTGATGAAGAAACAGGCATTTCTTCCAAGGTTATTGTAGATTGGCGCGCTTCATCAAAATCTGGTGATATTCAACCCGTTGCTGTTATTGAAGATGAAAACGGTGAGCCAGTAAAATTTGAAAATGGTAACATAGCCCGATATATGTTGGCTGTAGGGGCAATACTTTCAGTTAACGATGGCGATATTGTTAAACCTGGTGATGTTTTGGCTAGAATAGCCAAGGGTGGTGCAACACAGCGGGATATCACTGGTGGTCTTCCACGAGTGGCGGAACTATTCGAGGCCCGGCGACCAAAGGACGATGCAGTAATCGATGATATTGATGGTAAAATTGAATTTACTCGTGATTATAAAAATAAACGTAAAATTCAGATACTACCTGAAGATGAGAGCATAGAGCCATCATCATACTTAATTGCCAAAGGCAAGCATATGCTTGTCCAGGATGGTGATAGCGTTAAAAAGGGTGATTATATTATTGATGGAAATCCTGCGCCTCATGACATTCTCTCAATAATGGGTGTTGAAGCTTTAGCTGAATACCTTGTAGATGAGGTTCAGGGTGTTTATCGCCTGCAAGGAGTTCCAATTAATGATAAGCATATTGAAGTAATTGTACGTCAAATGCTTCAAAAAGTTGAAGTTACTGACCCCGGAGATACCACTTTGCTTCGGAATGAGCAAATGGATAAGATAGAGTTTAACAAAGTGAACGTAGCTTTACTTGAAAGAGATAAAAAAGCTGAAATTGCTAAGAGCACGCCTGTTTTGCTCGGTATTACTAAGGCATCCTTACAGACAAGGTCATTTATTTCTGCTGCCTCCTTCCAGGAGACAACTCGCGTCCTTACTGAGGCGTCTGTCCAAGGTAAAGAGGATATGCTTGAGGGTCTCAAAGAGAATGTGATTGTTGGAAGACTTATTCCTGCTGGTACAGGTGGTAATCTACGCAAATACCAGAAGATTGCTAACGAACTAGACCAAAAATTACTTGAGGAACGCGCGGCTAATGAGCCGCAGCTTGAGGAGTTTCCTGCAGAGATTAATGGTGACGCTGCCGAGTAGTTAGCTTACTCAGAAAACTTTAAAAAACCGCATTACTAAACCAGTGCGGTTTTTTTGTGTTAATTTTATGATAAAGTTATTTAGAGATATTATATGAGATATTTTTTATTTTTAGTTTTTTGTTTTTATTTAAATGGATGCAGTATCAATGAAAACAATGCCTCAATAATTTCGGTTGAAATTTTACATAATGATACCCTTACTTTAGACACCCATATCGATATTCCTTTAACCTATATGACGGAAATAGACCCAAGTGGACCCACAGACTTACAGGTTGACCTTCCAAAGTTGCAAAAAGGTAATTTAGATAGTGGTTTCTGGATAGTATATACACCTCAAGGTTATTTGAACGAAAAAGCATATGCTGAAGCAATGAAAATTGCAGAGATAAGAAATAATGCTATTCATGCGTTAATAAAAAAGCACAGCGACTATTTTGAGTTGGCCCTTAAGGCTGATGATGTCAGCCGAATAGTTAATAACGGAAAGCACGCAGTATTAATAGGAATGGAAAATGCCTTTCCTTTAGGTGAAAATTTAAAGGATGTGAAGCTTTGGGCGGAAAGAGGTGTGCGGTATATGGGTATAACACATTTTGGGCACAATCAATTTGGTGATAGTTCTAACCCAAGCACCGATAGAAATGAAACGACATCAAAGTGGAATGGCCTATCACCACTGGGAAGAGAATTGATAAGCTCTTTAAATGATGCGGGTATAATTGTAGACGTTTCACATGCTGCAAAAAGTACAATGATGCAAGCGGCGGATTTATCACGAGTACCAGTTATAGCCAGTCATTCTGGCATAAAGTCAATTAATGATAATCCCAGAAACCTTGATGATGAGCAGCTATTGAAGCTAAAAGAAACTGGAGGCGTTGTACAAGTTGTAGCTTATGGTTCATATGTTAAAGGGTTCACGGAAGAACAAAAAAAAACCGAGGCTAGAATAATGTTAGAATTTAATCTTTTATCCAGATCAGATATTAATGATCTTAGTGAAGATGAAAAACTAGAGTTTGAACAAGCGAG
>ERZ1048068.3322-NODE-3322-length-10638-cov-4.156572_pt1 | contig 10638 bp, 8 predicted proteins | sample MGYA00383098_ERZ1048068 | MGnify/ENA primary metagenome ERZ1048068 (study PRJEB29581, sample SAMEA5548368) | metagenome | biome: marine; feature: coastal; material: water | depth 1 m | study: Short-term variability in the microbial, nano- and picoplankton... | reverse complement strand
GAATATTTTCAAGGTCAGCCAAAACTCCTTCAAAGGTCATCGACTCGGGCTTTGTATTGCCACCTTTGAGCTTGAAGCTGAATTGCCGGCTACCAGCACCGTGGATGATTTGCTCACGAGTATCGACCTCGAGTTCTTCCCATGAGAGAGTCGGATCGAAGGGTAATTGCTCCGCCAGTTGTTTCAAAATGGCGTTGTGCCGAATGATCATCTGCTTGGAACCCAGGCGCCAAGGTTTAATCGCACCCTTCTTCACGCTGATACTCGGGTCGGGCACAACAAGCTCTGGCTGGAACTGAAGCGTCTCGCCTAGGCCACCGCACTCAGGGCAGGCGCCTTCGGCGTGATTCCATGAAAAGTGTCGAGGTGAGATGGGTTCGTAAACGTCGCCGCACTTGATGCAGGCTAATCGATTACTGAGCGCTAACTCGCGCCAACCTTTATCCTCTCCGATTAAAATAATCGCACGGTCTTCCCCCTCGCTAAAAGCGAGATCGAGCGAATCGGCGAGTCGGCTGCGCTGATTTGGCTTTAGCACGACCCGATCCACGACGATTTCGACGCTAATCGTGGAGGCTTTGGAATCGATAAGATTAGGCTCATCGAGGCGGCGAATCTCGCCGTTGAGTCGGACCCGCTGAAAACCACGTTGCTGCAAACGAGGCAACTCTTCACGAAGAATCGCAGGCTTGGCTGTCATCCATGGAGCTAGTATCATTAGGCGGCTTTCCTTAGGCTCGGCGTAAATTCGAGTAAGGCAGTCGTCCATCGAACGGCGCTCGATAATACCACCATCTTTCGGACAATAGGGTGTGCCACAGACCGCCCAAAGCACGCGGGCAAAATCGGCGATCTCCGTGACAGTCGCAACGGTGCTACGTGGGTTACCTCCCCCAGCGCTCCGTTGCTCTAGTGCGATGACGGGGGAAAGGCCTTGAATGTAGTCCACGTCTGGGCGCGGAATTTGCTCGAGCACCATGCGAGCTTTAGTTGAGAGGCTGTCGATGTATTTACGGTAGCCCTCGGCGTAAATCGTATCGAAAGCCAAAGATGACTTACCCGAACCGCTGACTCCTGTGATCACCACGAGCTGATTGCGCGGAATGTTGATGCTGATGTTCTTGAGATTATGCTCGCGTGCACCTTTGACGGAGATCGAATCGGCTATTTTTGAATGCTTGGCAGGTGCGTTGGTAGAACTCATTTATCAAAGTATCTTGCTTATAAAGAACTTCGAGGCGAGGTGCAAGTCGGCTTGGTATAAACTTTCAAAATAGTGAATTTACGTTGTCAGAGGCACTCGGACATATGCATTATTTACTCATGAATGAAAATAAACTCCCGATACTTTACATTAAATCTGGCTGTCCTTGGTGCCGTCAGGCCCTCTCCTTTTTCAATGGCCAAGGAGTCCAAGTTCAAGTGCGCGATGTTAATGCGAATCCCAAGGATATGGATGCGATGCTAGCATTGAGCGGCCAGACCAAAACCCCGACCTTTGAATACGAAGATTTCATGGTGGCCGACTTTGACGTGGATGAGTTTTTAGCCGAGCTCAGCGAGTTTCCTGAGATCCGTCAGAAACTAGGCATTAGCGGCGACGGAAATTAGATGTTAGGGTTCCGACTTTTGGTGCTCTGTCACCCTGCGACCTAAAGCGAGGCTCCAGCCAAATTACAAAAAAACGCTTACGGAAATCGTAAGCGCCATTTGTTTAGAAAGTTTGCAGCTTGCACTACTTCTTGTCGACCCAGCGGGCGATACTGAGGATTGTCCACTTCTCTTCGTTGCCACCGATCTGGGTGGTAACGGTAGCGCCCTTTTCTTTACCCATAAGGGCTTGTGCGAGGGGCGTCTTGTAAGACAGAACGTCGTTACCAGGATCACTGTCCCATGCACCGAGGAAGGCGTATTTCTGTTTTTTCCCAGAGGAGCCATCCTTCAGCTCGACGATGCTACCGATACCAACGTTTTCTGTAGTAGCTTCGGTAAAGTCTGTCACACGGGCGCGAGAGAGATCGACTTCCAGCTCGTTCTTACGAGAGAGCAACAAGTCTTGGTCTTGCCGGGCCATCTTATATTCAGAATTTTCCTTCAAGTCACCATGATCGCGAGCGACTTGGATGGCTAATTTATTTTCAGGAATTTTCGTCGCAATGAGCTCTTCGTATTCAGCCTTAGCTTCGTTGAAGCTTCCCTGAGATACGATGAGAGTATCGTCTTCAGAGGTCTCGGCAGCTTGACCCGCAAGGAGTGCTTGCACGGAAGGGAATTGCTTGATGAAGCGAGCAAGGAGTGACTTCTTAGTAAGATCCTCAAAACCTTGGTTGAGCAAAAGAGTTTGCGCGAGGTCATTAGCAGTCTCTACACTAGCCTGGGATAAGAGATCGGGGATCAATGTGGTGTCGTCGCTGAGCAGGTCGGCCAGTGGTATCCGGCGAGTGCTAGCGTTTTGTAGAGCTTCGTAGTCGATTGCGTAAAACATCGCAGCTAAGAGACGTGGGTTGACGAGCGGATCGATGATGGCGCCGTATTTCTTAGAGGCTCTATTTTTAACGACCCAGAAAAGAAGGGGCCCTTTGATCGTCTGCTCCTTGAGCCAGCGGTCTAGGCAGTAGCTGATGCGATCTTGCATCTCATGCTCAATCATGAAGTTTATACACTCGCTAGTGAACTTACCGCTTGAATTACGCAAGAGATCTTCGACCATGCCCTGCCACTTATCAGGATAGGTGCGGCTAATCAGATCGAGGTAGCGTTTGAAATACTGAGCAGGCAGTTCAGCTGCGAGCTCTGAGTAGTCGTTGGTCGCGTCGAGAATCGAAGCGGACGATGGTTCGAGAGTTTCTACATCTTCGTGGAGATCTCGAGCCAAGTTGTTACGCACCCAGACACCGTGCAAGCGGTTGGCTTGACTGAGGCTCCTAGCATTTGCAATCGCATCAGTCAACTCGGTGAGAATTTGCGGCATCTCTTCACGCACGACGGAGATGTTCTCGGAAAGAGCGTAAAGCTTTTCGCCAAGTTCAATCTTTTGCATCGAGTTCTTGGTGCCGTGGAACTGTTCGAGGATTTCGTCTTCGGGCTTCACTGGCTCTTCACGGTAAATATAGGGCTCAGTCTTCTTGAGCGGCACACCAATGCGGGGATCCTTGACCAATACTTTTTTGGTAGCTGTCCACCACTTCTTATACTTGATCGGCCCTATGACGCGAGCGAGCAGACGCTCAATCTCGGAGGCCATCATGGCTTGGTTTTCGCTGGCAGATATCATTTCACAAATCAAATCAGCAGGTTGCTTCTTGATCATCGTTTCGATGGCATCTACATCGGTGCGGGAGCGAACTAAAAGGTCATTCGGCAAGAGGATATCGAGCTTATCCACACAAAAAGCGGGTGCCATTGCGTGACCTTGCTTACCATCCTCAAAGTCGATGATCAAACGGTCGTCCGCAGCTTTATAGTCGACGATTTTACCGAAACCCCAACTACGGTGCAGGCAGTAATTACCAGGTACCATGGTTTCAAGCTTCGCGCGGTGCGAAAGCAGTTTCGGATTCTTTTCGATGAGAGCATCTATGGCCTCTTTATTCATAATAATTGCTTGTCTATGTCGTAAACAGTCCAGTATGGACAGGTTTTGCGCTAATGAAAAGTATTAAGTTAAGCTTATCCTCAAAGTCCATCACGGGATGGGATGCTGCTGTGTGCTTGGTGGAAGCTTATCTAACAGGCGAGCAAAAAGCGGATCGGCTACTAGATCAAATTCCTGTAGATTTTATAGGTGACCGCCGCGCCGCTTGCCAATCACTTTTTTTTGGCGCGCTTCGCCACGGGCACCGCACTAAGGCAGCGCTGAAGAAGCTTTTGCGAAAAAAGACTAAATCTAGTGTCGAAGCAGTTCTCCTAGTTTCAGGCTACGAAATACTTGATGCCGAAGCCGACCGGCATCCGAAAATCATCCATCACGCAGTTGAGCGTAGTAAGCAAGTTGTCAATCGCTTCGATCAGGGCTTCCTCAACGCTATTTTGCGAAAGCTGCCTGGGGCGCTAGAGCAGATGAACGCCCAAGAATTGCCCGCCGCCTTTTACAGCCACCCCGACTGGTTAGTCGAACATTGGCAAGGGGAGTTCCCAGGAGCCTGCACGCAACTGCTCGAATGGAATCAAGGCACCCCGGCCACCTACCTAAAAGTTTACAACGACGAAGTCCAGATTCCTCTGGGCCTTGAAGCGACAGAATGGCCACAATTCTATCAAGTCACGGGTAAGATTTCCTGGAAGGAAGACCTCCATCCTCTTCTTAATAAGGGTAACGCTTATATTAAAGATCCCTCCACGCGAATCGCGCCTGCCCTACTCGGACCAAGGGCCGGCGAATCAGTTCTTGACCTATGCGCGGCCCCTGGAGGAAAAGCCTACGACATGGCGCACGCGATGGGAGGTAAGGGGCAGATCGTAGCGGTGGACCTACCTGGTAAACGAATCGCGCGACTCGAAGAGAATCTATCAACACTCCGCTCCGAAGACCTGAAATGTGAGATCGTCGAATGTGACCTACTCGAAATGGAGGCAAGCACCTTTGAGGACAAAAGCTTACCAAGCGCGTATGACGCCGTCATGCTCGATGCACCTTGTTCAAATACCGGCGTGATTCAGCGCCGGACAGATGTGAAATGGAGGCTACAAGCAAAGGATATCGAGAACTGCGCAAAGCTACAGCTACAACTGCTGCACTCTGCTGCCAGATTCGTCAAAGCCGGCGGCCGTGTCGTGTACAGCACCTGCAGCATCGAGGCCGCGGAGAATCAACTGGTCGTCGACGCATTTTTGACGAGTAAATCAGGTCGTGCATTTAAGCTAGAAAAAGCAATGGCCAGCCTCCCGTGGGAGACCGGCCATGATGGTGCGGGTGCTTTTCTGCTGGGGCGCGAGGCTTAGAAAACGAAGCCGACCCCCGCGCTAAAGCGGTCGCCATTTCCATGGTCAGGCCGATTCGAGGTCACGCGCGATACGAAGTCGTGCTTCCACTCGATGCGAATATGCGTCTTGTCATTCCAACGCCAATAGAGCGCGGGGCCCGCCGAGAGAAAAAACTTATTTTCATCGTCCCAACTCAGGTCGCTCTCCCAAAGGATCTGCATATCGTCGCGCACATTCCAGCCGAGGTCGAGCGAGTAGCTCCACTCCGCGGGCTCTGGCTGCTCAAAGACCCAGAAGCCAGCACTCGTCGCGATAAACCAATGGTAGGTCTCCGTCTCGTAACCGAGTGATAGCCCGCTGCCCCAGACTCCGTCCCAGACCTCGAATTCGTCGTCCTCTTTACCTGAAGGAATCCGTAACTGCGGCGCCAGTGTCCAAGAACCCGAGCGAGCATCGAGGTTGAAGTATTTCTTCAGCGGCAAAGCCAGGGTCAGATCACCGATTCCTTCATCGTACTGTACCACTTTTTGACCACCCGCATCAGGCACCTCACGACGGGCATCTGCGACATAAGGCAACTTCGCTGTGAGGCGTATCGAACGATCCCAAGTGTAAACGCCTTCAAGGTGTAGCTGAGTTAGGTCCTCGGTCAAGCCACGCCCGACTACATCACTCCCCTGCTTGAGATCCGATCTGTGGACATGCTCCGCTCGGACTTGGAAGCCGTAGCCTCCATCCCAGCGGGGCATCATGTTCATGATGGGTTGATCCGCATTCAGTGGGGACAGCGCAAGGAAGCCTAACGCTAGGCCACCACAGCAGCCTCGAAAAGTATGACGGCTCATTTTTCAGAGACAGGGTAAGCGGTTTGCCTAATACCGTCCACCTCCGTCCAGAGGTAGTAATGGACAGGATCATAACCGGCATTATAAATCGCCTCGCGCACGCCGTCAACGTCGATGCCCGCATCTGGCTTGAAGGCAACAAAGACCAATTGCTTTTCCACATCGAGATCCACGCCCTTGGTGAGCTGTGATTTATCCACAGCATCGAGCTTCGAGGTGTGGATGCGTAGGCCAATGCCGCAAGAGCTGCAAACCAGCCCCCGAGTATGAACGGCCAGATAATTTGGACGGTTTTCAAGCATCACCTTAGCAGCTTGATCGCGAAGCTCAGGGGTGGCCTCTGGGTCCGTATTCCGCGCCTGCGTTGTCATTGCTAAAGAAGTGAGCGCACAAATAAATAATAGAAATTGTTTCATAGTATGTAATAGGAAGCCCGACTGGAATAAAGTGGGTATGCGCCAACGAGCCAGCCTCGGCTTCTAAAATAAAAGTTCCCTCGTCGCACAATTTCAGGCAGACGCAACAAGCGCGTCCGCAAGCGCGGAACTCATAAACGCCACACACCCCACTCCGCCATTGTACGGTGTAGAGGCGATGCGTCGATTTTAGCGTCAGATGGTACATCCAAATGCTCGGGTGACCATTCGGCAGCCGACATTTTCACTACAGCCTCTGAGGCCCCATTGACTTCAGCCGTCCGAGAGATCGATGGTAGTGAGAGCAGAATGTCGAGGGCGTGCACCTCCAAATTACAATTCAAACAACCATAAGGGCAATCTCCTGAGGCAGCAGGCAGCAAATGCAAATCGTCCGCGTGCTCACAACCGCAAGTCGATCCCGCTGGCATCTGCATCTTACACGCATTCCCTAGAGTCAGGCAATCGCTTAGCAAACTAGCCGCGCCCTGCACTTGCAGAACGAGCGAAAAGCTAACGAAGATGAGTAAAATAATACGCATGTTGTGAGATATATTAGTCGAAGCCATTTAGATTACAATACTGAACAGTAAATATCGATCAAGTGAGTCGAAAGATGTCCTATGCACAATCCGCATTAAATGTGAAACTACTTCGTCATATCCGCGCGGGCATTTTCGTAAGCACTCAAGGCGCATTGCGAGCAAGCGGTGCGGACATCAGCGAAAAAGTCGTTACCCTTATCATCGATTAGAATATAAGCGGGGAAGTCTTCTACTTCAATTTTCCAGATAGCTTCCATTCCGAGCTCAGGGTATTCCAGCACTTCGACATTTTTAATATTATGCTCCGCCAGTAAAGCTGCAGGCCCGCCGATGGAACCAAGGTAGAACCCGCCGAATTGCTGGCAAGCATCTGCGACTTGCTTTGAGCGATTACCTTTGGCTAGCATAATCATAGAGCCGCCCTCTTTCTGGAAAGCTTGCACATAGCTATCCATGCGCCCAGCCGTAGTCGGACCGAAGGAACCAGAAGGCTTACCAGCGGGTGTCTTCGCAGGGCCCGCGTAGTAGATCGGGTGATTTTTCAGATACTCAGGCATGCCTTGACCCTGATCGAGACGCTCTTGGATCTTCGCATGTGCGATATCACGCCCAACGACAATTGTACCGCTCAGCGAGAGCGGTGTAGCCACGGGGTATTTGCTCAGCTCAGCAAGTATATCCTTCATAGGGCGATTCAAACTGATCGCAACGGGATCTTTTGGTTTCGCAGTCTCACCTTTGGCAGGGATAAAACGACCGGGGTTTTCTTCGAGCTGCTCAAGCCAAACACCGGCCTTGTCGATCCTTGCCTTTACGTTGCGATCCGCGGAGCAAGAAACACCAAGCCCGACAGGACAAGAGGCACCGTGACGCGGCAGGCGGACGACGCGCACATCAAGGGCAAAGTATTTACCGCCAAACTGGGCCCCGTAGCCCATCTTACGCGTATATTCTAGCAGCTTGGCTTCGAGCACGGTATCACGGAAGGCCTGACCATACTCATTTCCCTCGGTTGGCAATTCGTCGTAGTATTTTGTCGAGGCCAACTTGACTGTTTTCAAGCATGACTCAGCGGAGGTCCCGCCTATTACAAAAGCAATGTGGTACGGCGGACAAGCAGAGGTGCCAAGCGTGCCCATTTTCTCAATACAGAATTTCTCAAGATTGGCTGGATTGAGCAGAGCTTTGGTTTCTTGATAGAAGAATGTCTTGTTGGCCGAACCCCCACCCTTGGCCACGAAAAGGAAGTCGTAGCTATCACCGTCCGTCGCGAGCAAGTCGATCTGAGCGGGCAAGTTGCATTCAGTATTGATCTCTTCATACATGGAGAGCGGTGCCATTTGCGAATAGCGCAAATTTTCTTTAGTGTATGCATCGTAGACTCCCTCGGAAAGGGCGACCTCATCGCCTCCGCCAGTCCATACTCTTTGGCCTTTTTTACCAAGGATGATGGCGGTGCCCGTGTCTTGGCAAAAGGGCAACACGCCATGGGCGGAGACCTCAGCATTTCGGAGCATAGTCAGCGCGATCGTACGGTCATTTTCCGTAGCTTCAGGATCGTCTAGAATTGCAGCGACCTTCTCCAAGTGCTCCGTGCGGAGGCGAAAGGAGATGTCTTTCATCGCTGTTTCGGCGAGATAAGTTAGCGCCTTCGGATCGACCTTTAGCATGGATTCACCACCAAAATCGACGGTTTCGACAAACCCATCCGTAAGCAGACGATACTGCGTCTTATCTTTTCCAAGAGGGAATGGCCTGTGGTAATGGAAATTAGGTGTGGTCTTGGCCATAATTTTGCTCCTAACTTTAAATAGACTCAAAATAAGATATACTACTTCTATTTATTGCAAGACTGCAGAAAGGGTAGTCCCGCTGCTGTCTTGTTATTTAAAATAGCAGCAAACTCACAGAAAAATCAAAGCAACGATAAATTCAAGTGGTCTAGACACCATAGCAGAGTGAAAAACCATGACTGCTCCCTTCAACTAATAATGGAAGCTGAAGTTTCCGTATTAGTTAACTCTTGCGAAAGTCCTCTAAATGTAATTTTGTATTTGTTCATAATTATGTGGTCCACCTATAACAATAAAAAGTCCATTAATGGGCAATCGACCACGCTCAAAAAGCTAGGTTTGCTGCTGCTCTGCTTTGGAGTAATCGGACTGGCCTCTGTGACAGTCTATTCGGTTATAAATAACAAAGTGATCTCACCCAATACTGCCCCAACCGTAGTACTATTGCCATATGGCACCATTCAAGAATTGAGCAATCGCAAAACATTTATGGCGGCCTACCTCTCAGTCAACTGCAAGTCAGATCTATTTCGCAGCACGCAAACGATCCGCACGGTGGGAACGATCGAAAGCGGTGATGATAGCTCATCCTTTACCCTTATCAAAAAACGCCCGGATAAGATGCGCTTCACAATCAAACGAGGCTCGCAAGGGATTATCTTCGGAGTAAGTGCCGATACTGTCTGGCAGTGCATACGTACGCCACAACAAGAGGATCAGTTCGCACGCATCGATGGAGAAGAGGCCGCGGCATGGGTAGCACAAACTCGCTTCTTCGATCGGATCATCAGCGCAAACCAAGGTGAAGGTGAAATTGTAGGGATAGAGGTCGAGCAATGGGCAGGTAACGACAGCTTAAAAGTCGGGTTAATCGATGCCCATGGAAATACTTACGAGATTTTCATCGACCCAAAAACTCTTTATCCGCTCGCCGAAAGACAGACCCTGCCTAACGGTGTAATCACCGAAACCATTTATAGCGATTACCGCGATGTCGATGGCCTACCGACACCCTTTCAACTAATTGTTTCGAAAGACGGTAAAGTCGTGAACAAAGTCCAGATTAATAACTCAGCCATTAATGTGGGCTTACTCTCTAAGTTATTTGAATTACCAGATGCCCTCCTGTAGCAACTCCTTGGTTAGGGTCAAGGAAGCATTTAAATTATTAGTATCTGTAAACTACTCCGCTTATACTTCATTTAAATGATCAAGGCATCAGTTAAGATAACTTAAATTACGATTTTAAGGCGCGCAATCAACAGGTCACCACTCACACAACCAAAGTAAAAACCTTATACTTTCTGCTTTGTAAGTGGTTTAGTTATTTCTACTCGATTCCGCCTTCGAGAAGGATAGGCAATTGCAGCAGTAACTGATCGCGGGGAATTTCAACTTCGCTACCTTTTGAGAGGTCACGAACCTTAACTACGCCGCGCTCAAGTTCTTCACTACCGTATATTAGGGCGAAGCGGGCACCGGATTGGTTGGCTGATTTAAACTGCTTAGCGAAACCTTGGTTTTTAAATGGATACTCGATTTGATAACCGACCGCGCGTAACTGTGCAGCGTCGGCCAATGCGACATCGCGTTCATCTTCACCACCGATGATCGCTATGAACTCAGGGCTTTGAATATATTTCGGCATTAGTGATTTACTTTCCAGCAGATCAACTAAAGTGACATCGCCCATCGCGAAACCGACTGCAGGCATATCGGGACCACCGAGTTTTTTGACGAGCGCATCGTAGCGCCCTCCCCCAGCGAGTGCGCGGCCTTCGCCGCTGGCTTCAAAAGCTTCAAATACAAAACCAGTGTAATAAGCTAGCCCGCGGACGATCCCGAGATCGATTTGTATAAAGTCACCTACACCAGAAGCCTTGAGGTTGCGCAAAAGTTGAGACCATTCTTCAATGCGAGCTTTAGCTTTGGCAGCGAGGTCGCCTTCGAGTGGCAAGTTCTCGATGTAGCTACGTAATGTATCAAAATCGTGGATAGCGATGACTTCTTCAATCCTAAAGAGAAAATCTTCGGCTTCATCGCCGAGTATGGGTGATAGCTTTTCGATCGTTTTTGTGCGATCGATACGCTCCAACTTGTCAATGATGCCAAGTAC
>ERZ1048068.3320-NODE-3320-length-10646-cov-5.195166_pt1 | contig 10646 bp, 10 predicted proteins | sample MGYA00383098_ERZ1048068 | MGnify/ENA primary metagenome ERZ1048068 (study PRJEB29581, sample SAMEA5548368) | metagenome | biome: marine; feature: coastal; material: water | depth 1 m | study: Short-term variability in the microbial, nano- and picoplankton... | reverse complement strand
ACAACTTACTCTGGGCATTTCCACTCAATTTATTTGCTCTAATTCAATTCTTTAATAAAACACAAAAAAAATGGTTTGGGGGTTATTTAAAGTTTTTGGCAATTATGCTAGCTTTAATGTCAATGCACTGGATTATTGGTGTGCAAGTATTTGCTATTGGATTTCTTCCGCTTCTTATCGCTTTAATAATAAGATATACATACCTAATTAAATATTACAAGACAACTTAATTATTGTCCTCGGTAATATAAAACTGTACTTATAGTTTTTAGAATAATATTCAAGTCTAGAAATGGGCTGCGATGTTTTATGTAATACAAATCGTATTGTAATTTGGTAAGACTCTCTTCAACAGAACCACCATAACGGCTATTAACTTGCGCCCAACCTGTAAGACCAGGTTTTACAATGTGTCGGGTTTCATAAAACGGTATTGAACGTGATAACTCGGCCACAAAAAACGGACGCTCTGGTCGTGGCCCAATAATACTCATTTCTCCTTTAAGTATATTAATAAATTGTGGGACTTCATCTAACCGAGAACGTCTCAAAAATTTACCAAATGATGTAACTCTGACATCATCTTTTGTAGCCCATTGGGCTTTTTGTGCTTCGCCATTAACTACCATAGTTCTAAACTTTAATATCGTAAATAACGAACTATTACGACCTATACGTTCTTGAGTATAAAAAAGTGAGCCTTTGTTACCTGGGTCATATAAAAGAGGTTTACACAAATATAATCTAACGTTAGAAATAACAAAACTATTGAGTTGCTTTTTGGATTAATTCTCATATTTGCAAAAAACGATACAACTTGAATTATCTTAACGTTGAAAATATATCAAAGTCCTATGGCGAATTAGAACTATTTAGCGATATTTCATTTAGCATTCACAAGGACCAAAAGATTGCTTTTGTTGCCAAAAATGGAAGTGGGAAATCATCTATTTTAAATATTTTATCCGGTAAAGATGTACCTGATTCCGGACAAGTTGTCGTTCGCAAAGGTTTACGCCTTGCATTCTTAGACCAAGAGCTAAATCTAGATAGTAAATTAAGCATAGAGGAAACCATTTTTGCCAGTGATTTACCTATTCTAAAAATCATAGAGACTTACGAAAAAGCATTACAAAACCCTGAAAACACAGAAGCATACCAAGATGCTTTTGAAGCTATGGACCGACATAATGCTTGGGAATTTGAGACTCAGTTTCAACAAATATTGTCTCAATTAAAGTTAGACGATTTAAAGGCTAAAATTAGTATGCTTTCTGGTGGGCAAAAAAAGCGATTATCATTAGCACAAGCACTAATTAGTAAGCCTGATATTTTAATATTAGACGAGCCTACAAACCATCTTGATTTAGAAATGATTGAATGGCTAGAGGATTATTTTGCCAAAACACAGCAAACACTTTTTATGGTAACGCACGACCGCTATTTTTTAGAACGTGTATGCAATGAAATTGTAGAATTAGATCATGGTAAAATGTATACTTACAAAGGCAACTATTCTTATTATCTAGAGAAGAAAGAAGAACGTATCTCTAACGAGCAAACCGAGGTCGGTAAAGCGAAACAACTCTTTAAAAAAGAACTCGATTGGATGCGACGCCAACCTAAAGCACGAACCACAAAATCTAAAAGTCGTATTGATGATTTTTTTGAAATAAAATCTAAAGCACATCAGCGCAGAAAAGACCATGTGATTCAGCTAGAAATAAGTATGGAACGTTTAGGAAGTAAAATTGTAGAACTGCATAATGTTTCAAAATCATTTGAAGACAAAGTGATTTTGAATGGTTTTGATTACAACTTTAAAAAAGGCGAACGTATTGGTATCATAGGAAAAAATGGTACTGGTAAGTCTACTTTTCTTAATATGTTGACGCAATCCATACAACCTGATGGTGGCAAAATTGTTATTGGAGAGACCGTTAAGTTTGGCTATTACACGCAAGGTGGTATTAAAGCTAAGCCTAACCAAAAAGTTATTGATGTTGTTAGAGATTATGGTGATTACATTCCATTGGCTAAAGGACGACAGATTAGCGCACAACAATTATTAGAACGCTTTTTATTTGACCGAAAAAAACAATACGATTTTGTTGAAAAACTAAGTGGTGGCGAACAAAAACGTTTATACCTATGTAGGGTTTTAATTCAGAATCCTAACTTTTTGATCCTCGATGAGCCAACGAATGATCTAGACATTGTTACACTTAATGTCTTGGAAAGCTTCTTGATGGATTTTCCGGGTTGTTTACTTGTGGTTTCGCACGACCGCTATTTTATGGATAAAATTGTAGATCATTTATTTGTTTTTCAGGGTGAAGGTATTATCGATGATTTTCCAGGTAATTACTCTGATTATCGTGCTTATGAAAGTAGCCAACCTAAACAACAAGCTAAATCTGAAAAACATGAAAATACTACAGTTGTAAAACAAAATCAGACGAACAAATTATCTTACAACGAACAGAAAGAATATAAAAACTTAGAATCCAAAATCCGTTCCTTAGAATTGGACAAAAAAGTAAAAGAAGCTGAGTTTTTAAACGCTGACCTATCTCAAGAAGATATTGCAAAACTTTCAGAAGAGTTACAAGTGATTATAGACAGCATCGAAGAAAAAGAAATGCGATGGTTTGAATTGGCAGAAAAGTTTGAGAGTTAATTTATGTACCAAATAATAGCTTATATAAAATTCCTTCTTAAATCCACCAACCAACATGGTGTCCACTCGCCTTTTGTTTATAATTATATTACAAAATGTCTTTACGACAAAAAGAGATATAACAACTATGATGATTTAAAAGCCTACAGAAGTCAATTATTAAACTCTAAAGAATCTCTTAAAATTACTGATTTTGGTACTGGCTCAAAACGTATGAGTAACAGTAAACGTCGTGTTTCTAAAATGTTAAAAATATCAAGTAGTAGTTTTAAAGACACCCAGTTATTATTCAGAATATCTCAATATTTTAAATTTAAAAATACTTTAGAACTAGGCACTTCTTTAGGTGTTGGGACACAAGCATTAGCTTTAGGGCATTCAAAAAATAAGATTACCACAGTTGAAGGTTGCCAAAATACATTTCAATTTTCTGAAAAAAATTTGAAAGCATTACATCTTTCAAATACAATTTGTATTAACTCAGATTTTAGATCAGCTATTTCGCAGTTACACCAAGAAAGTTTTGACTGCATATACTTTGATGGTCATCACAATAAGGAAGCTACTTTAGAGTATTTCAACTTATTTATATCAAAAGCTCATAACAATTCGGTATTTATTTTTGATGACATCTATTGGTCGAGAGACATGACACAAGCCTGGGAAACTATTTTAAAAGATCCTAGAGTCATTGTATCAATTGACTGTTTTATTCTGGGTTTTATTTTTTTCCGTAAGGAGCAACCAAAACAACATTTTAGAATTAGACTGTAACAAGATTTAGATTTTAACGTCTTATTCAGATAACAGCTTTTAATTTCTTTTATCTTGCGAAAGATTTAGAAAAAAGACTAACATACATGAGTGAAAACGTCATTGAAATCAGAAACATAATTCGAGATTTTAAACTCGGTCAAGAGACCGTTCACGTCCTTAAAGGCATAGATTTAGATATAAAACGCGGTGATTATGTTGCCATCATGGGACCTTCTGGTTCTGGAAAGTCTACCCTTATGAATATTTTAGGCTGTTTAGACACACCAACAGCAGGAAGTTATAATCTTAATGATAAGGACGTAAGCAAATTGAGCGATGATGATTTAGCTGAAATTAGAAATACGGAAATAGGATTTGTATTTCAAACTTTTAACTTGTTACCCCGAACAACTGCTTTAGAAAACGTTGCACTGCCAATGATATATGCAGGTGCTTCTAAAAAAGAACGCATAGCTAGAGCCTCTACAGTACTAACTGATGTAGGTTTAGACGATCGTATGGATCATAAACCTAATCAACTTTCTGGTGGTCAGAGACAACGTGTGGCTGTCGGTCGTGCATTGGTAAATAAACCTTCTATTATACTTGCAGATGAGCCTACAGGAAACTTAGACTCTAAAACATCTTTAGAAATCATGCAGCTTTTTGACGAAATTCACGACAAAGGAAATACGGTGATTATGGTAACTCATGAGGAAGAAGTTGCACAACACGCCAGACGCGTTATTCGTCTTCGTGATGGCATGATTGAAAGTGATAAGTTAAATTAAAATATGATTCATCTAATAGTTGGTAATACTGGCTCAGGGAAAACAACATATTCTAAATCTCTGAAACAAAAAACCAACGGTATTATTTTTTCTATTGACAAATGGAACAAAACATTATTCTTACCAGACAAAAATGAGACTGATGGACTAAATTGGTTTCTAGAACGTATAGAACGTTCAGAGGCGTTAATACTTGACTTAATCCATCAACTCGAAGTTTCAAATTTAGATTCAATTTTAGACCTAGGACTTTCTAAATATGCCCATCGTGAAAAATTTAGAACTTTCACGAAAGAAAACGGATATCAGCTTAAGCTTCATTACCTTGATATTCCAAAAAAAATTAGACTTCAACGTGTGTTAAATAGAAATTCAGAAAAAGGAGAAACTTTTGAATTTGAAGTTTCAAAAGACAACTTTGATTTTATGGAAAATTGGTTCGAAACACCTTCAAAAAAAGAATTAGAAAATGCAGTTATAGTTAAATCGTAGTTAACTTTTACTATTCAACTTTTTGAAGTTTTTATCTATTCGTTATAACTCGTAACTTTACATCATGAAAATCTACACAAAAACTGGAGATAAAGGTACTACAGCTCTATTTGGTGGTACTCGTGTTCCTAAACATCATATTCGTATTGAGAGTTATGGTACTATTGACGAGCTTAACTCTCATATAGGTTTAATCAGAGACCAAGCCATTGACCTAATTCATAAAAAGATCTTAATGGAAATCCAAGATCGTTTATTTACCGTTGGTGCTATTTTGGCAACTGACCCAGAAAAAGCAACACTAAAAAATGGCAAAGACCGTTTAAATATTCCTAAAATATCAGAATCAGATATTAAGCTTCTAGAAGATAATATGGATAATATGAATGCTGCTCTACCTCCAATGACCAATTTTGTTTTACCTGGCGGTCATCAAACGGTGTCATTCTGTCACCTAGCCCGAACTGTATGTCGACGTGCAGAGCGTTTAGCGAGTCACCTTAATGACATGGAGCCATTTCAACCTGAGACTTTAATGTACATCAATCGACTATCTGACTACCTTTTTGTATTGGCACGGAAGTTGTCTCATGAATTACAAGCCGAGGAGATTAAATGGATTCCTAAAAAAGAGTTTTAAGTCTTATTTACTTAGGATTAGCAAATGCAATACGCCAATCCGAAAAGTTACAAGATTACGCGTTCTTTTATATTAATGAAATACAAGATTATGAATCGTTTTTAAAACTAAATTCATAACAAGCATTAAATAATTTAATTTTTTCTTGACTTTTTAAACTAAAAAATTATTTTTGCAAAAAACAAAACGCAATAGCAAATGTATTGGACACTAGAATTAGCATCGCATTTAAGTGATGCACCTTGGCCAGCAACTAAAGATGAGTTAATCGATTATGCGATTAGAACAGGCGCGCCTTTAGAGGTTACTGAAAATTTACAAGCTATAGAAGATGAAGGTGATTCTTACGATTCTATAGAAGAAATTTGGCCAGATTATCCAACTGATGAAGATTACCTCTGGAACGAGGACGAATATTAATATTATAAAAACATACTAAAAAAAGTCTCTTTCGTTTTTGACGATATTGAGACTTTTTTTGGTTAATAAGGTTTTATTGAACCTAATACAAACCGTATATTTGAACCTTCTAAGGGACAGATAAAAGACTAACATAAAAGTAACTTCTTAAGTTCGCTTTTTACAAAATATAAACCAAAATGGGATTACTAGATTCAGTACTTAAGGTTTTTGTTGGAGATAAATCCAAACAAGACGTTAAGTCTATATCACCTATCGTTGATGAGATAAAAACTTTTGAAAAAGCTTTAGAAGCTTTATCTCATGACGAATTAAGAGCAAAAACAGCTGAGTTCAAGTCAAAAATAGCTGATGCTCGTGCTTCCTTTAATGCACAAATTGATGAACTAAATACCAAAGCTGAAAATACCGAAGATATAGACGAACGTGAAGATATTTATCTAGAAATTGATGATATCAAAGACGAAATCTATACGGTTACAGAAGATGTATTAAACGATATTCTTCCTGAGGCTTTTGCAGTCGTCAAAGAAACTGCAAAGCGATTTGTTAATAATACTGAGGTAAAAGTAACGGCAAATGCTTTTGACAGGGAAATTTCTGGTGATAACGACTATGTAACCCTTGATGGTGACCAAGCACTTTGGGCAAACTCATGGGATGCTGCAGGAAAACCTATCACTTGGGATATGGTACATTACGATGTACAACTTATCGGTGGTATTGCGATGCATCAAGGTAAAATTGCAGAGATGCAAACTGGTGAAGGTAAAACATTAGTGGCGACACTACCTGTTTACCTTAATGCTTTAGCTGGTCGTGGTGTTCATTTGGTAACAGTAAACGATTACCTAGCAAAACGTGATAGTGCTTGGATGGCACCAATATTTCAGTTTCATGGCTTAAGTATCGATTGTATTGACTATCACAGACCTAACTCTGATGAACGTCGTAAAGCCTATAACGCAGATATTACTTACGGAACAAATAACGAATTTGGTTTTGATTACTTACGTGATAATATGGCACATTCGCCAGATGATTTGGTACAACGTCCGCATCACTATGCGATTGTAGATGAGGTGGATTCTGTATTAATTGATGATGCACGTACACCTTTGATTATCTCTGGGCCTATTCCTAAAGGTGATGAACACGAATTTGATGCTTTAAAACCTAAGGTTCAGCAAATCGAAGAAGTACAACGTAAGTATTTAGTTGGTGTTTTGGCTGAAGCTAAAAAATTAATTGCTGCTGGTGATACTAAAGAAGGTGGTTTTCAATTACTACGTGTTTATAGAGGTATTCCAAAAAATAAAGCATTAATCAAGTTTTTATCTGAGGAGGGCATCAAACAACTCCTTCAGAAGACTGAAAACTTTTACATGCAGGATAACAATAGAGAAATGCCAAAAGTAGATGCAGAACTCTATTATGTTATTGACGAAAAAAATAATCAAGTTGAATTATCTGATAAAGGTATAGAATTTTTATCTGGTAAAGACGACCCAAATTTCTTTGTGATGCCAGAAATGGGAACCGAAATTGCAAAGATTGAAAATAAAGGCTTATCGTCAGAAAAAGAAGCTGCCGAAAAGGAAATATTATTCCGTGATTTCTCTGTGAAATCAGAACGTATTCACACCTTAAACCAGCTATTAAAAGCATACGCACTTTTCGAAAAAGATACGCAGTATGTGGTTATGGACAATAAAGTCATGATTGTCGATGAGCAAACTGGTCGTATTATGGATGGACGTCGTTATTCAGACGGATTACACCAAGCGATTGAAGCTAAAGAAAATGTAAAAATTGAAGATGCTACGCAAACTTTTGCAACGGTAACACTACAAAACTACTTCCGTATGTACCGCAAACTATCTGGTATGACAGGTACAGCCGTTACAGAAGCTGGTGAGCTTTGGGAAATCTATAAATTAGATGTTGTAGAGATTCCGACAAACAGACCAATTGCACGTGATGACCGTGAAGATTTAGTATACAAGACTAAGCGCGAAAAATACAATGCTGTTGTAGATGAAGTCACTAAACTATCTCAAGAAGGAAGACCTGTGTTAATTGGTACAACTTCTGTAGATATTTCTGAATTATTAGGAAAAATTTTAGCACAACGTAAAATTTCACACAACGTACTAAATGCCAAACAACACAAACGTGAGGCAGATATTGTGGCAGAAGCTGGTAATGCTGGTCAAGTAACAATTGCAACAAACATGGCAGGTCGTGGTACGGATATTAAATTATCTGACGCGGTTAAAGCCGCTGGTGGTCTAGCTATTGTTGGTACAGAACGTCACGATTCTCGACGTGTAGACAGACAGTTACGTGGTCGTGCTGGTCGTCAAGGAGATCCAGGAAGTTCCCAGTTTTATGTCTCTCTAGAGGACAATCTGATGCGCTTATTTGGTAGTGAGCGTATTGCCAAAATGATGGATAAGATGGGCCTTAAAGAAGGTGAAGTTATTCAGCATAGTATGATATCTAAATCTATTGAGCGTGCACAGAAAAAAGTAGAAGAAAACCAATTTGGTGTTCGAAAGCGTTTACTAGAATATGATGATGTGATGAATGCACAACGTGAGGTTGTTTACAAACGTCGTCGTCATGCATTGAACGGTGTAAGACTTCGTGTGGACTTGGCGAATATGATTTTTGACACTTCTGAAATCATTTCAGAAGCTAACAAAGAAGCTAACGATTATAAGAATTTTGAGTTCGAGCTAATTCGTTATTTCTCAATGTCATCTCCAGTTTCTGAAGATGATTTTAATAAAATGGGGGCTCCGGAAATTGCAGGTATCGTTTATAAAACTGCTTTTGCACATTATAGAGAAAAAATGCAACGTGCAGCAGATTTAGCGTATCCTGTAATCGAAAATGTTTACAATACACAACGTGATAAATACAAACGTGTCGTTGTACCTTTTACTGATGGTACAAAAACGCTTCAAGTCTTAACAGATTTAGAAAAATCTTATCAAACTAAAGGAAAACAGTTGATTAACGATTTTGAAAAGAATATTTCTTTAGCTATTGTCGATGATGCTTGGAAAACACACTTGCGTAAAATGGACGAATTGAAGCAATCAGTACAATTAGCTGTACACGAGCAAAAAGACCCCTTATTAATCTATAAATTTGAAGCTTTTGAGTTATTTAAAGTAATGATTGACCAAGTAAATAAAGAGGTGATTTCATTCTTATTTAAAGGCGAAATTCCTCAAGACACCGCTAACAATCTTCAAGAAGCTAAAGCGCGTAAGCAAGTAAAAACGAGAGAACAAAAAGAAGAAATTCAAAACATGGATGAGCGTGCAGCAGAAAGCCGCTCTGTTGCTGAAGGCGCATCACGTCGTCAACAACAAGTCGTTGAAACTATAGTACGTGAGCAACCAAAAATTGGACGTAACGACCGTGTGACTATAAAACACGTCATGAGTGGTGAAGCCAAAACAGTAAAGTATAAGCAAGCTATTCCGCTAATCGAAAAAGGCGAATGGGTTTTGGTAAATGAATAATCACCAAACCATATTTGGTAATAACCTTTATAAATTAAAATCCTGATACTAATGCATCAGGATTTTTTTCTTAATTTAAAGCCACTAACTAATCTTCTTAATCATGAAAAACGTATTGGCAACCATTTTAGGTTTTATTTCAGCAGCATTTATGGTTTATGTCTTTGAGACACTTATTGGTCAAATTTTATTTCCATTACCGGAAGGCGCAAATCCAATGGATATGGAATGGATAAAAAACAATATGAATCAAATTCCCATGGGCTCCAAAATTTTTGTTGTCATTGCCCATTTTATAGGTATAATATTGGGTATGCTTGTAGCCGCTAAAATTTCTAAAGTAAGTATGATTCCTAGTTATATTGTTGGTGCTATAATGTTAGCTGCAACTTTTTTTAATATATATGTACTTCCCAAAGAATTATGGTTCACGCTTTCTGATGGTATTCTGGTTATTTTAGGTTTTATAATTGGTAAATCTTTTGCAATGAAGCAGTTGACTACAGAATAAAAAACTGCCTGATATTGTATCTATTAAGGTTTTTACTGATACGGTTTTGACAAATTCTTAGAATAATCTTAAAAGTAGATTAGGATTTGGACAATTGGATTTATAAAATTTTAAATCCTTTTGACTAGAAACACCTGGATAATCACCTGAGTAATCTTCAATATCTTTTATAATTTGAAAATGCAAGTGTGGTGGATAATCACCATTTTCTTCTGCTTTACCCAAAGTGGCTATTTGTTGACCTTTTGTGATAGTCTCACCCAATCGTTTTTTGTTTAAAGATCTTGAGCTCAAATGCCCATAAAGTGAATAAAATTTAACACCGTTGAGTTTATGTTTTAATATCAATGTTGGTCCATAATTACCATAACCTGTATTATCTTTAAGACCATGAACCACTCCATCTATAGGCGCATAAATTGCAGTATCTTCTGCAATCCATAAATCCATACCTAAGTGGATATTACGTTCGGTATATGGATTGTCTTGATTAAAATGCCCACTTCGGTTGTAAATACTCCGTTTTTCAATATAACCGCCGTACGCTATCGTTCCGTTATTGGATTTTATATGCTTCCAGATATGAGTTTCTAAATCATCAGAAGACGATACATTGACAGTTTGTAAATCAGGATTATTTACTGACAAATCCAAGGGCACATAATCGCCATTTGTGTAAGAATTTCCTAGAACAGGAAAAGGATCTAAAGATTGTAAAACACTTTCAAAAGTTAGAGTTGGCATAAACTAAAAATTTCCATAAAAATACGAATGTATTTAATGGAAAACAGGAAAGAAATGATATGATGTTAAGCTT
>ERZ1048068.3310-NODE-3310-length-10670-cov-15.534244_pt1 | contig 10670 bp, 11 predicted proteins | sample MGYA00383098_ERZ1048068 | MGnify/ENA primary metagenome ERZ1048068 (study PRJEB29581, sample SAMEA5548368) | metagenome | biome: marine; feature: coastal; material: water | depth 1 m | study: Short-term variability in the microbial, nano- and picoplankton... | reverse complement strand
CAGGCAAAACAGCCGGCGAACCAGGCAGTTGTAAAAAGAACGAAGACGACACTGACGAAGGCAATGCATACGCACACGCTGTAAAGAAAGCCAAAATGAATGGCAAGAAAAAAGGCGATAAAGTTGATGGTCCAGACGGTGATGAGATTACACTTGAAAAGGACGAAAAGACACCATTAGGCGAGTTCATACTATCATATTACGATAGAGAAAACGGACAGTTTCCAAAAGGTGAAACAGCCGTACTTACTATGGTAGAAAAAGATTATGGCGAACAGTTCATAGAACCTGCTAAGGCATTTATTGGCCAAGTACAGGCATTATTTGATAATTTTGAAATGCAATCAAACCCACAACAAATGGAAGTCGACGACGAAGGCGACGATTATAATAGAATGAAAGAGTTAGCTGGTTTAAGATAATCAGCTAACCCTTTTAAGTTTTTATGTTTTTTCTTTAAAAAAAGACTTGACAAACGATGTAGCGATGTTATACTAATAACTGTGCTGCAAATAACAAGGCACACAGTAGCAATGTAGCTACAAGCATATAGGCATTATATAGGAGAAAAGGCACTATGGCATCATTAGCAGAAATCCGAGCGAAGCTCAAACAACAAGAGTCTAACGCAGGCGGAAACAGAGGACCACAAGGTCCAAACCCAATTTACCCATTTTGGAATATCAAAGAAGGCGAGAGTGCAACTTTCCGTTTCCTTCCTGATGGCAACCCGGATAATACATTTTTCTGGGCAGAACGTTTGATGATCAAACTTCCATTTGCAGGTATTAAAGGACAAACAGATTCACGTCCTGTACAAGTACAAGTTCCATGTATGGAAATGTATGGCGAATCATGTAACATCTTAAATGAAGTACGTGGTTGGTTTAAAGATCCATCACTAGAAGACATGGGTCGTAAGTATTGGAAAAAGCGTTCATACATATTCCAAGGATTTGTAAATGATAATCCATTAACAGATGACGAAGCACCTGAGAACCCAATTCGACGCTTTATTATTGGGCCGCAAATCTTCCAGATCATTAAGCAAGCACTTATGGATCCAGATATGGAAGAATTGCCAACAGACTACACAGCAGGCGTAGACTTCCGTCTTAATAAAAGTTCAAAAGGCGGTTATGCAGACTATAGCACAAGTAACTGGGCACGTAGAGAGCGTCCGTTAACTGATGCTGAAATGAATGCTGTTAACACTCACGGGTTGTTTAATATGTCAGACTTCCTTCCTAAAAAGCCAGACGAAACTGCACAAAAAGTGTTGCAGGAAATGTTTGAAGCATCAGTAGATGGCGAAGCATATGACGCTGAACGTTGGAGTAACTACTTCCGTCCAGCAGGTGTTTCGGCAGCAACAGGTGATCCAAACAAAGCGTCTGTAGCACCAGCGGCGGCAGCGGCACCAGCGGCAGCACCTACACCTACACCAACTCCAGCGGCAGCACCAGAGGCAGCACCTGCTCCAGTAGCAGAGGCAGCGCCAGCGGCAGCACCAGCAGAAGGTGGCGGCAATGCAAATGACATTCTAGCAATGATCAGAGCACGTCAAGGTTAATAAACTATAGTGGGGGAGCAATCCCCCATTACGCTTTTTAGATAGGAGAAAATATACATGGCGAATAAATCATTCGATCCGACTAGGTTCCGTAAAGACTTAACAAAATCCATCTCAGGCATGAGTAGTGGATTCAATGATCCTAAAGACTGGATCAGCACAGGTAACTATGCACTAAACTATCTTATTAGTGGTGACTTCCATAAAGGTGTACCGCTCGGTAAGGTAACTGTGTTTGCTGGTGAATCCGGCGCAGGTAAATCTTATATCTGTTCAGGAAACATTGTAAAGGCAGCACAGGATCAAGGTATCTTTGTAGTACTAATTGACTCAGAGAACGCACTTGATGAGGCGTGGCTACAAGCATTAAATGTAGACACAGCCGAAGATAAACTACTTAAACTTAATATGTCAATGATTGACGATGTTGCTAAAACACTGTCAACGTTTATTGCAGACTATAAAACAATGGATGAAGAAGATCGTCCTAAAGTATTGTTTGTAGTTGATAGTTTAGGTATGTTATTAACACCTACTGATATTGATCAGTTTAACAAAGGTGATATGAAAGGTGATATGGGTCGTAAGCCCAAGCAGTTAACATCACTTGTTCGTAACACAGTTAACATGATTGGTTCATTAAACGTAGGCTTAGTATGTACTAATCACACTTATGCATCACAGGACATGTTTGATCCAGATGATAAGATTAGTGGTGGTTCAGGCTTTATCTATGCATCAAGTATTGTTGTTGCAATGAAGAAGTTGAAACTAAAAGAAGACTTAGATGGTAACAAGATCAGTCAAGTTATGGGTATCCGTGCTGGCTGTAAAGTTATGAAGACACGTTACGCAAAACCGTTTGAAGGTGTACAAGTAAAGATTCCATACGAAACTGGTATGAATCCGTATAGTGGATTGCTTGAATTATTTGAAGCAAAAGACATTATTAAAAAGCAAGGTAACAGACTTGCATATACTACGCTAGAAGGTGAAGAAATACTTGACTATCGTAAAAAATGGATCGGCGCAAACCTTGATAAGGTAATGTCAGATTACTTAATAAAAGAAGCAACTATGGTAAATACCGACGATGCTTCAGAAGAAGTTAATGACGACCAAATCGAGGAACTAGTAGAAAATGGATGAAGAACAAATTGCTGATATATGGGTTTTATTTAAGGAATACTTAGATAAAAAACAGGTAGAAATTGTTGCAGAAAAGTATATTGATATGCTTGCAGATTATGGTGTTGATGATCAACAAATGAAAGAACTGTTTGGCATTGATGCATTACTTGATGAAGCAATTGGCTACTATCTAGATATTGATGCAGATAATTATATTGAAGATGATGAATGGGATTAAATAATGGGTTGGTATAGTGAAGTAAGTCGTGATATTAGCAACATACCTAATGCCGTTGCACATTTTGAAACTGAACTAGTTGATGCTCGTAAAGAAGTTAAACTAGTTGGTAACGTAGAACGTGCAGCCGCAAGTATGCCTGGTATTGTAGAACACAGGTTTAATCAACTACAAGAAATTGAAGCTATACTAAACTACCTAAACATTGAGCTACGTAGATTGCGTAGCTCATTCTTCAAAAAATATCTAGAGAACTATCAGCGAGCTCTGTCAAGCCGCGACGTTGAAAAATACGTCGACGGTGAGGCAGACGTTGTTGACTATGAAAAAATTATTAATGAGTTTGCACTAATGCGTAACAAATGGTTAGGTGTACTTAAAGCACTTGATCAAAAACAATGGCAAATTACTAATGTCGTAAAACTTAGAGTTGCTGGAATGGAAGACGCTACACTCTAAAAGACATATTTAAAAGTATCTAAATCTTTTTCAAAATATTTTTGTACAACTAACTTCATTTCGTAATCATATTGATCTCTATAATATCCGTGATTACTTTTATTAAGATGTCCTAACGGAGCATCACATCCTAACCAGTCCTGTACTTGTTTAAAGTCTTCATTTAATGTTTCGGTCTTAAGAACAAAATCAACAGTATCGATATTATACCAATCTACTTGATTCTGCATTATATAACTAGACCAAATTTTATCAGTAGGATTATGTGCAGCCTCTCTAACCCAAACTTTAAATCCTCTTTTATATGCTCGCCATGCATACTTGTCCCATGGTTGTGCTTGAGCAAGTGTACCATTATGTACAGCATATAAACGTGAATGTGCTTGTTCTCCCATATAGTGAAACCAACTTAACAGTCTTGAATACGGATTTCTAACACATGCAAAATGGTGAGTTGGAGTTCCAAACTCCTCTTCATATTTTTTGTAGTCAAGATGTTTTAGTCCACGCTTTTCGTGATCTTCAAAATTTTCTTGCATCCATCTAAGTATACTAGTACCACCAGTTTTAGGTATATGAATAAACACAGTGTCATTTTTTGGTAAGTATATGCTCATATAGTATTTATACTGTTAACTACGTACATAAATATCAGTATGGATATAGTTTTAGTTACAGGCGGTTTTGATCCATTACACTCAGGACACCTAGCATATTTTAATGAAGCAAAGAAACTCGGCGACAAACTTATTGTTGGCGTGAATAGTGACGAATGGTTAACACGCAAAAAAGGCAGACCTTTTATGCCGTTTGAGGAACGTGTTGCGTTAATTAAAGAAATGACAATTGTTGACAAAGTTATTGGTTTTAATGATAACGATAATAGTGCATGTCATGCAATATTCCATACGCTAAGTACACATGGTAATATTAAACTAATCTTTGCAAACGGCGGAGATAGAACTAACACTACAACACCTGAGTATCAAACATACGGAGATCATCCTCTTGTTAAATTTGCGTTTGGCGTTGGCGGCGAAGATAAAAAGAATTCAAGTAGCTGGATACTAGACGAGTGGAAAGCACCTAAGACTGAACGTACATGGGGATATTATAGAGTGATACATGAATATAATGAACATACAAAAGTAAAAGAACTAGCTGTTCCACCGGGTGGTAAACTAAGTATGCAACGGCATGCAGAAAGATCAGAGCATTGGTTTATTGCAGAAGGCACAGCAACAGTGTATACACTTGATAGTAGTTCAGATGTTGATCTACATGGTGTATATAGGCAACACCAAAGTTTACATATAGAAAAAGGTAGATGGCATCAACTAACTAATGAGCATGATACTCCTTTAAAACTAATAGAAATACAATACGGAAATAAATGTATTGAAGAGGATATCGAACGAAAATGATAATATTAGATGAAGATGACTCTATTTTAAAATTATGGAAATGCGGAACAAACGGATCAATATCTACTCCAAATGAATTCAGTAGTCTACCAATAGAAAATCCAATAGCATTTCGAGGAATGACTAAACTTAAAATAGTTAACGAATGTAAAATTTCAGAACGTGATTTTTATTATATTGATACTGGGTATTTAGGTAACTTGGGAAAAAGAAAAGACTATCATAGAGTGGTTAAAAATAATGTACAACACACTCAACCAATACCTGTTCCATCAGATAGATTTGAAAAATTACAAAAAACAGCAAATAATACTTTCTATAAAAACAACTGGAACAAAAAAGGATCTAACATATTAATAGTTACTCCTTCTGAAAAGCCTTGTAAATTTTATGGAATAACACGAGATAAGTGGTTACAAGATACAGTACAGAAACTAGAACAATATACTGATAGAAATATTATAATACGAGACAAGCCTATTAGGCGAGAGCGTATTGGTAACAAAAGTATTTTCAACCAAATAGAACACGACGACATTTATGCAGTAGTTACATATAACAGTATTGCAGCAACCGAGGCAGTATCTTACGGAATACCAGCATTTGCAGATGCTCCGGTGAATGCAGCAAAAAGTGTATGTTCAAATGACTTTTCAAAAATTGAAGACCCTTTTTATCCAGATAGGTATCAAGTAGATAGATGGTTACATTGGCTAGCATATTGTCAATACAATACAACAGAATTAGAAGATGGTACAGCATTTAAAATACAGGAAGAATATAATTTATGCTAGTAGTTAGTTATCTAAATGGAATCCCTCCAGGAAATAAAAATCCTGAGAAACCAGAAATATTAAAAAAGTTTATTGCAGGTGTAAAACGTGTAGGTTTAGATACAGGACAAGTTTCACGTCAATGGCAACCAATGGCATGTGACGTTGCTATACTTCAAGGCTTTGTACATAAAAATAGTAAGAATACACGTCACTTAATGTTACGAAAAGATGTTTTAAATTTGCAAAAGTTTAATAATAAGAGAACTGTAGTTATTGATAGTAATTTATTTTTGTATAGGGATCCTGGCAATACAAACAAATATCTAAGATATAGTTATGACGGAGTGTTTCCAACTACTGGTGAATATTGTAACAGTAAAGTTGATCCTGCTCGATGGGAAAAGATTAAAAGTGATTTAAATTTTGATTTACAACCGTGGAAATTTGAAGGTAGCTATATTTTAATATGTGCTCAAAGAGACGGTGGTTGGAGTATGAACGGAAAGAGCGTAGTTGAATGGGTAACTGAAACAGTATCAAAAGTAAGAACTATTACTACCTTGCCAATTAAAGTTCGACTGCACCCCGGAGACGGACAAGCAAGAAGATATTCTAGAGATATACGAAAACTAAAGGTAGATTTAATTGATTCAAAAAATGTTAGTTTACTTGAAAACTTACAAAATGCACATAGTCTTATAGTATATAATTCTAGTCCGGCAGTAGCAGGAGTTATTGAAGGTGTTCCGACATTTATTACAGATCCTAATCCTCGTAACTGCCAAGCATTTGGTGTTGCTCATACAGACTTGCAAAGAATTAATTCTCCTATTGATTATGACAGAAATACTTGGATACTACAAATGGCTCAAATGCATTGGAATCAAGACGACTTGTTTGACGGAAGCTGCTGGAGATGGATGAGAAACTGGGGCGTTAAGTAGTTACTTCCAGTATTGTTCTTTACGTTGACTTGTTAAATCTTTTGGTAAACTTTTTCCGTGTTTCTTTCGATCACCCTTTAAATGATCAATCCATTTCCCTAATACTGTGTTAATTAACGGATGTCCACCGCCGCCGGTCTTAGCAGTACGTAATGACATATCAGCAGTATAATCTAAAACTTTAGGAAAGTCTTTTTTCATATTATTTAATATATGACCAAAAACATAACTATCGTGCCACTCCTCTAGTTTAAAGATTCCGTTATCAGCATCTTCGTACATGCGTTCAAATTCTTTTAAAAACTCGTGACACACAGGATGATTTAAATTCATACCATAGAATCCGCATTCCGGCCAAGTTGCAGATCCTTTACCTCTACCAACATATGTTATCCAAACATTCTCAGGAAGACAACTTTTAAAATCATCATATGACCATTTACTATGAAATACAGTATCAGCATCTATCCAAACTAACCACCCCTTAGAACGTGTATAAGCGTCATACACAGCATATGTTTTGTTAGCAAAGCGTATAGCGTCCCATTTAAAAGCCTTGTGCCAATCACGCGGTCTGCGTGCCTTAATAGAGGGAGGCGGGTGTCCGTTTGCTTTAGGATCAGTTCTCCAACGTTGTTTAAATGATTGTAACTTAGGTAAGAATTCGTCAGCGTCTAATATTTCAATTCTACTAGGATCAGGGTTTGTAGGCTTGCATTTTTCAGCATATACAATTAGTTTAACTCTTTGATCAACATTTGCTGAAAACGTATCTAAAAACCTTTGACCGTATTGTGTTAAGCCCGGACCATGAAAGGTTGTAACCACAGTTATTATTGACATCTGATCTCCTTTTGTAAATATACTTATAGGTATTATATCAATGAAATTTAGTTTATGGACAGATCACGGAGCACTTAATAGTAATGCAGTTTTTTCTGCGTTTGCACAAAGCTGCACTGCGGCTGGTCATCAAGTAGTATATAATGAAACTGAGTCTGATGTTGATGTTATTTGGAGTGTACTGTGGTACGGACGTATGGCAAAAAATAAGTCCATATGGGATAGGAATAAAAAGAAATTAAAACCTACTATTGTACTTGAAGTTGGCGGAATTAAAAGAAACAACACATGGAAAGTTGGTATTGGCGGTATTAATAGAGATGCATATTTTGGCGACAATAATAATGATAGTAGTCGTGCTGAGTTGTTACGTCTTAAATTAAAGCCATGGAGGACTGAAGGCGATCATATCTTAATATGCGGACAACACGAAAGAAGTTTACAATGGGACAATATGCCTCGAATGATTAAGTGGACTAAAAATACAATTGAAAACATTCAAAAGCATACTGTAAGGCCAATTGTAATAAGACCTCATCCTCGATGTCCAATGCCTGAAATAGAACTTCAATATAATAATGTGTACAGAGAAACTCCTAAAAAAACATCAAAGGATAGATTAGATGACAACTATGATTTGAATTTTAAAAATGTCTGGGCAACAGTAAGTTGGAGTTCAAATCCTGGTATACACAGTGTAATAGAAGGCGTACCGGCATTTACTGGACCTTCTAGTCTAGCATACACAGTTGCTAATAACGATTGGGCAAGGATTGAACTACCAATAATGCCCGAACGACAACAGTGGCTCAATGACTATGCCTGGACGGAATTTTCTATTAAAGAAATTAAAGCAGGATTGCCATTAAAACGTTTGACAAAGGTACTAAATGATGCTATAATAGCAGTATGATTATTAATACTATTGAAGACCTTTTAGAGATTACTGCTGGGTTAGTTCACGATACACCTAAAATACAGATAGAACATAGTGATACAAATATTATGTATAGTGTTGCTCGTCAGGTATTTAAAGGGGTTGCGTTAACTGATAGACAGTACGCACTTATGCAAGAAAAGTTACAATTGTATAAAGACCAGTTCGCCCCTTATTGCGAGTTTGATCAAATTGTTACTACGCTAAGACATGAGTTACGAACAATTGATCGTAGCAAATATATTAAATTTTCAGAACAAAGTGGAGTACACTATATAGAAGTAAGATTTCCTTTTAGTAAGAAATTAATTGTAAAATTGCAAAATATAGGAGCACGAGCTGACGAATACTGGCATCCTAAAGGCAGCCATAAACATTTCTTTACTGTTACTGAAAAACATATTGTTAAGATATTAGATCTATTTAAAGATAATAATTTTGAAATAGATAACGACTTGTGGTCATTATACAATGAGATTAAATTAATTAATGCTGACGACTATATCATTAGAATAGAAGATAATAATTTATTAAATTTACATCCAGAAGGCAAAAAGATACTAGAAGAACAACTTGGACCGTTAAATGAGAATAATACTATCTGCTACAAAGACAGAAGTATATTATTTGGTATTACAAAATTTGATGACAAAGCATTAAGACACATTGAGCAACATGATATCTTAACAAAGAAGATAGCAAATCGTAAACATAATGAAATACACATTAGTACAAAGGAATGGTCTATTGATGCACTCTTTGAATCGTTATCTATACTGAAAAGATTTCCGTTAGTTATATTCTTAGATGATCAGGATCCGTATACAGGACTAGTTAATACATACCCATCTATACGTAACTTTATTGATCCAAGTGAAATATCTGTACTGTATCGTTTATCAGGCGATGCAAGTAATGGATATAATGAATATATTCGAGATAATAATCTTAATAATCCACTTGACACAAACACTAAAATAGTGTATACTAATAGAAATAAAGTAAATAAGCCTCTACTTCAAAGTGACTGTACGCCTATAACTGCATTGATGTATGATAATCTTCGGACCCATGCATCGGTTGCTACGTGGGTTAAAAACTTTGATCTAGTGATAGATTTTGCGGAACTGGAAAATCTAATACCAAGATTTCATAATTTACGTTCATACTAAGAGAGACAAAAAAATAATAATGGCGTCATGCAAACTAATAATAGAAGACGAAGTAAACATTAAGCTAGAAGGCTTAGATGTCGATGTGCGAAGAAAAGTTTCTAATGCTTTAAAGTTTGAAGTGCCTTATGCAAAATATATGCCGCAATACAAACTAGGACGCTGGGATGGTAAAGTTGCTTTCTTTGGTATTGGAGGCACAGGGTATGTTAATCACCTTGATACTATTGTTAGCGTACTAGAAAAAAATAAAGTACAAATAGTTGATATACAAGATAACCGACATCCTGTACAACTAGACTTTCCACAAATTACAGAGAATTACTGGGCAGATCAAAATGTGTGTTGGCCGAAAGGTCATCCTGTAGAAGGTGAACCAATTATTCTACGTGACTATCAAGTAGAATCAATTAATAACTTTTTGAAACACCCACAGAGCTTACAACAAATTGCAACTGGCGCTGGTAAAACTATTACCACTGCTACACTTTCACATCTATGTGAACCATATGGACGTAGTCTTATTATTGTTCCTAACAAGAGTCTTGTTACACAAACAGAAGAAGATTATATTAATTGTGGTTTAGATGCGGGAGTTTACTTTGGTGACAGAAAGGAACTTGGTAAAACACACACCATCTGTACTTGGCAAAGTTTAAACATACTTGACAAGAAATTTAAAGATGGTAGTGCTGTCCTATCACTTGCTGAGTTTCTCGAAGGCGTCAGTGCAATTATTGTAGACGAAGTACACCAAGCTAAAGCAGAAGTACTAAAAAATCTACTTACACGTAATTTAAAACATGCTCCAATACGTTGGGGACTAACAGGAACAATACCTAGAGAAAAGTTTGAGTTTGAAAGTATTCATGCTAGTTTAGGCCCTGTGATTGGACAAATTAGTGCTAAAGAATTACAAGACAAAGGCGTGTTATCACAATGCCATGTTAATGTAGTTCAGTTATTAGATACAGTAGCACACAGTAACTATCAAGAAGAATTAAAATACTTAACAACCAATCAGGCAAGATTAGAATATATAGGCAAATTATTAAGCACAGTAAAACAATCAGGAAATACACTTATACTTGTAGATAGAATTAGTGCTGGAGAAATATTACAAGAACTAATACCAGGAAGTGTGTTTGTAAAAGGCGATGTTAAATTAAAAGA
>ERZ1048068.3308-NODE-3308-length-10673-cov-5.831889_pt1 | contig 10673 bp, 9 predicted proteins | sample MGYA00383098_ERZ1048068 | MGnify/ENA primary metagenome ERZ1048068 (study PRJEB29581, sample SAMEA5548368) | metagenome | biome: marine; feature: coastal; material: water | depth 1 m | study: Short-term variability in the microbial, nano- and picoplankton... | reverse complement strand
ATCTTTAAAATCGTCAAGCCGACATAAGCTCTGAGCCATAAATAAACTCTATTTAGTTTCTCAAATTTAAACTCTCAATTAAGCACTTTAAAGTACTAGGATATGCTTCAAAAACAGCATAAAAGAGTAAAGTGGTGATAGCCAAAGATTGCAATAACAGGCTAAACAGACAAAACGGTGCGCATTCTACACTTTGATAGCACCTTCGACAATTATCTATACGTTTTCACAGCGGCTTTCAGGCTTCTTTTAAGCCAAACCACAAGAATATTTCTTCAACCCGCCAAACTGGCGGCAAATCTCTCGCACATTAACTGTCCACAGCGAAAAAGACGCATGCTTGCTGAGCAGCTCAAAGACTTCTTTTAACGCGGTTTTGGGACGTTTATGAAGGTGCTTTTTTTAGCTGACTTGTTAAACCCGGATAATTAAGCTGAAACACAGGTCTGATTGAGCATTGTATCGAGATCGGAAACCGAGAACTGATCGCTGACAAAGGCACTACCAAGTGTTTTCAACAGCACCAGTCGCAATTGACCATCGAGGACCTTTTTATCGCGAACCATCAGCCGCATAAAGTCATCAGCAGCCATACCCGCGGGCGGAGCAACTGGCAGCGAACAGGCTGTCAACAAGCGCTTTATACGCTGCAGATCTGCGCTGTCTAAATCACCGGCCATCACCGACAACTCTGCAGCCATCACCATCCCAGCGGCTACAGCCTCACCGTGAATCCAGTCTTTGTACTGCTGAAAAGTCTCGATCGCGTGACCAAAGGTGTGACCTAAATTTAATATTGCACGAACACCCTGCTCGGTTTCATCAGCCGCCACAACACGTGATTTGCTGATGCAGGATACTTCAACTGCATGAGCCAGAGCCTGCTGTTCACGGTTTAAAAGCGCGTCTATATTGTCTTCCAACCATTCAAAGAACTGTGCATCTACAATCAGACCATATTTAATCACTTCTGCCAGACCAGCAGAAAACTCCCGGTCTGAAAGTGTGGAAAGTGTGTCAGTATCAATGATTACCGCCTGAGGCTGGTAAAAAGCACCGATCATATTCTTGCCAAGAGCATGGTTGACTGCGGTCTTCCCCCCCACAGAGGAATCCACCTGTGCTAAAAGCGTGGTTGGTATTTGAATAAAAGCGACGCCGCGCTGGTAACAGGCAGCAGCAAAGCCAGTCATATCCCCGACTACCCCCCCACCGAGTGCAATCAGCGTGGTTTTTCTATCGTGATGACTGGCAATAAGTTGATCAAAGATAAGATTAAGATTATCCAGATTCTTGTACTGCTCGCCATCAGCAAGAATAACCTTATCCACCTGAAGTCCCGACAACTGCTCTTCGAGTAACTCAAGATAGAGCGGTGCGATGGTTTCATTAGTGACAATAAGAACTTTTTGCCCGCAGATATGATTGGCGATATCGGCACGCTGAATTTCGCCTGAGCCAATATGGATAGGATAGGAGCGGTCACCTAGCTGAACTTGAACTTTTTTTGATACTGACGTCATGGGGCGCTCTGACTTTTGACACTATGGAAAGTATGGGAATTAAAAGGCCGCCAAGTTGCGACGCTGTCTATCCCGCAGAGCTTATCATAGCGCCGAAAGGGCTTCAGCCAGTTTTTTTGCCAATTTATTGGGCTGCATTGAGCCGGAGGGAAAGATTAAATCTGCTACCTGCCTGTAGAGCGGGTCACGGGTTGCAACCAATTCGGCAATAACTGTCCGGCGGTCTTCAACCTGTAACAGCGGTCTGCTCTTGTCTCTGCGGGTGCGCTCAAACAACTGCTCGGCAGTCGCCGACAGATAGATCACCTTGCCGCTGCGCTCTAAAACGGCACGATTTTCATCGCGCAATACAATACCGCCACCAGTCGCTATAACTGTTGGCTGAGCCTTGCCGGCTAGGTCGAGAAGCACTTTGCATTCGCGGTCACGAAATCCCTGCTCGCCTTCCATATCAAATATCCACTGGATATCTGCGCCGGCGCGAGACTCAATTTCACTGTCAATATCGACAAAGGGCAAATTGAAAATATCTGCCAGATGCCTGCCAATAGTAGATTTACCGGCCCCCATAGGGCCGACTAGAAAAATATGTTGTGGTGTCATCGATCCAGCAAACTGTCGTCAATTATTTTTGGTGTTATGAAGATTAGTATTTCACGTTTTTCAATATTTCGCAGGTCATTTCTAAACAGCCTGCCCAAAAAAGGCATATCACCGAGTAGGGGGACCTTTTCGGTGCCATCGACTTCTTCGGTCTGAAAGATACCCCCAAGCACCAGTGTCTGTCCATTACCAACCAGGGCCTGGGTCTGAATCTGGGTGATATCAATGGATGGCTCCCCAGTTGGCGTAAACGCACCCACCGAATCCTGAGATACCAGCAGATCCATAATTATACGGTTATCCGGGGTTATCTGCGGTGTTACCTCTAATTGCAAAACAGCTTCTTTAAATTCAACACTGGTCGCACCACTCGAGGTGGCTTTCTGGAAAGCGATTTCGGTACCGGACTTTATGACCGCCTGCTGTTTATCACCAGTAAGAACCTTTGGCTGAGAAACAATTTCGCCAAAGCCATCAGACTCCAGGGCACTGAGCTCAAGATCAATCAGAAAGTTATCCGTCAGGTAGCCCAGGCTAAATGAACCTGCAGGATTATCCACACCCAGATCAACCGCCAGGCTATCGCCCAGCCCAAAATCAAAACTATTGGTGACTACAGTGACATCGTCGGCTGTACCAGCCTGACCGTCCGGCCCCGTGGTATCGACCTCGTCGGCAGAATAGGTGAAACTTTCAACAACTCCTGCGCCCGGTGTTAAGCCCGATCGTCGACCAGAAAAACCTAGGGTTCTATCGCCGGTCGCACTTGAAAACTGGCCGCCGGCCAATTTGTCGATGCCAGCCAGCCCCCAGGTAACACCCAACTCCTTTTTAAAGTCGGTATTGGCAATAACAATTCTCGCTTCAATTAATACCTGCTTGATCGGCACATCGATTTCACTGATCAGCCGCTTGAACTCATTAATTTTTTCTTCGGTATCGGTAAGAATAATGGTATTGGTTCGCTCATCGACAATTGCACTGCCACGCTCTGAGAGAATGGTGTTTGTTGCATTACCTTCGCGCGCTCCACCACCAGATTGCCCTGCCTCAGAGCTACGAGCAGTAAACAGCTCAAATATCTCACCCGCATCAGCATATTTAATGCGCACAAAGGCAGTTTCCAGCGGGGCTAATTCCTGCAACTGCTTATTTGCCTCAACCTGGAGACGTTCCTGCTCGGCAATTTCCGCCGCCGGTGCAACCATCAGAACATTGCCCTCCTGGCGCTTATCCAGGCCTTTTGCCTTGAGAATAATTTCCAGAGCCTGGTCCCAGGGGACGTTATCCAGCCGCAGGGTGATACTACCGGTAACCGTGTCGCTGGCGACAAGATTTAAAGAGGTAAACTCGGCAATAATTTGCAGCACTGAGCGAACTTCAATATTTTGGAAATTAAGTGTCAGTCGCTCACCGCTAAAGGCAAATTTCTTACTCTGCTCTTCAAGTTCGGTATCCGAAAGAGGCTTGACATTAACCACATATTGTCCGTCCGCCTGATAGGCTAAATAGTCGTATTGCCCTGCGGAATCGATAGTAACCGTCGTCGTCGTGCCTTGGCGGACAGTATCAATAGTCTGAACTGGTGTGGCGAAGTCGATAACATCCAAACGTCTGTCAAGACGCTCTGGCAGCACTGTCTGGTAAAAGGAGAGCTTTATTTCACTGTTATTGCGATCAATATCTACATTGACCGAGGGTTGGCTAAGGCCGATGCTGATAGTGCCCGATCCATCTTTACCGCGACGGAAATCAACCTCGGTAACTGACACATCAGCAGTTTTGAAATCCTCAGGCGAACTCTCAATTCCATTACTGGCAGGACGCTCAGCGATTCTATTAAACCTGGGGACAGCGTCACCACCGACGCGCAAAATCAAACTGTTTTCACTGATCGTCGTGTCAAAGGGCACCGACTCTGCCAGATTGACAATCAGACGGGTTCGACTGCCGTCGCCAACAACTACGGCATCACTGGCACTTTCAAACCCCAGCGCATATTTCTTTTTCGCCAAACTACTGCCAACACCGGGAAAATCGAGGATTAAGCGCGCCGGCTTGCTTATCTCATAGGCCTTTGGCTGTGGTGGCTTTTCAGTGAATAGTAATTTAATCTCAAACTGCTCACCGGGAAGAGATGCGAATTCAATATCCGTTATCTGAACTTCTCCCCAGGCGACCATGGGCAATATCACCAAGAACAAATACAATTTTTTGATTCGACTTATCATTTCATTTTCCCTAGCGAGTTACTCACTCTTCATCCATGGCCATGGTGCGCGGCCGGTTAATCCATTCACCCTTCCCGTCTGGAACGGTCTCCATTATCTCTATTTCAAAGGCACCGATATTGATAATCTGGCCAAAGTTCCTGCCCAGGTAATTTCCTGTTCGCACGCGGTGTACTCGCCCACTGCCATCGTCGATCAGCGCCCAGACCTGGCTGCCTCGGGACAATGTGCCGACCATGCTCAGGGCTGTGTAGTTGACTAGTTCCAATGGCTCTCTGCGACGCGACTCGTCGGGTGCAGCAACTCTGCTGCCGGATATCTTTTCTTCGCCGCTTAGAACCACAGGCGGCTCGAATGGACTGCGCAGAGCAAGGGCGGAATAATTAAAGCGCTCGGCTGGTGGGTATGTCGGTAGCGGCTCAATGGTGCCCTGGGGTCTATTGCGGGCGTCTATCATTTTTTGGTCGAGATCTGCATGACGCTGATCTCCCGAGCATCCCAACAAGGTCAGCGCACACAGAAACAAGCCTGCTGATGTCCCCAAATAACGACCTTTCACTATTCTGCCTCCGCCTTGTAGCGATAGGTTTTTGCCTCTATCACCATGTTTAACTGCGATGCATCAGATTGTTTTATGGAATAATCATGCAGAGTCACGATTCTCGGCAGTGCAGCCACCCCGCTGACAAAAGAGCCAAAGTCATGATAGTCGCCCGTCACATCAATCCTGATCGGCAGTTCAACATAAAATTCCGACACCTTTTCCGGTTCCAGCGAAATCGACTTCATACTCAGACCGCTCCCGTAGGCAACTTCGGTAATATCCTCGAGCAGCCCCGGCACTTCAGTGTCTTTTGGCAGCTGCTTTAACAGAGCGCCAAATGTCTTATCCAGCTCTATCATCTGTTGGCGGTAGGCATCCAGATTGGCGGCCAGAAAGGCCTTGCTTTGATACTGCTGTAATAATTGCGTCTCTTGCTGGACAGCACGCTGGGTCTGCTGGCTTATTTCCTGCACCTTGAAAAAATAGCCTAAGATTAAAATTGCAATCAGAATCATGGCGATCAGAAGGGTTTTTAACGCCGTTGGCCACACACCCATTTGCTGAACATCCAGTTCGGCGAAATCGATCTCCTTTAACTCTTTTAAGCTGTCTAAAAATGACATCAGGTCCCTGCTATAAATTGATAAGTTTCACTGTTCGGTTTTTAAGGTGTTGCCATATCCGGCTCTTCGGCACCCGGCCTCTCTATTTTAATCTGCAGATCAAAAACACTGCCCTGATCTCCAAGGGTTGTATCCTGCTGCACCTTGGTAAGATTTGACTCTTCGTATTTATGGGAATTATCGAGATTTCTCATCAGTGAAGAAATGCGGTTATTTGACTCTGAAAAACCAGACATTTTGACCCTGTCTGCAGCCTGCTCAAGGCTCGCGAGATAGACGCCATCAGGCACTGCGCGCACTAGCTCATCAAAGACCTTTACAATTTCCGAGCGATTGCCCTGAAGATCCTGAATCACCTTCATTCGCGAAATCATCTCCTGCTTTTTACTCTTCAGCTCACTGATTTCGGCAACCTTTTTATCCATCTCGGCAATATTTGACTGCAGATAGCTATTGCGTGAATTCTGATTTTCCAATCTCCCCTGAGCGGCCGAGATCCATATAAACACCGTCACAGCGCCAACCACTGCGGCGGCAATCAATTTGCCGATAAAAGCTTTTCTCTGTTGCTCGCGGGACTCTTCGCGCCAGGGCAGTAGGTTGATAGTGGTCATTTACTCGAAACTCCTCATTGCCAGTCCTACAGCAAGTAGTAGTGCCGGTGCGTCATTGGCTATTGCCGAGGCATTGATAGACTTGCTCAGCTGCATATTTGCCAGCGGATTTGCCACGGCTGTAGGTAGACCAATCGCCTGTTCAACTTCATCGACCAGCCCCTCGAGAGCAGATACACCGCCGGCGAGAAAAAGTTGATCTACATAGTTGAAATGACTGGATGAATAAAAGAATTGCAGGGAGCGGGTAATATGTTGAACCAGGGTCTCTTTGAAAGGGGTCAGCACTTCGCTTTCATAGTCCTCGGGAAGCCCACCCTTGCGTTTTGCCTCACCGGCCTCTTCCCAGGACAGTCCATAGCGGCGCTGAACCTCTTCGGTAAGCTGTTTGCCGCCAAATAACTGCTCGCGACTGTAGATAGTTTTTCCGTCCACCAGCACTGTGAAGGTAAACATGGTCGCACCTATATCAGCAATGGCCACGACTTGATCTCCGACCTCGTCAATCTGATCTTCAATCAACTTGTAGGCGCGCTCAATGGCAAAACTTTCTACATCTATGACTTTGGGTTGCAGCCCAGCCATCTCTAGCGCCTGACGTCGATGCTCGACATTCTCTTGACGACAGGCTGCCAGGAGAACCTTAACCAGCTCCGGGTTGTTTTCCACCGGGCCCAGCACATCAAAATCAAATGCAACCTCTTCCATCGGGTAGGGAATATACTGATCGGCTTCGACTTCAATTTGCATCTCCATCTGCAGCTCAGTCAGCCCTGCAGGAAGCTCGATCTCTTTGGTGATTACCGACGAGTCTGAAACAGCAGACACCGTATCCTTAAGCCTGGTGCCCGAGCGTTTAACAACAGATTCAATGGTTTCGGAAAGTGCTATATTTTTTTCTACCACTGTATTTGCCGGTAATGGCAGCACCCTGTAGGCCTCTACTTTATAGCCATCACTGGACTTGCTGAGCTCGATTAACTTTACAGCAGAGGAGGAAATATCAAGGCCAATCATTGGTTTAGAGGGGTTCGAAAAAAAATCGAAGAATTCCATGTTGTCATTATTTCCTTTTAATCAGCCATCCTCGGCAGAGAGAACCCAACTAAACTACTGTTCAATCTTTACTAGAAACTACATTAACAATCTGCGGTAATCCTGCAAATGATGCACTTCACATTCCCTACACTCTATAATAGACGCTGATTTTTCAGGTGCCCAAAAATACTGTCTATGTCTATGCGCAAATTTTTCAAGCCACTCGCGATGCTGGCTCTTCTTGGATCAGGCGGCTTCCTTGTGGTGGCTACCTCTCTGTACCTGTACCTTAGCCCAAAACTGCCATCAGTCGAGGAACTAAAGGAGATCGAGTTACAAATTCCACTGCGAATCTATTCACAAGATTTAAAGGTTATTGCCGAGTTTGGTGAGAAAAAACGTTCACCAGTCTCCTTTGATGAAATTCCTCAAGCAATGATCGATGCATTTCTTGCCGCGGAGGATGACAGCTTCTTTGAACACCGCGGTATTGTTGTCTCCGGCCTGCTGCGCGCGGCGGTCGAGCTGGTGACCACCGGCAGTATCCGCAGTGGTGGCAGCACCATAACCATGCAGGTGGCACGCAATTTTTTCCTCAGTAATCGCCAGGAATTCACGCGTAAATTTAATGAGATCCTCCTCGCATTTAAAATTGAAGAGGAGCTTACAAAAGAGGAAATCCTCTCTCTCTATACCAATAAGATTTATATGGGCAATCGCGCCTATGGGGTTGGCGCCGCAGCCCATGTCTATTATGGGAAAAATCTCGATGAGCTATCACTGGCACAGATCGCCATGATCGCAGGACTCCCCAAAGCGCCCTCAACCTACAACCCTCTCGCCAATCCGCAGCGCGCTCTGCTGAGGCGAAACTGGATCCTTGGGCGCATGCTGTCGCTGGAGAATATCAGTAAACAGGAGTACCAGATAGCGGTAGCAGAGCAGGATAACGCCTCTTATCACGGCTCCATTTCAGAGTTGGATGCGGCCTATATCGCCGAGATGGTGCGTCAGGAAGTGATCAGCAAATTTGGTCTTAAAGCCTACACAGAGGGCTACTCGGCAATCACCACCATCGACTCGAAAATGCAAAAGAGTGCGGTCAAAGCACTGCAGTCGGGCATTATGGCTTACGACAAACGTCATGGTTACCGTGGCCCGAAGCAAACCGCCCTGCCGGAAGAAGAGTGGCAGACTGTCTTGGGAAAAACACCCGTCTACGGTCAGCTGGAACCAGTGATTGTCAGCGAAGTTGCTGAGGATCACCTGACACTGCTCAACCGCAACGGCGAGCTGGAGGATCTCAACTGGGTCGATGGCCTCAAGGGGCTGCGACTATTCAAAACGATCAATGCCCGTACCGCGCCAATACAAGGGGCTTCAGAGGTGTTTACCCGGGGTGATTTAATCCGTATTAAACGCCGTGCTAAGAATAGATTACAGCTGGCGCAGATACCCGAGGTTCAAGCCGCACTCATCGCTCTTAACCCTCAGGATAGCGCTATTCGATCTCTGGTTGGTGGTTTCGATTTCCGTCATAGCCGGTTTAATCGTGTCACCCAGGCGCTGCGACAGCCAGGTTCAAATTTCAAACCCTTTATCTACACCACGGCATTGGATAACGGCTTTACCGCCGCTTCAGTTATCAATGATGCACCAGTGGTCTTCAACGATAAGAACCTCGAAGATATGTGGCGCCCGGAAAACGATGGTGGCAAATTCTACGGCCCGACCCGTTTGCGTGAAGCGCTCTACCGCTCACGCAATATGGTCTCTATTCGACTGCTGCGGCGCATGGGTATTGATCGCACCCTCGAAGGGCTTCAGCGCTTTGGTTTTGATACCGGTGAAATGCCCCTCGACCTGTCACTGGCGCTTGGCAGTCACGCGATGACTCCCCTTAAAGTTGCCAGCGCCTACAATATTATCGCCAACGGCGGCTATCGTGTTGAACCCTACCTGTTGGCGACAGTGATAGATCGGGACGGCAATGTCATCTATCGCGCAACACCGGCTACGGTCTGTGAAAACTGCGATACTGTTGATTCAACACTGACCAAAGAGCCTTTCGCAAATACTGTCGATGCAGTGGACCTGCAGCTGGAGGAGCTGCTCGATGAACTGGCCCGTGAGTCACTTCCCCAAGAGGAGCGGGAAAGCTTCGAGCTGGTTAAGCGGACTCTGGAAAAATTACCCGCGGCCAACAACCCCATTGCACCCCGGGTGATCGATGAACAGACTGCCTACATTATCGATTCAATGTTGAAAGATGTCATTTTGCGCGGTACTGGTAAAAAGGCCAGGGGGCTCAAACGCTCGGACCTGGCCGGTAAGACTGGCACCACCAACGGGCCTCGTGACGCCTGGTTCTCCGGCTACTCACCGCATCTTACAGTCAGCACCTGGGTCGGCTTTGATGACAATTCGTTAATCGGTCGCAATGAATATGGCGGCTCGGCGGCCCTGCCAATTTGGATCGATTTTATTCGCGAAGCACTCAATGGCAAGGCCGATATCAATCGACCTCAGCCGGATGGAATGCTAATGGTGAAGATAGATGCCAAAACCGGCAAGCGTGTGGATCCAAAGCAAAGTGGTATATTCGAGTTCTTTAGGGCTAAAAATGTTCCGGAACTCGGTGGCGGAGAAGCGCTGCCCAGCGGCGCCGAGAACAGCCTGCCGGATGATCTTTTTTAACAAGACTGTTTAGAGGCTGGAGAAAGCGATGAAATTGAACTGGGAAGAAATCGACACTGTCCTTCTGGATATGGATGGAACCCTCCTCGACCTGCACTTTGATAACTTTTTCTGGCTGCATCACCTGCCAAAACGCTACGCTGAGGAGAACAATACGTCGATTGATCTGATCATCGACGATATTCGGCAACTAATGCATGACCACCAAGGCACACTCAACTGGTACTGCACCGATTTCTGGTCCCGGGAACTCAACCTCGATATCATCGAACTCAAACATGAAATCAGTCACCTTATCGGCGAGCGCCCTTTTGTGCGACCCTTTCTCAAAACCCTTGGCGAGCACAATAAACAGCGTGTGCTAGTGACCAATGCCCACCGCAATACCCTGGACATAAAGTTTGCCCTTACCGGTATCCACAATCTGTTGGATTCGGTTATCTCTTCCCACGACTACGGACAACCTAAGGAAGACCAGAGATTTTGGCAGCGCCTGCAGGCGTCTGTGGGTTTTGACCCCAAGCGCACGGTGTTTATTGATGATTCAGAGGCCATATTGCAATCCGCTCAACAGTACGGCATCCAGCATCTTCTCTGTATTGAAAAGCCCGACAGCAAAGGGGAGTCTCGCTGCTCGGAGAATTTTGCGATGATCGATTCATTTGAACAGATCCTCAGCCGTGGAGATAAGCTGTGAGCAAAGAACAAATGGATAAAGTACGAATCGATAAGTGGCTGTGGGCGGCACGTTTTTATAAGACTCGCTCGCTGGCAAAAGCGGCGATTGAAAATGGCAAAGT
>ERZ1048068.3301-NODE-3301-length-10683-cov-4.160896_pt1 | contig 10683 bp, 8 predicted proteins | sample MGYA00383098_ERZ1048068 | MGnify/ENA primary metagenome ERZ1048068 (study PRJEB29581, sample SAMEA5548368) | metagenome | biome: marine; feature: coastal; material: water | depth 1 m | study: Short-term variability in the microbial, nano- and picoplankton... | reverse complement strand
GGTGATGAAACGTGCAGCTGTTCCCGCATTCCCGACATGAAGAGATGCGGTTTTATTGGGGATGATGCCAGCTAGGCCCTTTATATTGATTGTAGAGTTGTCTTTGTCTGCAAGGATTTCAAAACCAAGCTTTTGCAGAGCTTCGATCATTATAAGTGTATCTCGGCTAAATAATGCTCCATTAAGAGTCACCGGGCCATCGCAAAGTGCCGCGATAATCAATGCACGATTTGTAATGCTTTTTGAGCCGGGGAGGCATAAGGTTCCTGATATCGGATTCTTAAATGGTACTATGGCTAAAGGTGATCTCACTGTTAAATTCAATAAATTATAGATGAGCCACTAGTTAGATTTTTCAATGGCTTTTCTTGTTAATTGACCTTCATTTAGAATTTTATGCAAATTATCGAGGTCTTGAGAGGCTAAGCTTTCTTTGAATGCTTTGAGAGTATGCTCAAATTGATCAATAGAGTTAAGAATGGGATCGGCATTCTGAGATATAATAGACTGCCATAAGCTTGGACTTCCTCCGGCAACTCGAGTAGTGTCTTTGAGTCCACCGCCTGAATATGCAAATTGTTCAGTGGGGATATCGGAAAGTGAAGCAGCAAGAATCGAAGCGACTATATGGGGTAAGTGGCTAATCTTTGCTATTAGCGAATCATGAATTTGAGGTTCCATAAGCACTGGGTGCATTTCGAGATTGTCCCAAAATTGGGTCACTTTTTCTAAGGCGGATGTCTCGGCTTGCTCTGTAGGGGTGACAATGCAAGTGGCTTCTTTGAGCAGAGTGGAGCTTGCATGTTCCATCCCACTTTTTTCTGAACCAGCCATTGGATGGGATCCAATAAAATGGAAATGGTTATTGTTTGGGATAGTTTTAGCGAGTGAACAAATGCTTTCTTTAACGCTTCCCACATCAGTAACAATCGTTCCAGGGGTTAAATGCGGGGCTATGGTTTTAAGAATAGGGATAATGGTGTCAACCGGGGTACAGATTATAATAAAATCACTATTTTTAGCCACATGTTCAAGAGTTTCATGAACATGATCGCACCAATCAGTTTTTAAGCAAAGGTTCCGTTTGTGTTCACTGCGTGCCCAGAGATGAATTTCTTTAGCCAATTTCTTTTCATAAACGGACATAGCGATAGAAGCACCGAGTAGCCCGGGCCCAATTATGCTTAATGAATTATACATAATTGAGATAGTTAAACGGTCTTTTGAAGAAGCGCAATAAGTGATTTTTTTCTAATTTCTTTTACTTGAATGAAATCATTATATATTTAGTTTGTGATCCTTACATAAAAATAAGTTATACTGTTTATGTCTTTAGAAAAAATTATCTGTTATATTTTAATCCCTTTCATTTTGATTGGTCTATTTGTGCTCTTACTTATTTCAGGGCCTAAAACAATTAATTACAGTTCAAAAAAAACGATCACCTCAACATCGGAAGTTTCTGAAGCAGTAGAAACATTACGACTGAAAAGTTTTGAATCCGAAGGGCAATTTGAAGAAATCATTTCTTTGAGAAAAATGACTGAAGCCGATACACTATTGCTGTTGGAAGCAATCGAGTATCAAGAGTCTTATGTGGCAGAACTGCCTTACTATAGTGATTCTGCTAAACAGCGCTTAGATTATCTTAAACAACGTTACGACGAAGTTCTCTCTGAAGATATTTATAAATTGAGTATCGTAAAAGAAGAGTTGAGTCAGGAATTATTTGATGAGGACGATTATCTAAATGCGATTGAGGCAATTAAAGAGTCTATCGCTTTGCAAACAAAGATAAATGATTCCTACTCCTTAAGTTCTTTTTATAATATCAATCGCATAGCTCAATTAAAACGAAGGTTGGCTTTTTTAAATGCCTACCCAATTCATAATGAGATTCTCCTTTTGGAAGCGAAAATAGAGACACTGAATAATGAAGAAAAGTGGAGCGAGGCGGCGGATCTATTAGTAGAAGCCATTGAAAAGCAGTTATATTTGAATTCTGAATACCGTAGCTCGGATCTTTCAGATGGCTCTAAACTTAATCTGCTTGAGCTCAAAAAAATTACTTATCTAAGCACGCCTTTATACCAGCAAATAGATGATTTAGAAAATAAAGCAGAATCTCGTGGCGGAAAGGGTGACAATCTTAAGGCTGCCATTTTCTCGGATGATGCAAGGCGAGTACAGGATAAACTAAACATATTGTATGCAGATAGTCCTTATAATTCTACTGATAGGATGAATGACCTAATGAGAAAAGCTCAAACATCAGCAAGTCATGATTTGGGTGAGATAATTAATACTTTAAACTTTGAAATCGATCGTGATTTAAGACAAAGGAAAGTATCATTAGCTAAAAGTAAGATATTGAGAATTTCAGATGCTATTTTGAGAATGCAGGAAGAGTTTCCTAAAAGTTCTCACAATGATAGTGTATCAAACGTAAAAATTAAATACCTTAATTTTATTCGAAATAACTTAGAGCTAGTACAGGATAGAATATACGAAAACTTAATCTCCGTTCCTGGAGAACCAGGCATTAGAATGTTGAAAACAGAAGTTTCACAGGCTTTGTATTCAACAATTATAGGGTATAATCCAAGTCGCTTTATTGGAGACCTGAAGCCTGTTGAATCTGTTAATTGGGAAGAGGCGAAGATGTTTTGTAAGCGTCTATCTTGGGTCATGGGCTTAAAAATTCGCCTGCCAAAAGAATATGAATTTCGTGCTGCAGTAGGGTCCTTGCGTTTTGTTAAACTAGAGAATTTTGTTGTTTCAAGTGTAGACGGAGGAAAGTTAACAAACATAGCAAGCAAGGATCCATTAGGGGAAGGGTTTTATGATTTATTGGGAAATGTTAGCGAATGGCTTTACAGTGATGGTGTCTTTGACAATGAGCCAGTTAAACACATAGGAGGGCATTTTAGTGATAGTTTAGAGGCTATCTATGGTATGCCATTAAGGGTAGCAAATCGCAATGAGAGAAGTCGATTAATTGGCTTTCGCTTTGTAGTTGAATAATCGTTAAATCTATAAGTAGATAAATTATGCAGTCTCAAGCAAAGACGTACGGCTTTACTTTAATCGAATTTTTTTTATCGATTTTCGCATTATTCTTATTGCTTATAATTACTTTTCCAATTCTCCAAGAATACAATGAGCGCAGCCAAAAAAAAAGGATCGTAGCAAACTTGAATCAGATTCTTTCTTCCGCCAATCAATATTTTGAAGAGTATGATGTTTATTCAGTCAGTCTTTATGAGTTTATTGGACCTAGAAAAGTAATTTCCGAATTAGAAATTATAGAAGACGAAGTATACCCGGAAATAATTTATCGCGATGAAGGGATTTCTGCGCATTCAGAAAAATACGGCTCAATAATTGCGCGCTAAAAACCATAAGAACTAGTCTGAATATTTAGTTTTGTGCCAGGAATTGAGATAGTTTTTCAGCAGTTTTTAATCCAATGCCTTTTTCCTGAACTAGTTCATCGATAGTTGCATTTCTTAAGTTTTTGATCGTGCCAAAACTTTTTAGCAATTCAGCTTTTCGAGTTTCACCCACGCCTTTAAAGTCATCGAGTATAGATTCTTGTATTTTTTTACTTCTTAATTCGGCATTAAAATTATTCGCAAAAGAATGTGCCTCATCTCTTAAATACTGCAAAAGCCTTAATGCCGGATTACGAAATGGTAAATTTAAACTAGGGCGATCATCAGGAAAAACGATCGTTTCATTTTTTTTGGCTAACCCTATTAAGTAAGGTGGAGTTTTCTTTAGAGTTTTAAAGGCCTTTATTGCAGCGTGTACTTGACCGAGCCCTCCATCAATGACTATTAAATCAGGGAATGGTAATCCTTCTTTTTGTAAACGTTGGTAGCGACGACTGACAACTTCTTCAATTGCCCGAAAATCATCATTTCCAATGAAAGATTTGATTTTGTATCGACGATATTGCTTCCGATTAGGCTTCCCATTGCTAAAACAAACCATTGATGCGACGCAAAAGCTTCCAGAAATGTGAGAAATGTCGAAGCATTCTATATGTTTAGGCAGCTTGCTGAGTGAAAGTTCTTCTTTTAAAGTGGTGAGGCTCTCTTTTTCTGTAATAAAGCCAGTTAAATTTCGCTCAAATTTCCTAGTACGTTTGGAGGTTTGCTGGATGGCAATGATTTGGTCTCTCAGTGCACTTGCTCTTTCATAGTTTTGTTTTTTTGAATAAGCCTGCATTCTTTCCTTAAGTGCATCAATAATGCTTTCTGTTTGCCCTTCGAGAAATTTACAGGCTTTTTCAACTCGTTCACGATAGGTTTCTTCAGAGATTTCATTAGGCAGGTCAGATAATTCAGCACGCACATCATCATAAAGATGCCAAGTGTGAGCATCTATTTTTTTCGGATTAGCATCATTTAACAAAACACCAAATTTTCGTTTCATTATATCAAGTGTTTTTCGTAAAGACCCTGCATGCGGGAAAGGCCCATAGTAACGATAATGTTTATAGATTCGATTCCGAGTTAAGCGAAATCTAGGCAAAGTTTCCTTAGGATTTAATTGCACAAGAAGGAATCGCTTATCGTCTTTTAGGCTAGTATTATACTTAGGCTTAAATTTTTTGATTAATTGACTTTCAAGAAGTAATGCCTCTGATTCTGAATTCACGCAATGGTATTCAAAGCTTTCTATTTGCTCAACCATCGCTTTGATTTTCGGCTGAGCAAGTTGAAAGCTTTTGGAAGCTTGAAAATAGGAAGCGACTCGCTTTTTTAAGTTTTTTGCCTTACCCACATACAACGGTTGCTTGAATTGATTGTGCATGACGTAGACACCTGGCTTATTGGGCAATTTTCTGATTGCTTCTTTTAAAGCGCTGATGGTTTCTTGAGTCATTGGATTAAATTCTTTTTAATAAATAACATGTCTCATACTTGCGTTTAATCTATAATTGAAAACTTTATTACGATGTCCAATCAAGTCACAGTTGAAATTTTAAATATAGGAGATGAGTTATTATTAGGTATTCGTACTAATAGTCATTTAACTTATTTAGGCAAGCAACTGTCATTATTAGGCTTGAAGATTGATCATTGCCAAGTTGTTCCTGACAAAGCAGAAGCCATAAATGCTGCATTTGCAATCGCTGCTAAGCGCTCAGATGTTGTCATTGCTACTGGTGGGCTTGGCCCTACGGAAGATGATCTTACACGAGAAAGTTTAGCTAAACTTTTAGGCCGTAAGCTTATCTATAATGAGTCTATTTTTGACACTATCAAAGATAGGTTTTTGAAATTAGGGCGCAATGTTTCAGAGGTACACAAAAAACAATGTTACCAAATAGAAGGCAGCCAAATATTGAAAAATGATCGAGGCACGGCTCCAGGCTTATTAGTTAAACAAGAGTTATGTACGATTATTTTACTGCCTGGACCATCTCATGAACTGATTCCCATGTTTGAAAAACAGGTAATCCCTTATTTTAAAATCAATTCCTTCGCACAAGAAGATAACGCATACATTCAGTTGCGAACCTGTGGGATTGGCGAATCTTCCGTTGAAGAGATGGTTGCACCTATCGTTAAGCAATATGGCTTCGCTGAATTGGCTTTTTGTGTTCATTTAGGCATTGTGGATGTTCGCATAAGTTTAGCAGATAAGACTAAGAATGCGGATCAATTAAAGCAAGTAGCCGAAGTGTGCCGTTTAGCTCTTGGAGATCATTTTGTGGGTTACGGTGATATTACTTTATCTCAAGTTATTTATCATAAACTTAGGCATCATCAAAAAACTTTAGCGGTGGCAGAATCATGTACTGGAGGCTTATTAGGGAATGCATTTACCGATATTCCCGGTGCATCAAAAGTTTTTCAAGGGGGTGTTATTTGTTATGCTAATGAAGTTAAGATATCGCAGGTAGGTGTCCCAGAAGAAATCATTGATCAACATGGTGCGGTAAGTGGCGAGTGTGCGATTGCGATGGCCTCAGGGGTGGCAGAAAATTTATCATCGGATTATGGATTGAGTATTACCGGTTTTGCAGGACCTGAAGGAGGAAATGAGGATAATCCAATCGGCACAATCCATATTGGATTTCATTCCTCTTTTGGAATTTGGGGGAAACGAGTTCGATATTTAGGAGGTCGCATGGACGTGAAAGCAAGGGCCGTAAATGCTGCCTTGGATTGGATGCGTAGGCTTTTGATTGGTCAGGAGCAAACAGATATAGAGGAACAGAATATCTAAAAAGAGCTAAAGAGGGTAAATTTTTTTCTCGCTAGAGTCATTTGAAATTCAACAATAGCACTATGGCTACTCGTGCTAAATTTACATTTATTTGCGGTGATGATGAATTTCTTGTTTCTGATAAAGGAAAGGCTTGGTTTAAAAAAGAAACAGAAGGAATAACCGATGATCTCTCTAAAGAGGAGATCGATGGTCGTGGTAACAATTTAGATGAAGTTTCCCAAATTATTGATCGTTTTACTGAAGCAATACAAACTCAATCAATGTTTGGGGAAAAGAAGATCGTTTGGCTTAAAGCGGTGAATTTTTTAGCCAATACGCAAACAGGAAATGCCAAGGGAACGTTAGAATTATTAGAGCACCTTAAATCTGTCCTCGATGGGATTGATACTTCCGCTGTAGCTGTTTTAATTACGGCATCACCTGTTTATAAAGTAAAAAATTTTTACAAATGGTGCATTAAAGAAGGTGATTCAGAAATTATTGATAGTAGCAAAGATGGCATTGCTAAAATCGAACAAAGAATTCTGCAAACCTGTGCCGAGTACGGAATAAAAATGAGCCATGGAGCCATTCAGCTTTTAAATGATAAAGTGAATGGGAATAATCGATTAATTGCCATGGAAATAGAAAAGTTAACCACTTATGCGGAGAAAGATGGAACAATCACCGAGGAGCTTGTTAATGAAATGGTGCCAAATTTTGGAGAAGGGGATTTTTTTGAAGCTACGGATGCTTTTTTCTCTGGGCAATTGGAGTGGACCTTGGAGGCATTAAGTCGCCATTTTTTTACGCAGAGTGAAGCTCGACCGCTTTTAGGAAGCTTGCAATCAAGAAACCGTTTGATGATTCAATTGCGTATTTTAAAGGACTCTGGCGAATTGGTATCTGGATTCCAACGAATCAGCCAAAATGACCTTGTCCGTATAGCTGGAAAATTTCACGAGCATTTTGATGAAGGCGGGCCGAAATCTAACCTTAATGTATTCACCCAAAATCCTTATTATTTAGGGCGACTACTCAAAGGGGTGAACCATTTCAATTTGAAAAACCTTATTGATTTTCAAATTGCTTTTGCCGAGACCTTTGAAGCAATTGTGGAAAGCCCTAAAGATCAAGTAACGATTTTTAACCAATTAGCGATTAGATGCTTAGGAGATTAAGCAAGGAATTGGCTAAAAATAAGCCAGTATAGGCTGAATTTTAGTCATTCAATCACTTTTTTATGGTCTCATTTTGAAAAACCCTTTCACTAATATCTTTTAATTATGTCGAAAAATACAGTTAACATACTAGCTGATCGCTATGCCTCAGCACAAATGAACCAAATTTGGGGAGCAGAAGGTCGTATTCTTCTGGAGCGAGATTATTGGATTGCGGTAGTCAAAGCACAAAAATCTTTGGGCATTGATATACCAGAAGAAGCAATCGAAGCTTACGAATCAGTGAAAAAGCAAGTAAATCTTGCGTCTATCCAAGAAAGGGAGGCAGTGACACGACACGATGTTAAGGCAAGAATTGAAGAATTTTGTGCACTTGCTGGATATGAGCACATTCATAAAGGGCTAACCAGTCGGGACCTTACCGAAAATGTGGAGCAGCTACAAATTCTCAGAGGCTTGGAACTGATTCGCATCAAAGCTAAGGCAGCATTGATTAAATTAGCGGAAAAAGCAGAGCAATGGAGCGATTTAGTACTTGCTGCTCGTACACACAATGTACCTGCACAATTGACGACTTTTGGTAAGCGTTTAGCTATGTTCGGGGAAGATTTATTGTGTGCGGTCCGTGAATTAGACCGTATTATTGATAATTATCCTGTGCGAGGTTTGAAAGGTCCGATTGGTACACAGATGGATCTGATGACTTTATTTGGCGGTGATGCAGAAAAAGTGGCCCAAATGGAAGAGGCTATATTGAAGCACTTAGGCGTAGGATCTGTTTTGGAAACCGTTGGGCAAGTCTACCCTCGGAGCTTAGATTTTGAAGTGGTCTCTGTTTTTGTACGCTTAGCTTCTGGGCCTTCTAGCTTTGCCAAAACACTTAGAATTATGGCAGGTCATGAATTAGCGAGTGAAGGATTTGCCAAAGGGCAAGTTGGTTCATCGGCAATGCCTCATAAGATGAATAGCCGAAGTTGTGAGCGATTGAATGGGTTTGCGGTAATTTTGAGCGGTTATTTAACAATGGCAAGTGGCTTGGCGGGTGACCAATGGAATGAGGGCGATGTATCTTGCTCGGTAGTCCGCCGTGTATTTTTGCCTGATAGCTTCTTCGCAATAGATGGTTTGTTGGATACATTCATCACTATCCTTAACCAAATGGAAGTCTTTCCTGGGATGATTCAGCAGGAAAATAATCGCTATGGTCCTTTCTTGGCAACCACAACTATCCTTATGGAGGCAGTAAAAAATGGCGCAGGTCGTGAAGGAGCTTATGATGCCATTAAGTCCCATGCAGTTGCTGCAGTGAAGGACTTGCGATCTGGAGAGATATCTCAAAATGATTTAGTGAAACGACTGGGAGCCGATGAGCGACTAGGGCTCGATGAAGCGACAATTGATCATTTAGTAAAAAGCGCTCAAGGGCTTACGGGAATGGCTCAAAAGCAGGTGGAACAATTCTGTGAGCGAGTTAACAGCGAAGCAGCCGGCTTCTCTGAGGCAAAAAATTATACCCCAGGAGCAATTCTTTAAGTTAAGTATTGCTATTATAGTTTCCACTAGTTCTGATATATTTTTTAATTAACGTACTTATACATATGACTGAAATACTGAATGGTAATTGTTTAGTGGCCCAATCTGGAGGGCCTACATCCGTTATTAACTCTAGCTTGGCTGGTGTTATCACAGAAGCGCTCAACCACGAGTGCATTGAAGAAATTTATGGAGGCTTAAATGGAGTTCAAGGAATTCTACAGGAGCAATTAGTTGAGTTGGCATCGGAGACTCAACAAAATATCCGTGGTTTACGTTATACTCCAGGAGCTGCTCTTGGGACATGCCGTTATAAGCTCAAAAGCGAAGCAGATTTTGAGCGCGTCTTGCAAGTTTTTGAAGCACATAACATACGCTTTTTCTTCTATGCAGGAGGGAATGATTCTCAGGATACTGCGGATAAGATTTCAAAACTGGCTCAGAAAAAAGGCTACACTTTACGAGTGATTGGAGTTCCGAAAACAATTGATAACGATTTAGTGACTACAGACCACACCCCAGGTTACGGAAGTGTTATCAAACATATTTCTACAACCATTAGAGAAGTAGCCTGCGATAATAGCGGCATGGGCCAGCACGACTTAGTTCAAGTTGTTGAAGTTATGGGACGTAGTGCTGGTTGGATTGCCGCAGGTGCCTCACTCGCAAAATATAAAGACGATCCTAATAGTGCCCCTCATTTGATTTATCTTCCGGAAGTTCCATTTTCTAAGGAGAAATATATCGAAGACGTCACACGTGTTCTCAAAAAAGAGAAGTTCTGTTTAGTAGTGGTCGGAGAAGGTCTAGTAGATGCAGATGGAAATTATGTTTCTACAGACAGTACAAGTGCAGATGCTTTCGGACATTCTCAATTAGGCGGAGCAGGGGAATACCTTCGCTCATTGGCTGAAGAAAATCTTTCTGTAAAAGCCCGCTCAATTAAATTGGGTATGGCTCAAAGAGCAGCGGTGAATTGTGCTTCAAAAGCAGATAGCGACGAAGCTTTCATGGCGGGACAAGCAGCAGTTAAAGCAGCAGTTGAAGGAAAAACCGATCAAATGGTGATTTTAGTGAGAGGTGAAGGAGATACTTATGCTTGTGAAACAGCACTAGCACCTTTATCTGAAATTGCTAATGGAGTAAAACTTCTACCAGAAAGCTGGATCAATGAAGATGGTGTATCAATGAATTACAATTTCATCAAATATGCACTTCCTTTGATTCAAGGCGAAGTTGAAGTACCATTTGAAAACGGTATGCCTCAATACATCGAGTTGAAGAAAATCTATGCAGATAAGCAATTACCTGCCTATACATTGAACAGTTAATTCGTTCCTCTACTAAAGCATTCGCGGATAGCGATGATGGCTTGATGAAATCGATCCTCAGGTGAGCCTTTGATTTGTACTACTGGTACAGGGCTTTCTTCGAGCATCTGCTCAAAGGCTTGGTGGATTTGGTCTCTCACTTCAGGACCATCTCTCTGTGCACCATCTTCCTGCCAAGGGATTTCATTTTGGCAGAATAAGTAGAGGTTGTATTGTGTCGCAGATATAGCGGAAGCAAGCTCTCTTGGCGTTTGCTTAAAATAGTACTCAGCATAAATGGCATTTGAGAGAAGATTGGTATCGTGAAGAACCAGTCGTGGTGATTTGTTGCACGCTGTATTTTCGTATTCAATTTGGCCTTTCATGATAGAGTTTAAATCCTCTATTCGGATGGGTCGATCATTGGCTTCGAC
>ERZ1048068.3290-NODE-3290-length-10707-cov-3.359557_pt1 | contig 10707 bp, 9 predicted proteins | sample MGYA00383098_ERZ1048068 | MGnify/ENA primary metagenome ERZ1048068 (study PRJEB29581, sample SAMEA5548368) | metagenome | biome: marine; feature: coastal; material: water | depth 1 m | study: Short-term variability in the microbial, nano- and picoplankton... | reverse complement strand
TCACATCGACTCCATCGCCGCAGAAGGCACATTGCTCACCAATTTCTACGTTTCGACTCCCGTCTGCTCTCCCTCTCGCGCGGCTTTTTTAACCGGGAAATATCCGCATCAAGTGGGCGTGCCCACCAATGATCTCTCCATGCATGACGGCACAGTGACGATTGCCGAAGTCTTAGGCCAAGAGGGTTACGCCACATCCTACATCGGCAAGTGGCACTTGGACGGCACCGGCAAACCGCAGTGGGAACCGGAGCGAAAGTTCGGCTGGCAGGACAATCGCTACATGTTCAACCGCGGACACTACAAAAACCTAAAGGAGACCGCCGACGGCCCGCGGGTGAATGCCCCCATGGGCAAAGATGGCATTCCTCGTTCCGATGTCGGAGATGCCGACGAAAAATCCTACACCACGGACTTCCTCATGGATCGAACGTTGGAATTTATCCGCGAGGAAAAAGACGGCCCCTTCTGCGTCATGCTCAGTTTACCTGATCCCCATGGCCCCAACCACGTCCGCGCGCCCTACGATGAGATGTATCAACACTTCGATTTTAAAGAGCCTGCCACCATGTTCAAAAGCGATGCCGAAACGCCCGGCTGGAGTGCGCAAAGCGGCAACAATTATATCGAAGACCAGCAGCTGAATCCCGACGCGATGGCCGCGATCTTCGGTATGGTGAAATGTATCGATGACAACATCGGACGTCTTCTTGCCGAACTCGACTTACTCGATCTCACGGACGATACCATCGTGGTATTCACCTCCGACCACGGTGATCTGATGGGAGAACATCGACGCCACAATAAAGGCGTGCCTTACGACATGTCAGCCAAAGTGGCATTCCTCGTGAAACACCCCGGAGCCATTCCTGCCGGAAAGCAAATTGATGCCACCATGACCTCGGCCGACTTCGGACCCACCGTGCTATCACTCCTCGGAGCCAACCGCACCCTCACCAACGTGCCCGGTCGCGACTTCTCGCTGAACTTTATCGATGGTCGATCCAACATCGCTTCGAACCGGTCTACCTACCTGCGAGCCACCACAGTTAAACCCAACTGGCTCGCCGTGACCGATTCGCGCCACAAACTCGTCATCTCGGATCAAGACGAGCCCTGGCTATTCGATCTACAGGTGGACCCCGACGAATTACACAACTACGCCTCCGATCCAGCTTACGCCGAAATCCGACAACGCCTCACTCACGACCTAAGGCTCTGGATGCAACGCGTCGAAGAACCCGCACTGGCGAACCCTGCATTTACCCGCTGGCTCTGAGCCCCTTTGTTTTCTTTATTTTCAGCTTAATTCAATAATTTTATGATCAAAAAACTACCTCTGCTACTAGCCGTTTTGTTCGGCTCGATCAACTTAATTTCCGCTGCGGATAAACCTAATGTATTGTTCATCATGTCGGATGATCACACGTGGCAAGCCGTCGGCGCCTACAATTCACATCTCTCCTATCTCAACCCTACTCCGACGCTCGATAAACTCGCCGCCGAGGGCATGATTTTCGACAACGCGTTTTGCACCAATTCGATCTGCACGCCCAGTCGGGCAAGCATCATGACCGGACAATATTCCCATGTGAACGGTTCCCTTACGCTCAACGGTCGACTCGAGGAGGATCAACAATACCTCGCCCACGAGATGAAAGCCGCTGGCTACCAAACCGCAGTCATCGGTAAGTGGCATCTAAAAGCGCGTCCTTCCGCTTTTGATTACTACAAAGTGCTCCCCGGCCAGGGAAAATACTTCGACCCGATTTTCTACGAAATCGGGAAAGAGGAACCGGTGCAAATGAGCGGACATTCCACCGACCGCGTCACAGATTCGGCCCTTGAGTGGTTCAAGGCGAAACGCGACCCCGATCAACCGTTCTTCCTCAAGCTTCATTTCAAAGCGCCGCACGATTACTTCGAATACGCACCACGTTACGAAGACTATCTCGCCGACGTTAACATCCCCGAACCACTCAGTCTTTGGGAAAGAGGCGAAGGCTCCGTCGCCACCCGCGGCACCGACGGCGAACTCGATCACGTCCTCGCGACGTCAATCGGCCGCCGCAACTATCGTCGTAGCTACGATAAGGATTTCGAAGTCGATACTGCGCTCGACGACACCGCCGCCAAACGCGAAGCCTACAATCTTTACCTCAAAAAGTATCTCCGCTGCGTCAAAGGAGTGGACGATAATCTTGCCCGCGTCTTTGCCTATCTCGAAGCCGAAGGGCTCATGGACAACACGGTGATCGTCTACACTGGCGACCAAGGGTTTTTCCTCGGCGAACACGACATGCAGGACAAAAGTTGGGCCTACGAACCGTCCTACCGGATGCCACTGATCATCCGCTATCCGAAGACGATCACCGCCGGTTCCCGCTCCGATGCAATTGTTGAGAATGTGGACTATCCTGTGACCGTGTTGGACTACGCCGGAGTTGACCGTCCAGACTACATGCAAGGCGAGTCTTTCCGTCCCGTGCTCGATACCGGATTCGAACCCACCTCCTGGAAAAAAGGAGGCTACTACCAATACTGGATGCACATGGCCCATCACGATGTGCCAGGCCACATCGCGTTGCGCACCAAACGTTACAAACTCATCCTCTTTCACGGCGCCGGAGGTGACCCGGCCTGGTCGGATCGCTCCGCCCAACGCACCCCGCCCGCTTGGGAACTCTACGACTTGCAGAACGATCCTCACGAATCCCATAATCTTGTCGATGATCCCGCCTACGCCGGAGTCCTCCGCGGCCTCAAAGCCCAGCTCAAAGAACGCCGCGCCGAGATTCGCGCCGACGATGCCAACACCCTACCCGCCGGGCATAACCGCGACCGTGCAGTCCTGGTGAATAACGTCATCAGTGAATTCTGGAACGACACTGCGGCTAACCGCCACGCCGCCGCCAAGCTCTCCACCGCCTACCTCAAAACTCACGGCGCCAACGACCCGCTCTACATCCCACCCTGGATCCGACTAGACGCCCTGGACCCGAGCGAGAAATAATCGTCCCGATTTCAATCCAGTCTTTCGCTTGCGCCCTCCCTCGCTCAGCCCGAGTCTCGGAAGCGCTCGTTACCTCACCATATTTCCCCTATGAAGCTTCGTCTCCTCTGCCTCGCACTCTGTTTCGTTTCCACTAACTTCGCTGCTGGCGAGAAGATCGCCGTCATTCCTAAAGGAACGACCCACAGCTTCTGGAAATCAGTCGAAAAAGGAGCCCGTGATGCCGGTGCCGAACTCGGTGCCGAGATCGTCTGGAAAGGCCCCCTCAAAGAAGACGATCGCGCCCAACAAATTGCGGTCGTCCAGCAATTCGTCGTCGATGACGCCGATGCTATTGTGCTCGCACCTCTCGATGATACCGCCCTCCGCAATCCGGTGCGTTCCGCCATGTCGCGCAAAAAGCCCGTCGTAATTTTCGACTCCTCGCTCAAAGGCGAAGTCGGCAAGGATTTTGTCAGTTTCGTGGCCACCGACAATTTTCTTGGCGGTCAAATTGCCGGCAAAGAACTCGCTCGCTTACTCGGTGGCAAGGGCAAGGTGGTCCTGCTGCGGTTTTCCGAAGGTTCGGCCAGCACGTCAAAACGTGAAGCAGGATTTCTCGATGTCATAGCGAAGCACCCGGGAATAGAGATAATTCAATCCAACCGCTTCGCCGGTGTAACAATCAGTGCGGCTCAGGATACGGCGATGAATATGCTCGATCGGTTACGCGAGGCCGATGGTATCTTCACCCCCAACGAATCCTCGACCCAAGGAATGATTCTCGCCCTCCGTCAAACCGGACTGATTAAGCGGAAAATCCTCGTGGGATTCGACACCTCTTCCTTCTTACTTTCGGCCCTGCGCCGCGGGGACGTTAAAGCACTTGTTGCCCAGAATCCGACGAAGATGGGTTATTTGGGCGTAAAGACCGCCGTCGCACATTTGCGCGGCGAGGAAATTGAAGAGCACATCGATACGGGTTGCGTATTGGTTACCAAAGAGAATCTCAACACAGCTGAGGTTAAGGCGGTTCTCGGCGGTAAATAACTCAGCCCCGATTCCGATGTCGCCTATCCTTCAACTCAGCGGAATCAAAAAACACTTTGGAGCGACCATCGCTCTGTCTGGGGTCGACTTAACCATCACCCCGGGTGAAGTGCACGCGCTCGTCGGTGAAAACGGTGCGGGTAAAAGCACCCTCATGAAGGTGCTGGCGGGGATCCACCAAACCGATGCGGGTGACATGGTTCTGGAGGGCGAATCGTATAAACCCCGCGGTCCCGCCGATGCTCGAGCCGCCGGCATCATGATGGTCAACCAAGAGTTGGCGATCGCGCCTCATCTCACCGTCGCCGGCAACATCATGCTCGGCGCAGAACCCACCCGCGGTCCACTGCTCATCCAATCTAAAATTAGTCAACGCTCGACCGCCGCACTTACCGAACTGGGCCGACCCGATATCCCGCTCGACGCTTTGGCCGGAGATCTCGGCATTGCGGAACAACAGTTATTGGAGATCGCTCGCGCTCTCGCTGTCGGTTGCCGCGTGCTCGTGCTCGATGAACCCACGAGCAGTCTTACCGCCGCCGACACCGCTAAACTCTTCGCCTTGATTCGCCGCCTACGAGATCAAGGCACGGCCATCGTCTACATTTCCCATTTTCTTGAGGAGGTTACGACGCTCTCCGATCGATGCACCGTGCTCCGCGATGGTGCCACGGTGGCGAGCGCACCGACGGTAGAACTGACAACCGACGACATCGTGGGTCATATGGTGGGGCGACAAGTCGATGAGCTCTACCACCGCACCCAACATAAACCCGGCGAAGTCGTCCTGGAGACCAATCAACTTGCTTGCCCGCCTAACCTGACATCCGCCTCGCTCCAATTGCGTCGAGGTGAAGTTTTGGGGCTCGCGGGACTCATCGGGGCGGGGCGCAGTGACTTTCTGCAGACGCTTTTTGGTCTCTCGCCCGTTGCCAGTGGCGAGATCAATATCGCGGGATTTACCGGTCGCCCTTCCCCGCGACAATCATGGCGCGACGGCATTGGTTTCCTCAGTGAGGATCGTAAAAGCGAAGGGCTCGCCCTCAACCTTTCATTGGCTGAGAACCTCACCCTTCCACGTCTGCCCAACCTACTTAACCCCCGAAAACTCAGCGCAGAGACCGGCGGATGGCTCGAGAAGCTCGGCGTTCGCGCGGCTGGTCCCGATCAATCCATCGGAGAGCTCTCTGGCGGCAACCAACAGAAGGTCGCATTTGGGCGACTCCTTCGCAACAACGCCGACATTCTACTCCTCGATGAACCCACTCGCGGTATCGATATCGGCGCCAAGCAAACCCTCTACACGCTCATCAACGAACTGGCGGGCGAAGGCAAAGCGGTCCTGCTCGTAAGCAGCTATTTGCCCGAACTCCTCGGCACCTGTGATCGTATCGCAGTGATGTGCCGCGGCACCCTCGGTCCTGCTCGTCCCGTCGCCGATTGGACCGAACACACAATCATGCTTGCCGCCACCGGTGCCACTGAAGACGCTGCCTGACCCCCTTTCCTCGTGCTCGTAAAACTCCGACAATCCCTTACCCAAGTAGGCCCTCTCGTCGGACTCATCGCCATTTGCGCTCTGTTCGCATCCCTGCGTTGGGAGACATTTGTGTCGTGGGACAACTTCGCTATCATTCTGCAACAAACCGCCGTGATCGGCATCGCAGCATTGGGCATGACCATGGTAATCATTGCCGGCGGTATCGACCTCTCAGTCGGCTCCATCATTGCCCTCGGCACCATCGTGCTCGCGCTCATGCTCCAGGCGGGGTGGCCTCCACTCGCTGCCGCGATAGCCGCGGTCGGAGCCTGTGCCTTCTGCGGCGTCTTATCCGGGCTCCTCATCACCAAACTGCGACTGATGCCCTTTGTCGTCACACTAGGTATGATGGGAGCACTGCGCGGTGCCGCTAAGGGACTATCCGGCCAACAGCCCATCTACCCTGACGAAGACACATGGTTGAGTAGCTTAATGCAGTTGGGCGAAAAAGGGACTTTGCCGAGTGGTGTTTGGCTCACACTCGGTTTCGCCGTGCTGGTCGCGCTAGTGTTAAGCTACACCCGTTTCGGCCGGCACCTCTTTGCGGTAGGATCCAACGAACTCACCGCCCGCCTTTGCGGTGTGCCGGTCGAACGCATTAAGATCTACATCTACACGCTCGGCGCCGCTTTCGCCGGACTCGGCGCAGTCCTGCAATTCGCTTACCTCACCGGCGGTGATCCCACGACAGCAGTAGGACTCGAACTTAACATCATCGCCGCAGTGGTAATCGGCGGCGCCAGTCTCACCGGCGGACGCGGCACCATCACTGGCACACTGGTGGGAGCACTCATCATGAGTGTCGTCGCGAACGGCTGCACCAAACTGGGCCTCGCCAACTGGGTGCAAGAAATCGTCACCGGCGCCATCATCGTCGGCGCCGTTACTCTCGACGCACTCCGCCACCGCAAGTCGAACGATTGAACACTCACAATTCCACTGCCTCTTTCTACCCATCTCCCCTACTACCATGAAGTCTCCCCCTGCCCCGCTCCCTTCATCACGTCGAACCTTCCTTAAAAAAGGTGCAGTTTTAGGCGCGGCGCTGATCTCCGCTCCACAGATCGTTCGATCCGAAATCTTGGGCCGCCACGGAATTCCGGGTGCAAACAGTCGGATCAATTTGGCCTTCGTTGGCTTTGGCAAACAAATGAACGGTCATACCTCCATTGTGGAAACGCCAGGAGTCGAGCCGCTCTATGTCTGCGACGTGAAGGCCAATGAATTGGCTAAAGCAAAACGTATCATGGCCGGCCATGGTTATACCGACGTCCAGGCGACTCCGGACTTCGAAGACATCATGACAGATCCTGCCGTGGACGGTGTCATGGTGATCACGCCTGACCATTGGCATGCGGGCATCGCTATTGCCGCCATGCGCACTGGCAAAGATGTCTATGTTGAGAAACCGATGACCCTGACCATCGCTGAAGGCAAAGCGATGGTGGAAGCTCAGCGTCGCTACGGATCGATCGTGCAGGTCGGTTCCCAACAGCGGTCGAATCATGCCTTTCGCCGCGCCGCCGAGATGGTGCGCAGTGGCTGGATCGGTGAAGTGAAAGAGGTCCACACCCGCTTGGGCTCTTTCCCTCCGCCGACGCTCGGGGCCGAAGAACCCATTCCAGCGGGATTCAACTACGACAAGTGGTTGGGACCGGCCCCCCACGAGCCCTACACGCCCAACCGCGTGCTCGGAGACTACAGCGGTGGTTGGCGCAGCTACTGGGAATACGGTTCCCGCAAAAACGGCGACTGGGGGGCGCATCACTACGATATTACGCAATGGGCTTTAGGACGCGACCACACGGGACCGACCCTATTTGTTCCTCCCGGCTACGACGGTGAAGAGTATCAATATTATCAATACGCCGATGGCATCAAGGTGGTGCGAAACCGCCCGATAGAAAACGGCCACATGATTCATTTTATCGGCACGGAAGGAAATGTTTCGGTAAGCCGTGGTGATAAACTCGAAACCTCTCGTCCCGAGCTCGCCAAACGTCCGTTGTCTCCCGACGACGTTCGCCTCTACGAATCCAACAATCATCAACAGAATTGGCTCGAGTGCATGCGCTCGCGAAAACGCCCTATCTGCGATGCAGAGATCGGACATCGCACGGCAACCATCTGCCAACTTGCCGGTATTTCCGAGCGACTGAACCGCCCAATTAAATGGGATCCGCGGGCCGAATCCATCGTGGGTGACGCCGGCGCCAGCCGTTGGGAGGACCGTCCTCGCCGTGCCGGATACGAACTCCCCGCTTAAATCGCAGCCCTGAATTATTCGAATCATGAAATCTATATTTTCTTTGATCATCGTGGGCGGCCTCGTAGCCGGGTCGGCTTTCGCCAGCGAAATCACCCCTCACATTGCCAACCTCAACTCCACCGACTACGCGGTCAGACAGAATGCACGTCTGGATCTGCGCCAAACCCTCGTAGACGCCTCCGGCTCGAAACTGCGCGGTTTTGAAAAGGAGCTCATCGCCGTGATCGGTTCAGATCATGATTTTGCCACTCGGGACTGGTCTATCCGCATGCTTGAATTGGTCGGTAATTCCGCGGCGGTAAAACCGTTATCGACTCTCCTCGACGATTCCGATCCACGTATCGTAGATCTGGCGCGACGGACATTATCAGCGCTGCCGACTTCGGCCGCCGATGCTACCTTGGAGAAGCAAACTGTAACAGCTTCATCCGCCGAGCAATCCGCCTACGCCGACGCCCTCGCCTACCGCGGAAAACCGAGAGCCCGCAACGAACTCGATGACCTACTGTTTGCCGGTTCGTCCGAAGCAGCTCTCGCTCTCGGTAAGATTGGCAGTCGATCCTCCCGAGCCGCTTTGCTCGAAGCGCACACGACCGCTGAGGGTCAACGCAAACATGACATTGAGCTCGCGCTCTTGGATGCCGGACTGACTGACAAAAAACTCGCCGAAACTCTCGCGCGGACTGGCCAATCCCCTGCGATTCAAGCTGGTGCATTTGAACAACTACTAAGCCTCGACAGTGACAGCGCCCGGAGGTTCCTCGACGAGGTGCTACGTGATTCCGCCCATGTGAATCGTCGGGTTTTACTGCGAAAAGCGATGCAATCCAAGCTGTCTGACGGTGTCGTTGAAATGCTACCCAATCTCCATCCCGCCGACCAAGCTGTGGTATTGGGCGCGATCGCCGATGGCGGTAGGTCGAGTTACGAGCCAGCGGTGCTACCACTGCTAGATAGTCTTTCAGAAACAGTAGAAGCAGATGCAATCAACACACTCGGCATAGTGGGAACTGATACCAGTTATCAACCGCTCCTCGACCTCTATCTTGCCAACCCTAAGAATAGAACGATTGCCGATGCACTGGCACGACTCAATGCACCGTCCGCGGACGCTAACCTTTTGGCGACCGTAACTGGCACCGCCGCAGGTGAAGATCGGGCAGCGGCTCTTCAGTTGCTGGTTTTACGTAATTCCGAAGGTGTTTTAGGAACTATCAATCGGCTGGGGAAACCAGGTAACGATTCGGCTATTCGGACCGCGGCATTTCGAGGGATGGAGGTCATCGGCGACACCGAAAGCGTCGCCCTTCTCTTGCAAACTATGCTATCGGACGACGCAACGAAACGACAGGCCCAAGGAAGTCTAAAAAAGCTCTCCGCCAATCTCGCCATTCCTGATTTTTTGTGGACCGAATTTTATGCCCCGGCCATGCGTGCTGCCTCATCGGATAATGCTCGAGGCGATGTGCTTGCCATACTCGACGGAATCTCTGGCTCTGCCGCGGCAAATTACCTGGATACACTAATTTCCAGTGACCACCCGTCACGGCCGGATGCACTACGTTCGTTACAACGTTGGACTGACATTTCGGGCGGCCACGTCTGGTTGAGTATCGCAGGAGCTAGCAACTCGACCGCCACAGAGAAGCAAACGGCCTATACTAGCATCACGCGACTGTTACAGTCCAGCCGGGTGACTGGTGGCGACGGTGCACGGGTCACTTTGGCTAAACAGGCAATGTTGCAAAATGCCGACAAAGCGTTTCAGCAGCGCATTCTGGAAATCTACTCCAAGCGAATCTCGCGCGGCGCCAGGAGTCAGATTCTACGTCAGTTTCCAGATCTGGTCGGGAACCCCAAGATTACGGTAGATGTGGCGGAATTTCTAAAAAAGATCGAGGGCTATGGACTCCAGGTTAAGTGACATCATTTCGCCGACCCGTATGAGCATTCTTAAACATCTAAAATCGATCCTCTATTGTCGTGAAGAGAATGGAGCAATCGACGATGTGGCGACGCTCATATTGGCGGCGCGCGAAAACGATCAACTCAAACTTGAAATCGAAAAATTGCTCGCCATGCCGGACAAATCCCGTGGGGCACTTATTCATACCGCGGTTGAGGAAATGAAATTAAAAGGAGAACCGGCCTCAGTGAGGGCGGCATTTTCTATGCTCAGCACTCCGGAGGGAGCCGCAGCCGCCCGTTAAGCGCTACGCACTTAGCCTCCCGTTCGATGAACGGTCCGGAAAATCGTATGAAAACCTCTGAATTCTTTGCCTTTCTCGTGATTGGCACTCATAATAGAGAGGATGAACCACGCGCATTTCGATTTCCCCGCCAAGTTTCGTGAGCTCTACAAAAAAAGCTATAAACTCTATCAGGACGGTCAGCGTGGTGCGGATACGTTTTTTATCGCTGATGAAACTGCCTGGCTGGCTGCTAACGGTATCACAGCCCAGCATTTGTATGACTACGCCGAAGATGATGTCGTCGATGGTGCTCCGGGATTCGGTAATGCGTTGACGATAGAAACCGTGCGTCGCGATTTTTTCCTCAGCGTGCAAAATAGAGTTCCCTCGGAAACCGTCTTAGACCCGACTTCATTGCCTGCAAAATCTGAAGAGATCGATGGTATCCGTTGGCTACCCCGTATCATTCCCAAGGCCAAAGCAAAACTTCGCGGGGAAATGCCTCCGAGCATGATGTATAGCTGTGGCGGAGATCGGAGTTTCTTCCTCACCAACGACATCATGCCAGCTGAATTCCTCCACCTAGTTAGTCGAAACCTGGAGGACGACGGCGCGATCATTGCTTGGGTAAAGGCCCGGATCGCTGCATAGTTGCCCTGCTTTA
>ERZ1048068.3288-NODE-3288-length-10709-cov-5.007603_pt1 | contig 10709 bp, 7 predicted proteins | sample MGYA00383098_ERZ1048068 | MGnify/ENA primary metagenome ERZ1048068 (study PRJEB29581, sample SAMEA5548368) | metagenome | biome: marine; feature: coastal; material: water | depth 1 m | study: Short-term variability in the microbial, nano- and picoplankton... | reverse complement strand
ACAGGACCAGGCTTGTATTACCTTGAAGTAGAAAGTCAAGATGAGTGTGTTTATGTGGACAGCATCAAAGTCACTGTATATACAAGCCCAACGATTAGCCTCGGCAGAGATACGTCGCTTAGAACACAAGATCCTCTTGTACTTTCGCCAGGAGCAGGGTATGTTACTTACGATTGGAGTACAGGTGAGTCTACAGAAAGTATCCAAGTAAAAGATAAAGGTTCATATTCGGTTATGGTAACGGACTCTAATGGCTGTATAGGAATGGATGAAATGGAGATATTAAGTTCGGCGAGTACATTTGCTTTGAACAGTGTAAACTATTCTTTATATCCTAACCCAGCAGCAAACGTTCTCTATCTTACCTCAGACGGAAGGACCATACACGGCACTATAAAATTGATAGATAACCAGGGCCGGATTGTTTTAGAAAAAAACCTTAAAAGTTCATCTATAATAAATGTAGGTAGTATTGCAACTGGACGATATACATTATTACTTACCACAAAACATAATAGCGCATATTTTAACGTTATTATCCAGCGTTAAATAATCGAGAATGTCGATAGAAATCTATAATCTTACCAAGGTGTATGGTGATCAAAAAGCCATAGATAACATTTCATTTAGCATGCGGGCTGGTGAGGTGGTCGGTTTTTTAGGTCCAAACGGTGCAGGTAAGAGCACTACAATGAAAATATTGAGCGGCTATATTCCACAGACCAGCGGAACCGCCAAGATTATGGGTATCGACATTGCAGAGGATCCGTTAGAGGTAAAACGTAAAATTGGCTATTTGCCAGAATTAAATCCTTTGTATGATGATATGTATATTGTGGAATACCTGCAATTCAATGCAGATATATACCAATTGAAAAATGCGAAGGAAGATATAGAGCGTGTCATACAAAAAACGGGATTGAACTTAGAGCGTACAAAAAAAATAGGACAACTATCAAAGGGATATAGACAGCGAGTAGGCTTGGCCCAAGCGTTGCTCAATGATCCTGACGTACTAATATTAGATGAGCCGACCAATGGTTTAGACCCCAATCAAATGGGAGAAATAAGGCGACTAATTGCTAGTCTTAGTAAAGAGAAAACAATTTTACTCTCTACACATATTATGCAAGAGGTAGAAGCGATGTGCAGCAGGGTAGTTATTATTAACAAGGGACATATTGTAGCTGACGATAGCGTTATTAATGTCAAAAAGGAAATGTCTGCTGGTCGAAAAGAAGTGTTAATACGATTTAGAGATGCCATCAATAAACAGGACTTGGCAAAACAAATAGGCATAGACAAAGTCGTTCATGAAGACAATAATGGATTTACTGTCACCGGAGCGAAGGATACAGATTTAGCTTCTGTATTATTCCAGTTTGCAGTAGATGCAGATACCGTTATTATAGAACAAAGAGAAAAAGAAGAGACACTAGAGTCTGTATTTCAGCAGTTAACAAAAAATGTATAGCATCTTTAAAAAAGAGATAAGGAGTTTTTTAAGTTCGTTAATAGCGTATGTCGTTATTATCGTATTCCTGTTAATAAATGGGCTATTTACTTGGGTGTTTGCGGAGGGCAATGTCCTTTCTCAAGGACATTCTAATTTAGATATTTTATTTTTTATCGCACCATGGATCTTTATATTTCTGATATCTGCGATTACCATGAGATCTTTCTCTGAGGAGATAAAACAAGGAACATTTGAAATATTGAGCACAAAGCCAATTACAGATCTTCAAATAATAATGGGAAAATTCTTAGCTGCAACGGTTTTGGTGATTTTTGCTATACTGCCTACGCTGCTTTACTTTTATTCAGTATATCAACTGGGCTTGCCTAAAGGCAATATAGACGTTGGTGCTACATGGGGTTCCTACATAGGGCTAGTCCTATTGGGTGCATCATATTGTGCTATGGGTATTTTTGCGTCCGCAGTTGCCCCAAATCAGATTATCGCATTTATACTTAGCATGTTTTTATGCTTTTTTATCTATGTTGGCTTTCAGCAACTTAGCAATTTATCAATATTTGGGTCATGGGATAGTTTGGTCCAGTCATTTGGTATTCAGTTGCACTATGACTCCATTAGCAGAGGAGTGGTTGATACAAGAGACTTGGTGTACTTTGGTTCGCTAGTGAGTATTTTTTTAGGTTTAACGCATATTGTTTTGGGTAACAGAAAATGATAAGACCTAGCAACTTTTTCACTCACAAGTCCATACTCAAGAGATCGGTACTGCTAGGTGCAGCTATTTTAGTCCTCAATGTGCTTGCTTTGCAGTTTTATCAGCGATTCGACCTTACTAAAGAAAAGCGATTTACATTATCGCAGTCAACAAAAAACTTGATAGATAAGTTGGATGATGAAGTATATATTACAATATTTTTAGACGGAGAGTTGCCGCTCGAATATAAACGTTTACAATCGGCCAGTCGGGATATGCTCAATGAGTTTAAATATGCTTCTGGTGGAAAAATCAAATTTAAGTTTGAAGACGTACTTGATAGTAAAGAGCTTAAAGAGAAGGAAGCCATACTACAAGAGCTATATGCTAAAGGGTTAAAAATAGAACGACCAGAAGCTAAGCCAGATGAAGCTCCAACTGATAAATTTATTATACCCGCTGGAGTAGTTTACTATAAAGGTGCCGAACACCCACTGAACCTATTAAAAAGGGAGTTTGGTAAGCACCTAGAAGTAGAGATAAATAGCTCGATAGAACTGTTGGAGTATGAGATAGGAACAGCTTTGCGTAAAAGTTTGACAGGCAAAGAATTGAAGCTTGCTTTCACTGCCGGACACGGTGAGCTAACAATTACAGAAACTGCAGATATTGCAGCGACTCTTGGAGAGTTTTATGAGATAGAAAGAATTAACCTAAATTTAACAGATAGTAATTGCTACAAGATATTTTCCAAGGATGTAGTAGCAAACCCAAGCAAGCCTGTTTTTAGTGTCTTAGTGGAAGGTCTGGTAAAAAGACTCCAGGGGTACAGTGGTATCATCGTAGCAAAACCCACAATAGGGTTTACAGAGCCAGAAAAATTCGTCCTAGATCAATACGTAATGAACGGGGGAAAAGTAATTTTTCTAGTTGAAAATCTTGTGGCCGAAACAGATTCTGTAGCCAAATATGGTGAGGTATCTACGAGCAATCATAAGCACAATTTGGAAGATTTGTTGTTCCACTATGGCGTAAAAGTGCAGAATACATTGGTTCAAGATATACAGTGCCATGGCATTCCAGCTATAAACCAGCGAACCAACAGACCAGATTTTTATCCGTGGATGTATTATCCACTTTTCAGTTCAGTAAATGATAATCCCGTAAGTAAAAATCTTGAAAATGTATGGGGTAGATACGTTAGTACGCTGGACACCACCACTGAATCAACACTAAATAAAACAGTTTTATTACGCTCTTCTAATAACTCCAGAATAGCCGCAAATCCGGTATTTATTTCTTTGCGTGATCTTGACAGAAAGGTGAACAAAGCCAATTTTTCTATGGGTAATAATATTACTGCAATTCTTGTAGATGGAGAATTTACCAGTCCCTATAAGTACAGAGATGGAGTGAAACGTGCCTTTGATATACCGTATAAAGAAGGGGTGAAAAACAATGCTATGATTATAATAGGGGATGGAGATTTGATTCGGAATCAAGTGACTAAAGGTGGTCAGGTTTATCCGTTGGGGTATGATAGATTTGGATCCAAGCAATTTGGGACACCAATAGAGTTTGCCAATAAGAAGTTCTTTTTGAATTGTGTTGATTATTTATGTGACGAGACTAACCTTATAGAAGTACGAAGCAAGGAAATAATTCTGAGACTTTTGAATAAAGATAAGGTAAAAAATGCACGACTTTTTTGGCAATCGGTCAATATGGTTGTGCCGGTATTATGCGTAGTTCTATTTGGTTTATTTAATGCGTGGTATAGACGTAGAAGATGGAAATAGATGAATAGAACTGTGGTGACCATATCGTGTCTGTTTTTTTTGTTTGCTTCTGAGGCACAAAACAGAAAGTACTTAAGCGCAACCACTACCCCAGGTTTTATTTTGGCTCATCGGGCTGACATCAAAAATCTAGCTGCTCATAACTGGGGTGTTGAGGTATCCTACGAGTTAGACCGTGCGCATACGAAGTGGGGTAGCCACTATAAAACACCAACCATTGGTTTCGGTGTTCTGTATTATAATTTCAGAAATGCTATTACTGGTCATGCTTTGGGAGGTATTGCACACATGAAATTTGGTATCTTACATACAAGAGAAATGGACGTCCGACTCAGAATGGGAGCAGGCATAGCGTATCTCACAGAAAAGTTTGATCCTTATGAAAATAGGCGAAATCAGGCTATTGGTAGTAACCTTAATGGCACAATGCAATTTGGTTTATTAGGTCATTTTAAATTCACAAAAAAGGACTATTTGGAACTTGGAATAAGCATCACACACTATTCTAATGCGGCGTTTAAAGTCCCTAATTTAGGGTATAATATTCCGAGTGTGACGGTTAGGTACGGTTTAGATATTGGAGAGGACGATCGGACCGAAAAAACGGTGGGAGTAATTCCTAATTGGGAGTATAGAGGAACATTCATCTATGGAAAGAAGCAGAGGAATTTCGCTGCACCACAAGATTTTTATAATTTGGGTATCCAGTTAAGATCATTATATAATTTGTCGGAGGTCAAAGCGTGGCGAATGGGTGTAGATCTTACTTTGGATAAGACGTATAAGTACTCAGAAGATCCGTTTTATCCATTTGATTCCATCTCTTTCTCGCAAAAAAGTGAAATTGCAATTTCTGCTGGGTTTCAGTGGTCTTTTGGTAAAGTAGACGTAATAACAGAAATGGGTGCCTATGTATACAAACCTGCCGTCCTTAAGAATGCATTGAGTCAACGTATCGGTTTAGTATACAGAGTATCGCCACACATTTCTGCGCAAGGCACATTAAGGTTTCATAGAGGTGTTGCAGATTTTTTTGAAATTGGCTTAGGGTATACCTTATGAAAAAGTGGATATATATATCACTAATGTGTTTGGGCTTTAGTTGTAGTGATGATAACAGGTGCCTAAAGTCTTTGGGTGATCAGTTACAAATAGAAAGAAATATAGATGGATCTTTCGATGCTGTACTGGTAGAGGATAGGATAATGGTACGGTTAATTCAAGACTCCTTACAAGCGGGCAAATTGATACTTCGCGGACCCGAAAATTTACTTCCAAGTATTAGTGCTGAAGTGAAAGATGGCGAGCTTAAACTTACAAATAAGAATACGTGTAATTTCTTGCGTTCTTTTGATTACACACTGGAAATAGATGTATATTTAGCTCAGTTGAATCGTTTAGGTATAGAGTCTATTGCCATGGTAAAATGCAAGGACACGTTAACAATAGACAGGTTAGAAGTGCTTCACAACGCCCTATCAGGTATAGATTTGTTGGTAGAGGGCAATGAAATATATGTTCAATCTCATAATTCAGCCTCTACGACATTACACGGCAGAGTAAATGTATTAAAAGGATCGATAGAAGAGGTGTCTGATTTGGATGCAAAGGAATTGTTTGCTAATAATGTGCTTTTGGACACGCACAGTCCCATAGATAGTAAAATAAACGCGTTAGAAGGATATTACTTGAACTTGTATAATACAGGTAATATTGAACAATTTGGAAATGCCTCTGAATACCAAATTATAAATGAGCAAACAAGTAGCGGTACTGTTATTCAGAAGTGAAGAAAAATCTATTGTTGTTTTGGGCCATATAAATAATCAATGCAATTAGAAATTAGCTATTCTTGTTTCGGTAGACTATTGCCACATTACATTAACGCTCTCAAATGTTCTATTTTTCGAGAGTCTTCTGTGCAATCAGCATTTGATTGAACTCTTGAAAAGGCGTTTTAGATACAGTTTTAGAGTGATTCGCAAGTCACTTTTGTATTTTAAATATAACATTTTCGCCCTGCGTATTAGTCGTTGTGGAGTTAAATATGAGAACACTGTTTACGGTGCATGCTTTTTCGAGATGGTTAAGAAAATCCTGATATTCTAGTAATGGTGAATTCTCTTTCTCGCAAAAAAAACCTTTAAAAATAATATCAAATGGATTGTTGTTCTTTTTCGCAAACTGTGCTGCATCCTGTGAATAAAGCTGTGGCTCAGAGCGATATTTAGGGGCGAAGTATTTCCTATATAAGCGAATAATGTTTGCATCATAGTCTACATCTACTAATGTATACTTATAGCTATATTTCTTTTCGAGGAGGTGATGTATGACTCCGCAGCCAAACCCCAAATCAGTATATTCCTGGCATGATTTATAGGCCCTTCTATCTGCGTCATGGCGGTGGCAAAAACCTTATAGTCCCTACCAAAGGGGAAATTAACCTCTTTTGTGTTCAGTATCTTAACACCATTACTCCATACTACTTCGAGGTAGTTGTTTTGTGGTTAGGGTGTACTTTCTATGGGGATATCCCATGTGTGTGAAGTAAGTTGATTAGATTTTATTATAAAAAAAGCCTCTTGCCAAAGGGGCAAGAGGCTTACAATAGTTTATTTTAAGACGGCCTAGTGTTGTATTATTATTTTAGATATAGCTTTTTCATTTTGTCCAATGACCTCTATGAGGTAGTTCCCATTAGCAAAATCTGATGTATTAAGTTTAATTTCAGCATTGTTACTGCCACTTTCACTAAACAGTTTTGTGCCTTTTAAATCGTATACACTTAATGTGTATTTGCCTTTTATAGAGGTACCGACATGTACGTAGTTATTTGCGGGATTCGGATATGCTGTGATGTTGGTTGTTTCCGGGGTTTTTCTCTTATCTTCTTTTACGCTTGTAAGTAAAGATTTACTTTCCCATATACCCATGCCGTGTGTAGCAGCGTATACTCTAGGACCAGACCATGACTTACTTACAACTTGTACCAGATCAAAAACAGGTACTGAAGGGAATGGCAAACTTGGATCTACACCATCCAATACTGCAGCCCATGTAGGAGTAGCAGAACTGCCGTTTTTTGTTGCCCAAACACCAAACTCAGTACCGACAACAATAACATCTGGGTCATCAGCACTAATGATAGCATGATATACTGGGAATCTTGGAAGGTTTCCTTGTATGCTATTCCAGGTCGGTGTTGCACTCAATGCATTTTCAGAGATATATACAAAGTTGGTGTTATTATAATTCCCAGCAGTAAGTACAACTCTATTTGGGTTGTTTCTGTCAACAGCTACTGAAGTTACTGTTCTACCTCCCAAATTTAAGTTGTTATTAATTTGCGTAGTTACTAGTTTCGATGCTATTGCATTAGTAGATACTAAAACTGTGGTGTCAAATGAAGCCTCTAATAGGCTGTCAATTCGATAAAGTCTTCCCCCGGTGGTTGTTACAAACAGTGATTGACCATCTCTGGTTGGTTCCATATAGTGAACACCACGTATAGATGATATTCTAAACCATCTTACTGCTCCAAAATCTTTTGGATTTGTACCATCGTGTGGCTTTCCCAAAGCGTTATTACAAACCCACACACCGTCATCAGCAGCAAAATATAGTTTTGCGTTTACTGAAGAGTCAGTTAATTCGGTTCTAGGAATAGAGTCTAATGATCCAATGACTGCTGGGTTTTCCCACAAAGCCAACGCGTTGTTAAAGTATCCAGTGGGTCGGCTTGAACTATTGTGTGATGCTCTTATACGGTTATCCCAAATAGATTCGAAAGAACCTCCACCTGTTACTGATCGCCTTAAATTACCATATTGACTCTCACCAAACATGAAACTACCGTCGTACTTGCTGATAGCTGTCTGGAAACCGTCTCCACCTATCACATCTTCTGCAATCTGACGTGGTGAAGATTCACCTCTCAGTAACATCGTGTTATTATCTTGAGTGCCGCCGAGTAATCTACCGTTTACATCTGCATCTACAGCATAAAACTGCGTAGTGGTCATATTGGTACTTATATCTCTGTATCTGTCTAGATCCGCGTTTGTAGTACGTGATACTCCACCATCTGAGCAGATATACATGATTGGATCTTCACCACGGTTATCAAATTTGATTAGGTGCTTGTCCGAGTGAATTCCAAATGGATTGGTAGGAGAATTAAATTTATTTCCTACAATTTTCGGCCCATTTTGCAAAGACCATTCTGAAAAGGCAATACCGCCAATAAACACTCTATCTCTATCTCTTGGGTGCACACCAATAGCGATGTCGTAATCACCTTGAGCTTGCAAGCCAATGATAGTGAAAGGAGCAAAAAATCGACTAATTCTATCCACTTCTTCCGTAAACGTAACACCGGCGTCTGTAGATCGGAAGAACCCAGATAGCGCACCATTATAGGTTATACCGTCAAAAAGTTCTGAACCTACTGTGACAACGTAGGCGTAGTTAGGGTCAGACTCTGACCAACCTATAGCAGCTCTAATGCTGCTTCCTATGGTAGTAAGATTAGAATAAGATGTACCGTCATCTGGAGTAGTAGAGCGCCATATTCCATTTCCGATACTAGCGAGAACAATGCCATTCTTGTTGAATTGTATATCTCTACAGGTTCCCCCTCTAACAAAAGTCCAAGTTTCGCCAGCATCTTTACTCACACGAAGACCGTTTTGTGATCCAGCGTATATGAAATCAGTTACAGGATCAACTTGTAGTACATATACACTACCAAATGCAGAAGTATTAGAAATAGAAGTGAATGTCTCTCCATCAGTAGATTTAAAGATTCCCATACCAGTAAAACCAGCAGTACCGTTTTCTCCACCAGTAGCAGAGGTAAGTCCAGCTTCTCCAGTGCCATATAAAACGTGACCTAATTTGTTCTGTGTCATACTAACAATTCCAAAATTGTCTTCTTTGAGGGTAATTGGATACCATGATCCTCCTCCATTGGTTGATTTGAAAACCGAACCAGAAACACCCCCAGAGTAAAGTACCTGTGGGTTATCTTTATCAATGACCAAGCATCGTGTTCTTCCACCTACGTTATCTGGGCCTCTGAATTCCCATGTCAAAGGCCAATCTGCCTTGAGTCGCACATTACGTTGGCTTTTTATCTCTGCTTGTACCGCTGCTATATCGGCATTAGATACCTCTCCAGTAAGTTTGTCGGCTCGTATTGATTTCAAATACTCCGAATATCCTGCAATCCCTTCTTCAGCAACTACTCTGGGCGCGTAAGCCACATCGTTTGTTGAGCCAGTGTAGTTTAATACACTGCTAAGTGCAAGTACAAATACAAATGCCATTGTAATAGATAGTAATTTTTTTCTGTTCATATCTCTATTTTAACGTTATTCTACAAATCCTAACACACAAATTTAATTTTTGATTTAATACTATCAAGCAATTGTTCAGCAAGTGTTCCTTTAAGTTGACCAATGAAACGTTCAGTAAGGCTACCAGATAACCCCATAGCTAAACTAAATAGATGTAAAATATTGATTAGTAGTAGTATATAGTTTGTTGAGCGTGTGTGGTAAATAGTCTAATCTGACACCAATTTTATAACTCTTGTTATAATAAGAATGATTCCAGTTTATCGCTACATATAGATCTGCATGTATACCTAGGGAAACAGTGAGTTTTTTAAAGCCTCTAGTCCAACTTACTGGGCCATATGTAAAGTCACTATTGTTTATAGTTTCGCCGTTTTGTTGAATAATATCTGGATCTGAGCAGTCCTCTCTGTTGTACTAATAATTTATGTAATATGGTATGGCTTGACAATACCTAAACTTGGTCCGGCAGATATGTCCATTTAAATGTGAGGTATTAAACTGCTATTTGGGCCTTTACTGATTGATTTGTAAGTGGTGTAACCGATTCTTAGGCTAGCTGCCGAGTTAATTTAAGCAAAAGTATAGAGCTTAGAATTTACCGTTCTATCGTTTTGTACTTTAGTTTCTAACGTATGGTTTATTGTTTGTACATCGGCAAATATGATTTGTCTTCCTCTCTTTATTTGATGAGAATAACCAAGTCCACAACTATTTGTAGCTAAAATAAATTTGCTTGTATTTAGATTGTTTTGAGCAACAACTTCTCGTAATGAAGAACATACCAGCAAACAAAGTAAAATGCAGTGGCTGAGATAATAAGGATACAGGCAGAGAGAAGTCAATAAAGCGTAACAATAGTAAAGTTTGAAGAAATTTTCTTCATTTTGCGAGTATAATGACGTCAAACATAAGATATCAAGGAAACCTGAGTACGGAATGTACGCACTTAAAATCTAGCAGTTCTATATTTACCGATGCTCCAATTGATAATAAAGGTAAGGGACAAGCCTTTAGCCCAACAGATTTGGTGGCTGCAGCATTAGCTTCTTGCATGATTACTGTAATGGGTATTAAAGCTGCAGATAGCAACATTCGGTTTGCTTTGGTAGAGGCTAGTGTGTTAAAAGTAATGAGCTCTAATCCGAGGAGAATAACGGAGATAAAGGTGAATGTTACTGTGGCCGAAAATTGGACGGAATATGAGAAACAGATTTTAGAAAAAACCGCAAGAACATGTCCTGTAGCCCAAAGTTTACATTCCGAAATCAAACAGCAAGTAATTTTTACCTATAAGTGAGACAGAATACTGGTAGGACGAATATTTATATGAGATGAGGTGTATACTACCTTACCATCCTTAACTATGATTACTTGGGGAG
>ERZ1048068.3285-NODE-3285-length-10712-cov-9.784649_pt1 | contig 10712 bp, 9 predicted proteins | sample MGYA00383098_ERZ1048068 | MGnify/ENA primary metagenome ERZ1048068 (study PRJEB29581, sample SAMEA5548368) | metagenome | biome: marine; feature: coastal; material: water | depth 1 m | study: Short-term variability in the microbial, nano- and picoplankton... | reverse complement strand
CGCTCAATGCCCTGATAGTGCTCTGGCGCAATAAAAGCCCAATCCTCAGACCCTGAATCTGGGTCAAGGCTTCTGTAAACACCGTCATTGCTCCCATAAAAAACACGAAACAAAGTCCCGCCATCTGACTTTGATCCGTAACTGACCGTCAATGGCCGCGAATGCACAATATCGCCATGAATGGTTGCCCGTAATCCCGAAGCAGGCATACGTTCGGTTGAATTCAAATTAGGGTTGGTGCCATACAAACCGTTACCAACGGGAATCTTCGCGTCGCCTCCTCGTAAACCCGGGTTTTCCCCGACCACATAACGGTAGTACGCAGCATCACTTAGATCATTTACGCTAAGCGCGCGTAACGCCTGCCCCGACTCAGTCAAAACAACCCTGGCGCTAGCTCCTGACGATGTAATTTGATTTCGGATTTGCTGTGCAGCACCTCCTTTTTCAACAAATGGGCCGTCGGGAGAGTCAGACAAAACACTGCGACCCGCAAGCACAGTGGGCGAACACGTGCTAACCGGATTTGGATCAAGGGCTAATCCATCAAAATACGGCTGAAGACCACTCATCGAGGCATCGACATCGCTCGTATCAGAGGTCCAAAAACTGGTTGCACAAGACTGAGAAAAACCCGTTTGAGGGTTGATCGCGCGCTCAAGATTTACATCGGCTAATTCAATCTGGCCGTTGAAAAAGGCAAGCTGATACTGCTTAAGATTCCCCAACCACCGTGGCTCACGATCAGCACCAGGCCTGAACATACCGACAAATACGCGATTGTCGGCCTGCGCTCGATTGGCCGAGGACAGCGGTAGAGTTACCGCGGAGAAAGACGTATTAATGTCGATAATATCGCCAAATACGCGATTCAGTGCCGCCTCAAGCTCCGCGGCGTTGGTTGCTGATTGTCTGTAACCACCCCCCTGCTCTGCGGCACTATCAAGCAGTGCGGAGTGGAGTGCATTGGGCTTGGCGTTATAAACATCAACCGTATAAGTGGTGACCTGAGCTCGATAAATCTCGGTGCTACCGTCATCGCCGGTGACCGTCACCGGGACGCCAAATTCTTTGAGAAATTTAGTCCAATCATCAAAGTTGTAATCAACACCGTCGATGAGAAGATCCGTCGCCGAGTGCCCGCCATCTTCTGTCACTCCGGGGTTTTGAAAAACTCGATACTTGTACTGCTGGCTGTTGCCCTGACCAGGGCAGCCGCTTTTACTGCGGTTGGTCTTAGCGTTACTGGCACTGCAAAAACATCCAGCAGCAGCATCAACGCATGCTGCCGTTATCGAAGCAGCCTCAGATGGCGCCCCAAAAATACCACTAGAGCACGCTGAAGGCCCCGCGTAGCACTGCGCCGAAAAACCCAAATCTATCTGGTTAGTGCTCCCCTGGGATACCGAACGCGTTTGGTATTTAGGCATGCTCAAGCCACCCGAGGGCGCTCCAGCTAATGCCGCTGGAGGCGTCATATTGAAATCGGCGTAAAGCTCAGCTAACGCTGCTGAATTGCTTTGATCATCAGATTCGGGGCCGTTGGAATCAGGATTACCAATAAAAATCATGTAGGTCTTTGTGCAGAGCATTGCCGAAGTTAAAGGGGAAGCGAAACGGCTCCAAGGCACTGCGTAGCCGCCCGCGTCTGCAAGAGCAGACGGGGTTCCTGCGCCACTAAAAAGAGAGGCATCCCCTGCCAGATAGTGATAGAAATCTGCCACCAAGTTCCCCAGAGAACTGTTGGAATTACGCTTCTCATTTGGATCGTTAATACCCTCATAGATCTCATCGAGCGTTGTGTTAAAAGCGGCTTTGGCCCCCTGATACGGTTGCAGGTCGAACCGAACATACCCACCATCCTGATTAGCGTTACCCTGAGTTGTAAATTCGAAAATACCAACGTTTACGTCAACGTTGTCAGGCAGGGCCGCCATCGTATTGCGTATTGCCAGCACCTCGGACTGCCCCTGCTTTAAACCCCCGGGCCACTTCTGACTCTGCCGAGACCAATTAGACGTGTTATCCAGTACAAAAATCACATTGGGTAAAGTATCGCTAACCCCTTCAGTCGTGAGGCCACTGGCAAACAGGTCAATATCTTCAGCTAAAGCAAAGCAGGGAGCCATAATAAGCGCGACGATATACCCCAAGAAAAATCGATCTGATGGCCTGCTCATACACCGACTCCTGTACTTTGAGTTATCGCTATCAGCTACACGCTGACGCCAATAAGTTTAGGGTGGTGCGTGTTTGCAACCCCTGCCGCACCTCCACTTTGGCACCAGTGGTTGCATCACTCGCCACAGCCGTGACCTCCCATAGCGCCTCTGCGCAGAGAGAATAGAGGCCTGGGGTAAAGCAACTCGCATCTTTAGGATCACTGAGCGCATTGAGCTGAGAGTTGCGAAGTGGATATGCAGAAATACAACGTGGCCGGGACATTTCGACGACAATATCGTCTTCAACGCCATCGCCAGTGAGGTCGAGACAGCGTGCATAACTACTGCCGTTACATCCCGAGGTAAAAGCCTGCTCCCCTTGGAGAAACCCCGGTGTTGCTATCGCCTCTTGAATTGCTGTCAGTGCTGCATTTCTTGCAGCGCTTCGAGCCTCGACGTTATAAACCACCCTCAAGTTATTTTGAACTTGACTAGCAGCCGCTACCCCCATGATGGTAACTAATAGCAGCATGATCAACGCGACCAGCAACACCAATCCTCGCTCTTTCATAGGTGACATCACCGCCTGCGACCACCAATGTTGACGATATCCACGGTTTTACTGTGCACCACCCTGCGGAAGTTTTTATTTGCAGAGGGCACTGACCAAGACTCTCCGGCGATCGTATAAGTTGCCGCGTCGGAGTACCCCGGCTCCCGTTCGGTTGATCGGACAACAGTCCAAATTTTCACACCAATTACGTTAGGCCATTCAACGACGTCCGGAGTTTGCGTGACCCGGTCGTACTCACCATCTCCATTCGTATCGATAAACCATTCGAAGCGAAGCAATTCGACGCCCTCAACAAGCACCTCTGCCTTGAACCCCAGAGCACCACCCACGCCATCTAAGTACAAGCGGGTGAAAGTGCCATTTTGATCAACAAAATAAATCCGCGACACAAATCTATAAATTGGTGCTGGAGACTCACAGTCGAAGCTGGTGTAGGGCAGAAGCCCTTCCACATTGGCATCGTTAACTTTTTCAAGCTTTATCTCGCCACCAGACAGTCCTAGGTTTTCGGAATAGCAACCATTGGTCTGGAGGTGAAAATAATCCCCCAAGGGCCGGCATTGATTGAGTACCGGCTTTGGCGGTGCTCCGGTCGCACAGCTGCCGGCACGCCGAATCACAAAATAGTTCGAACTCTCATTTGCCTGCGCCGTCACACCACCACATTTACCCGCATTTATTTCTCGATTCAGCGAAGCTCCCGGCGCCGAGAACAGCGGATATTCCATAGCAAAAGCGAGCTCGGCTTTAGCGTTGTTACTCGTGTTAGTAATGATCCCACCAACACCAAGACAGGTTGGAGGCGATTCGCTAGCAACATTCCAACTCAGTTCTGAGGGAACTGAGTCAGGCACTTCCCCTAAGACGAAAATTTGTGTCTCTGCATCGACGGGGTAATTTGCACCACCCCAATAACCGCCCAAAGAAAGCTCGGCAGCTAAAACCTCCAGCGTAAATAGCGCATTTTCTATTTGACGACCCGATCGATCGACACTCGCCAGACTTCTACTCGTATCGGCGAATAACGTTGTGATACCCAAGACAACAACGATACCTAGAGCCATTGCGATCATGATCTCGATTAAACCCACGCCGTGCTGCTTGCGAGCGCTAGTTGGCGGGCCCATGTTCATCTCACGGCAACATCACGGTAAACAGCACGACGTAGATTTTCGCTTCCGTACTGACCACTACCGCAGGAGGCTGACGGTGCAACCGAGTTCATCATGCCCTGCCAGGCAATGCTCACTCGGATAATCGTTTCACCACTCCCACTTGCAGCAGCTGACTCAATACAACCACGCGCCCCTAACGGCGATGCAAGATTTTGCCCCTCAGACACTCGGGCCGCACCGGCAATCGTGCGATTCCAATCACAAAGATCGCGAAGCACTGCTGTTGGGGAGGAGCACGCTGGCTGCACGTCCAGCGACCCATAGTAGCCAGCAACCCCCTCAATCAGATCCTGTGTGTAAGTCCCCGCTTCCGCCGCTTTGGGGTTCATGCGGATCCTCGCGGCCATGTCGTCAACCATTGCTGTTATTTGAGCCCGCTGTATTGCCTCAAACTGGTCATTCATAACGTTGACCTGCAACGCCGCCAACCCCAAGAGCCCAACGGAAGTAATCAAAAAAGTGACCAGCACTTCGATCAGAGTAAATCCGCTGTCGCTTTTTACAGTCATGAGCTGCACGCTCCGGACCACGAATAGTCGGAGCTCACACCCGGACATTGATTGGCACAAACTCCGGGCGCTGCGATAGCGCGACCGTCAGTTTCGACGTAAAGACAGACGCTGCACGTGCGGTCAGCTACAGATGTCTCAATTTCAAATCGGGGACAATTACCCGACCTCCCCCAACTATTAAACGCGACTTTAGTCACCTCAGAATGGCCATTCACCCTGATACTTTGCGGAACCACATAAGCTCCTAGTGGCGTCTGAGTGCAGCCAGCAGCCGCATCAATCTCCACGCACCAGCCATCACTCCAATTCGTTGCTGTGGGCAGCACATTGACTGACTCATTACGCTTTATTGCCTCCGATCTGGCCAGTGCCAAAGACAACCGGAGTTCATTACTGACTTGCCTGAGACGCTGCTCCGCAAGTAACTGAGAAAAAGAGGGGACCACAGTCGTGGTCACGATGGACAAAATAGCGAGCCCCATCAGCAACTCAACTAACGTAAATCCGTCCGACCTTTTCATTACCACGCCTCCGTGGCACCGCCGGTTTGGCAGTTCCGGGTTCGAGCCCCCGCATTGGTCATGCAGAGAGTCCCATCACCCAGCTGCACACTTTCTACAACAGGTTGTAGACGAAGCAGAAAGGACGGTGGTGGACCATTAGAAGCACCTAGATCAGTGCTTCCTATGGTGTAAAAGGGCGCTACGTCGTTCGCTATAGAGGTACTCCCGGGGAAGGCCGAAAGCACGTCCGCCGGAAAGCCCAAGGCCGTGAGTGTTGTCGCATAAGCTCGACTGTTTATGAAATGCTGCTGCTGACGCTGTGCTATTTCCAAAATAAAAGCCTGAGCTGCCGCCCGATTCCCCTTTCGAATGTGCTCTCGATAGGAGGGATAAGCCGTTGCTGCCAGAACTCCCACAATAGCGATGGCGATGAGAAGTTCTATCAGCGTAAATCCTGACCTTTTATTCATTGAGCTCGGCATAGCATCACCTAAAACTGACAATTAACTGCCAATACCCCAACATTAATCGCCTGCTGTTGTGTTTTGCATTGCAAGACGCGTCTTGAAATGCGTTTCGTAAGTTATAATACGAGAGCCGATGAATGTGAATCAGGTCTACCTAGGAAAAATTCTAGAGTTTTGAGCTCGTAGGACGGTGCACAAGGCCATCAACAACAGGTTTTTGGGCGCCATGTCTCAGCAGACCAACCACAGATCCCTCGTAAGCGGCCAGCAGGATTGATGTGGTGATAAGGCAGATCACCACAACAATGGCGATATATATCGCTCCAGACTGATGCTTAGCAGCGCCCAGAGACTGCCCTTTTACTCGTTCGATCACGGGATTCGCTCATAAAATGCGGGGGCGCGCAGATTCCGACTAAGCACCAAGGCTGCCACTGTCATCCTTTGACTCGAGCCCTCAGATAACGCTCGATACGTTAATTGTGGTGCGGTAAGGCCATTGAAACCTGAGCGCACATTCCGCAAGGTCAGGCTGAGGTTGACACCAGCCACCAGTTGCCGGTTTTCTCCGCTCGAGGTCCCTACTGAAAATCTCACGGGTTCGATAATCCAATTAACCACTCCAGGCACCAGCATTTCTGCGCGACCAAAGTCTCGGTGTTCCGGCCTCCATGTCTTCATCATGAGCGCGCCAAAACCATCACCCTCATCCCATGCAAAATCTCTCAGGTAATAAAGGCGTCTTAACCCAGAATATTTCGCAGAGATAACGGTCGAGCAATCCTCAGTAACGATCTTAATGCGAGACGGAGTACCAGTGGCCTCGCCAGACGCTAATGCAAAATCACGGGCAGAACCTTCGAGCCAACCCAAAGACGGTGCACTCTCCTCACACCTCGTCTCGAGACCTAATCGCGCCTGCTCTACAATAAGAAAAGGCAAATTTTCCAGAATATTTTTGGAAGGCAAGCACGGAAACTGCCCTCGCCTGACCACCCGAATTCCCACGCCTGTTTTTGCGCTATCCGCGCTATCGCGCCCTGACTGAAATACACCACAGGGCGACAAATCAACGCCTGCGTTAGTGATCGGCGAGGCACTCAGTAAAGCCTGAGACAAATGCCACAACGCAAAATCACCGCGCTCGGCCAATTCGACCTCATCACTCGATAAGCGTGCCATAAGCCACAACCGCTGTGCCGTTAAGCCAACGGATGACACCAACCAAGTACCGAGTGCTAACGCAATTAATACCTCGACCAAAGAAAAACCTGTCGCTGTGCACTGATTGTTTGCTGATGTTGAACCAGCAGTTCGGCAGAACCGACTCCACATTAAAATGCGGGCCACCGGTATTGCAGCACGGGTCCATCGCCAATCGGGCAACGGTGGCTACGCATTCGTATTGTTGCAACGATCTCATCTTGACCCCTTGCAATACACAACACGGCATCGATATGCCATTCAGCCTTAATCTGCATCCAATCATCACACCAACCTTGCACCCATTGCGGGTAAAGCCGGCAGAGCCTGTCGCCCACTTGAATCTCCTGACCCAAGAATTTCGCGCGCCGCCAATATCCCTCAACGCTGCGCAGGTGAGTGTGAGAGACCGTCAACTTTAAGTTTTCGGCATCGGTTAGGAGAATGTTCTCGGTCAAAATAAACAAGCTCAGTAAAATGATCGTACCGAGAACGCTTGCGATCAGCGCATCTAGCAACATGGGAAGCCAATCAGCAAAAATTCAGGGCCAATGTTGAGCTGGTTCACGCCGCCCCCGGCTATCTAGCGTCAGAGAGGGATAGCGTCCCGCTGTTACTGTTGGATTCAGTGAGAGCACAAACTCAGACGGGCGCTTTGACACCGCTGCAGCCAACCGATAATGACGGCGCAGCCGGTCCGAGAGAGGCTGATAAGTTAATAGCACCGACACTGGCTGATACTCGCCGCGGGTAATGCGCAGACGTTCTTGCAACAGGGCTAAAGCCAACAAGCTCATAGCCCCCTCTCTCACCGTCGCTGTTCTCAAATAATTTTGATAGCTGGGCAGGGCAAGCGTCGCTAGGACGCCTATAAGGCCCAACACAATGACGAGCTCTAGAAGGGAAAACCCAGCTTGGAAATCCGCTGCTTTCCCGCAATTATGGACACCTCTGCTGCCGCGCCCAAGGGGCCTGCGTAAGACCAAGCTAGCGGTTAAGGCAACACAGCGACTCACCCCAGCCACCCCTTTAGACCTGAATCCATCAAGCTGCTCCCCGTAAAACAATTAGGGAGCCTGCACCAAAGTGAGCCTCAAAAGAGCGTCAGTAACCGCTTTGCGATTACAACTGCTGAGTTTGCTTACTGTTGCCGACTTAAGATGATTTTCTGGCCCTCTACTAGCGCCTCTATTGTGTCCCCGGGGGCATAATCGCCCTGCAGAATTTGCTGGGCCAAGGGGTTTTCCAGCAGCTGCTGAATAGCCCTCTTCAGGGGTCGGGCTCCAAAAATGGGATCAAACCCTGCCTCAGCCAGATGGTCCAGCACATCATCAGATAACCGCAATGCAAGATCACGTTCAGCCAGCCGCTCCCTGAGGTTTTCAATCTGAATACTTGCAATACCTCGAATTTGTGCCTGCGCAAGGGGATGAAATACCACAGTCTCATCAACGCGATTAATGAACTCAGGACGAAAATGACTCCCCACAACCCCCATGACCGCCGCTTTCATAGCGTCGTATTGCTCACTCCCGGCCATCTCCTGAATAAGATCAGAGCCCAAGTTAGACGTCATGACTATGACTGTATTTTTGAAGTCTACGGTGCGGCCCTGACCGTCGGTCAAGCGACCATCCTCCAATACCTGAAGCAATATGTTGAATACATCAGGATGGGCCTTTTCGACCTCATCAAGGAGCAAGAGGGAGTAAGGACGGCGCCGAACGGCTTCGGTGAGATAACCGCCCTCCTCATAGCCCACGTAACCGGGGGGTGCCCCGATGAGTCGGGCAACAGAATGCTTCTCCATGAACTCCGACATGTCGAGTCGCACCATGGCCTGGTCACTGTCGAAAACAAAACCCGCTAAAGCTTTACAGAGCTCGGTTTTACCGACTCCCGTGGGTCCAAGAAACAAAAAAGAACCATTGGGTCGGTTGGGGTCACTCAGCCCTGCTCGAGACCGCCGCACAGCATTGGCAACAGCAATGACAGCCTCATCCTGGCCCACCACGCGTTCATGGAGCACTGACTCCATGCGCAGCAATTTCTCGCGATCACCCTCGAGCATTTTCGATATAGGAATTCCCGTCCACCGGGAAACGACCTCAGCAACCTCCTCTTCGGTCACTCGATTCCGTAGCAGCTGCGTGGGCCCTTGCTCCACCTGCTCCGCAATACCCAACTGCTTGTTAAGCTCAGGCAACTCCCCGTATTGAATCTCTGACATTCGCGTCAAGTCACCCGCTCGCTGGGCCATCTCCAAATCTAATTTGGCTTGCTCTATAGCGGCTTTGATCTTTGCAGCACCCTGAACAGCAGCCTTTTCTGCGGTCAAGATTTCATCAAGATCAGACAGCTCTTGATCGAGCTCAGCAATTTGCTCTTCGAGCAAAGCCACTTGCTTTTGTGCCGCTTCGGTTTGATCTTTGTTAACGGCCTCACGCTCGATTTTCAGTTGTATCAGTCGCCGCTCTAATCGATCCATACTCTCTGGCTTTGAGTCAATCTCCATGCGAATACGGCTCGCAGCCTCGTCAATCAGATCAATCGCTTTATCGGGTAACTGGCGATCAGTAATGTAACGTTGACTGAGTTTCGCGGCGGCGATAATGGCACTGTCAGTAACGGCAACACCGTGATGTACCTCATATCGTTCTTTGAGTCCGCGAAGAATAGCAATCGTATCCTCCTCTGAAGGCTCATCTACGAGCACTTTTTGAAAACGTCGCTCCAGCGCGGCATCCTTCTCTACAAACTGACGATATTCATTGAGAGTTGTCGCACCTACACAGTGTAGTTCGCCTCTCGCCAATGCGGGCTTGAGCATGTTGCCCGCATCCATAGAGCCCTCAGATTTTCCAGCCCCCACCATCGTATGTAGCTCATCAACGAATAAAATAATTCGTCCCTCTTCTTTGGAAAGCTCATTGAGAACCGCTTTTAAGCGCTCCTCGAAGTCGCCGCGAAATTTCGCCCCCGCCAGCAAAGCACCGAGATCCAATGAAAGAATACGCTTATTTTTTAGCCCCTCAGGCACTTCACCGTTAATAACGCGCTGAGCCAAGCCCTCAATAATTGCGGTCTTGCCGACACCGGGCTCACCAATGAGCACAGGATTATTTTTAGTCCTGCGCTGCAGCACCTGAATAGTCCGTCGTATTTCGTCATCTCTACCAATAACGGGATCTAGCTTACCGATCTCGGCGAGCTCGGTGAGGTCTATCGTGTACTTCTCAAGGGCCTGTCTAGAGGCTTCGGCCTCCGCCGAATTCACGCCCTCACCACCTCTCACCTCTTCAACGGCCTGCTCCAGAGAGGCGCGGCTCGCACCTGACTTCGCTATCAGCTTCGCCACCGGGGAGCTGTCATCAGCCAGCGCCAACAAAACAAGTTCAGAGGATAAATAGCTATCGTTGCGCTTCTGGGCCAATTTATCAGCCCGATTCAGCAAACGACTGGAATCTTGAGATAAGTGCACATCGCCCGATCCCCCACTCACCGTTGGCAACTGGGACAAGGCAGCGCTTACGGCCTCCGTGAGTTGAGCTCCGTTAGCACCCGCCTTCTGCAGCAGAGGGCTCGCGGACCCCCCAGATTGATCAAGCAGTGCCTTGAGAATGTGTATCGGCTCAATAAATTGCTGATCGCGGCCCACAGCCAGCGATTGCGCGTCTGCCAGTACGTTTTGTAGCGGATTGGTTAGCTTATCCATACGCATGTGACTATCCCCTCACCATGTTCTTTGGGCCTCATGCCCTGAACTATTAAATGGCGCCTTGAAGCTCTAATTTCAAGTGGGGAATGTTATTTGGGCAGTATCATCGCCACAGTGGCCATGCGCCCGGTCGTACCGTCTCGGCGATGGGAGAAAAAACGGTCTGACTCACAAACCGTGCAGTGTCCAGAATCTGAAACTGCAGCAATACCCAATGCTCGTAATCGGCAGGCGGCCAAACCCGCTAAATCTGCGAGATATTTATCAGGATTTTTGGTCGACTTGAAACTCGCTGCAGCCACCACACCAAAGCGTTTTAAAAAAATTTGACGGACCTCTGAACCAACCTCGAAACAGCAGGCACCTATAGCGGGCCCAAACCATGCGCGAGTCTCTGT
>ERZ1048068.3283-NODE-3283-length-10720-cov-3.967745_pt1 | contig 10720 bp, 9 predicted proteins | sample MGYA00383098_ERZ1048068 | MGnify/ENA primary metagenome ERZ1048068 (study PRJEB29581, sample SAMEA5548368) | metagenome | biome: marine; feature: coastal; material: water | depth 1 m | study: Short-term variability in the microbial, nano- and picoplankton... | reverse complement strand
GCACCTAGAAAAAGGGCCACAACAGAAAACAACCCCACAATCAAAGACTTTTTAGCGTGAATCTTTTCCTCCAAAGCCAAACAGAGAATCATACAAACCAGCAATCCTAGAAAAATATATGTTACTCCAGGACTGACAGAATGCGCAGGGGAAGATGCCAGAATATTAGGTAATATACTCATAGCAAAAGAATCGGGACAGAACGAAGTTCAACCGCAAGTGGGTGAGCCATTCCATGCATGGCCATCTGGTCCTCTTCCTTGGCGTGCATGACCAAAAGGTCAATCTGTCCTTCTTCGATTAGTTTTCGATAGTCCTCAAGGCGCCTTCCCACTTGGGCACGGCATTCAACATTGATTGTCCGGCCAGCTTCCTGCAAACCCTGGCGGGCAGATTCAGAAAAATCCTTCGCGTCCTTAAGCAAACGGATTAGTAATAATTCCCGAGCTAAATCCGAATCAATTTCTGGGATTTTTTCGATCGCTTCCAAATAACGATCCAGGGTTGATTGATCCTCCACATGACTAAGAATTAGCGAGCCTCCTTCCGGAGTGAAAGTAGAGCCGTAATGGACCAAGCTTCCCTCGCCACACAAATGTCCCGAAACCGCCATCACATTGCGAAGATCTTTGGCAAGAAGCGTAGCACAATCATCCCGGTCAGGATGGGGTAGAACGAGAACTGGAGTAGTAGTAACCTGAGTCAGGACATCAAGATGTTCACCCAGACTGTAGGGCCATCGCCAGGATTCACTTCCTAGATTTCGATAAGTGACAAGTAAGTCGGGTTGGTGTTCTTCTACTTTCCCCAATACCTCCTTCACCGATCGGTAGCTTCCTTTACTTAATACAATCCACTCAGAATCACTCTCCGGTAAGGCATTTGCAAAAAAATTACGCACAGACGAAAGGAAGAGATTCGCTTCTGCTTCCTCTAAGTCGGTGACTAAAACCACTTTGGCGAGCGTGGGCTTTTCATGCTCATAAACTACTTTTGCGGCGGCCTTAAAAACACTTTCAAATTGATCGACTGTACTCATATAAAAGTAATTATTAAACAATAAAATAAGTTTAAATTGCAACTCGAAAACTCAAAGAAAAAAGAAAATAACTTTGGAAATTTACAACGAACTTAATTCGACAAGGTTGAAGCATAATCAATTAACTTAAAGTAATTTGATTTGCTGAGACGGAAAGGCTATCGACCAATTAAATTTGCTTCAACCCGAAATGAATTCCCATTCCATTTCTGCTTTTTCAATGTGACAAGAAGTTCATTGATCATTGGCTGAATCGGAACCTCAATCGTGGGTAAAATATGATTAAAGTAGGGAAGAGAATCTATTTTATCAAATCCAAGCAGGTTAATATCTGATGGAATTGATAATCCAGCTTCTTCTAAAGCAGCGGCCATTCCCTGAGCAATCCGATCCGAAGAGGTCAGGATAAAATCATAGTGCTGCTCTCTTATCCTAGGAAGAAGCATATGAGCAAGCTTTTCTCCAATTAGAAAAGGGTTTTGGTCCAATTTGTCACTTTGGGGATTAGGGTAAGTATCCAATCGATCAAAGCTCTCACAAATTTTACTCACAGTTGTTCCTGCTTTGAAAAGGGCAAAAATCTTGTCGTCCATCAAAATTCGGGTCTTCTCTGGGGCAGAAAAACCTTTAAAAAAGTCGGTGTATGCCTTTTCCTTAGAAAATCCAATCAGTTGAGAACCTCCCCGGGTCAGTTCTTTTTCAAGCGAGTCCTCATGAATCCCGAAAGGAAAATTGTATATAATATTGGGCACTACCCGTAATAATTTGAGAATCGATGGATTCTTCAAATCAACCTCGCAAAAGTTTCGGGTCATCGGGCTGAGTAACACAACCAGACTTTCCACTCGTTGCCCCATCAAATCCCGTAATCCTTCGGCAAGTCTTCCTTCCGCACTTATGTGCATTTCAACTGGAATGCCTTGATCTAAAAAATGGTGATTGAGTTTTTCAATCGCGGTCAAAATATGAGAGTATAAAGGACCATGACAGAGTAGTCCCACTTTTTTCCGACTGTCTTTTTTGAGTGAGACTGCAGTCCGGTCCGGCACAAAGCCAAGGTCATCCATCGCTTTCTTTATGCGTTCGTATGTAGCCTGCGAAATTCTCTTCTCCTTCCACTTCTCGTTTATAATTGCGGAGATCACCTGCCTCGAAGTCCCTGTTTTCTGGGCCAATTCAGCAGTTGAGTAATACTTTGCCTTCATCAATTATCCAACCATACGAGATTTTAGACCCCGCAGAAAGAAGAAAAACCACCATCCACTGCCGCAACGGTTCCAGTTACGAAAGAAGCGGCATCCGAAAGTAGATAATGAATGGTTCCATAAATCTCTTCCTGCTCCCCAAATCGCCTGAAAGGAGTTTTATTTATGACCTGCTGTCCACGTTCAGTAAAGGTACCATCCTCATTCAACAAAAGAGCCCGATTTTGATTAGAAATAAAAAATCCCGGGGCCACTGCATTTACTCGAACTCCGTCTCCATATTTAATTGCCATTTCAGTCGCCATCCAGCGGGTAAAATTATCGATTGCAGCCTTGGCGTTGGAATATCCCAAAACCCGAGTCAAAGCTTGGCCCGAAGACATTGACGAAAAATTAATTACTGAACCGGCGCCCTGTGCCTTAAATGCTTTGGCAAAAGTAAGTGTCGGCAAAACCGTACCCTTGAGGTTCAAGTCCATCACTTGACTGTAGTCGTCTATACTCAGATCGAAAATTTCTTTATCCGGCCCAATGGTCGCACCAGGCATATTTCCACCCGCTCCGTTAATCAGAGCATCGACCCTGCCGAACTCGTTCATCACTTTCTCATACCCCTTATTGAGCCCCTCTTCGTCGAGGACATCAGTAGTCACTCCCAGGCAATGCTCGGATATCTTCCTCGCCTCTTCCAAGACTGCATCCACCTTGGCCTGATTCCGTCCGAGGTAAGCCACTTTGGCACCCTGCTCCTGTAAATACCTTGCAGTTCCACCAGCAAGAACACCAGTTGAGCCTGTTACCACAAAAACTTTTCCGCTTATATTAAATAATTCTTTCATAGAAAATAAAGAGTTGAGATTTACCTTACCACCCGGGCTCCACCACCCTCCATTACTTTTTCCACATCCGCAACGGTCACCATAGAAGTATCTCCCGGTGTGGTCATCGCCAGGGCCCCATGGGCAGCTCCATAGTTAACTGCTTTTTCTCCGTCATGCCCCCGAAGGAATCCATAAATCAAACCGGAAGCAAAACTGTCTCCACCCCCGACACGGTCCATAATCTCAAGGTCCGGACGATGAACCGCCTCATGAAAATTTCCGCCCTGCCAACAGATTGCACCCCAATCGTTCAGTGTGGCCGTTTTCACGGTACGCAGCGTGGTCGCAGTTGCCTTAAAATTGGGAAACTCAGACACTACCTGGGTGATCATTTTCTTAAAACTGTCCACTTCGATCGTGGAAATGGCTTCATCCACACCCTCCACTTCAAACCCGAGACAGGCAGTAAAGTCTTCCTCATTTCCAATCATCACATCCACATTCCGGGCGATCGCACGATTCACCTCCTGGGCCTTTTCAATTCCACCGATCGATTTCCAAAGTGATGGGCGGTAGTTCAGATCATAAGAAACCACGGTTCCGTATTTCTGGGCAGACTGCACCGCTTCCGCAGTGACTTCTGCAGTGGACTCAGATAACGCCGCAAATATTCCGCCCGTATGAAACCAGCGGACACCTTGGTTTCCAAAAATGTCGTCCCAGTCAATATCTCCGACTTTCAATTGAGAGGCTGCAGTCAGTCCACGGTCGGGAACCCCGACCGCTCCGCGAATACCAAAACCGCGCTCAGTAAAGTTTAGACCGTTTCTCACCTCCCGTCCGAGTCCGTCATAGGGAACCCAACGGACTAGGGAAGTGTCCACACCACCCTGTAAAATAAAATCTTCAATTAATCGGCCAATCTCATTATCCGCGAATGCGGTGACCACTCCCGTGTCCATCCCAAAGCATCGTCGTAACCCACGGGCCACATTGTACTCCCCTCCCCCTTCCCAGGCGGAAAAACTTCGGGCCGTCCGTATCCTACCCTCCCCCGGATCGAGACGAAGCATAATTTCACCGAGCGATAATAAATCATATCGACAGTCAGATTTTGGCTTAATTTCTAGGCTCATAATATTAAAATTTGAAATTTATTTACTGATTTGAAACTCACTCATTCTCCAAGGCTCTGCACCGCATTCCAGGGCAATATGATTAAACTCCTCAATTTCTTTTTCTGAAAAAAGCAGTCCCCCTGCCTCTTCGGAAAGCTTCGCAAATTGGGCCTCAATCTGACCGGGAAGAATACACTCCTCGTTTCCTTCCCCTAAAATATCATCCAAAATAACTTTTATATTTTCAGCCTGATTTCGTCCCTGGGCGAATGCTCCACTACTCAGGGCTTCCGGATGGATAACCTGAAAATAAAAATTGGGGGTGTGTTTATCCCCATCATTCAAATGCTTGCTACGTAACGTTGGCTTAGACGCGCCAATAAATCCGGCCACCAATTCATTGATCAATGATAAACCATACCCCTTATGAGCACCGAAAGGTTTAAGAGCGGCGACTTGATGGGGGTCTGTGGTTTCATTGCCCTCGGAGTCAACTGCAGCTCCCGGTGGTAGGGACTTTCCTTCCCTCTTGAGTTGCTGAACCCGTCCCATTGCAATGACGGAGGTTGCCCAGTCAATTACTATGGGAAAACCGAGAGCCTCAGTAGTGGGGAAGCCCCAGGAATGAGGATTCGTGCCCAAAGTCGGGCTACTGCCCATAAAGGGAACCACTTCCGTAATCGCAGCCGTACAGTTAGTGTAAGCAATATAACCTCTCTTCGCGGCCTCCATAACATAGCCACCACCCCATAAATAATGAAAGGCATGATCTACCGAAATTTGACCGATCCCGAATTTATCTGCCAACTCAATACAGGCATCCATTGCCTCGTAAGCCGTAGCCTGCCCCAACTTATACTGACAGTCCCAAACCTGAGAGGCAGCAAAACGGCTTTCCTTTTTAATAATTGTTGCAGACGGCTTGCATCCACCTGCTTTTGAACCAAACAAATCATCCAAATGTAAAGCTTTCAATGCATTATGAGTGCGTATTCCATGATGCGTCGCGTAAGATGAAAAGCGAGCTGCTGCCTCACATTCCCCCTCGTCAAATCCCCGCTTGCTGTAAGCCTGTTCAACTAACGAGTTATGAGTCTCCTCGGGAACAATGTAGAATATTTCTTCGTTTTGATTCATGGTACCAGGTAAGTAAGGGTTCTAAAATTAATTTAACAATGTGCAGTTACTGGCACATCATTTGCCTGGGCAAGTGGCTTTTGCCCCTTCAGGGCAAGAATAAGATTATCCGCCGCCATACCCGCCTGACGTTGCACAGACTCATAAGTACGTGATCCGATATGTGGGGTGACAACAGTGTTTTTTGCCATTAAAATTGGATGATCAGAAGGAGGTGGTTCCACATCCAATACATCAGCCCCGTATCCACCCACTGTTCCCTCGTTTAATGCATCAGCCAATTCTTTCGAATTTACAATCTCTCCTCTGGCGCAATTCAGAATAATCACTCCGTCTTTCATTCGGGTAATGCTTTGCTCATTAATTAAATCCCGGGTCTCTTCAGTCAAATTAACATGGAGGCTGACCACATCTCCAGCACACAATGCCTCATCCATACTGGCAGCCCGTCTCACATCATACTTGTTGGCAAACTCATCGTCCCAGTAGAGATCAAATCCAACCACATTCATTCCAAATGCCTTCGCCCGGATTGCGACTTCTTTACCAATCCGGCCCATCCCAATAATCGAGATCGTTTTTCCCATTATTTCATTACCGGTCAAACGCACCCACTCTCCCGCAGCACAGTGATTTGCTTCGGTGATTAACTGGCGGGATAAAGCAAGTAGCAAAGAAAAAGTATGTTCTGCGACCGTGGTATGGTTTACCCCAGGGCAAAAAGTAAGTGGTATTTTTTTCTCCGTAACATAATCGACATCAATCTTATCCAACCCGATCCCATATTTGGAAATTACTTTCAAACGAGGAAGAGCTTTGTCGACGACCGCTCTGGTAATTTCATCATCACCACAGATAAAGGCGTCTACATCACCAACCAACTCAAGCATCCGGGCTTCTGTTAACGGGCCCCGTTCACAGAGAAGTTCAAAACCGGCTTCACTGAGTTTGTCGTGGTGTGGACCGGGCGTGTCCTGAAAAGATGTAGTGGTAAGCAGTACTTTCATTGAAATGTAGTAATTATAAACCAAAAAGCTTTACACGAGTTAACCCTAACGTCAATTTAGTTAATAAAATCCCATAAAAACGGATTATCTCTAACTATTTTTTATGAAATTATATTCCATCATTCTATTTCCCTTATTCGTATCCGTATTTCTGACCTCAGTCTGTGCCGGGAAATCCAAGCAGAAATGGGTCAATTTGTTTAACGGAAAGGATTTATCCGGTTGGCACAACCCATATTCCCACGGTGAATTTAAAGTGGTCAAGGGAGTGATTGAACTTGTCGCGAATAAAAAATTCTTTCTCGCCCACGACAAACAGGTCAGCAATTTTATCCTTGAGGCAGAAATAAAATTACCGCAGGGCAAAGCGAATTCCGGCTTTCTCTTTCGTTCGCAAAAAAGGGAAAACGGTTCCATGTTTGGCTACCAGGCGGAAGTCGACGGATCCGATCGAAAATGGTCCGGTGGGCTGTACGACGAAGGCCGGCGTGGTTGGATTCACCCCAAAAAACCAATCGAAAATGCCTACAATGATAAACACTGGACCAAGGAAAAAAGTAATGCATTTCAACGAAATGCCTGGAACCACTACAAAATTGATTGTCAGGGAGAACATATTCAAATCTGGGTAAACGGGGTTAAAACCACGGACCTTAAAGATTCAACGGACGCCAAAGGATTCATCGCCATTCAACACCACGGAGAAAAAGGACAGATTTACCGATTTAAGAATATCAAAATTCTTGAACTCTGAGCGTTCGATCTATTGAAGAGGTTCAACCTACAAAAATGAAATCTTTTAAAATTGGAATTATCGGTGCGGGCGTGATCGCTGATTTTCACGCCCAAGCCATTCAAGCAATGGAGGGTGCGGAATTAGTCGCGGCATTTGCCCGGAAGGATGAAAAAGCAAAATCATTCGCGGACAAGTACGGCTGTGCTGGTTACTCCGACCTGAGTGAATTCCTCGCCCATCCCGACATGCATGTGGTTACCATCTGCTCAGTTAGTGGAGCTCACCTAGAGCATGTAAGCGCAGCAGCACAGGCAGGAAAGCATATTATTTGTGAAAAACCATTGGAAGTTACCACCGAGCGGATTGATCAGATGATCCGGGTCTGCGAGGAAAACAAGGTCTCTCTTTCCGGCGTGTTCCCACGTCGATTCAATGATTCCACTTACATTTTCAAAAAAGCAATTGAGGAGGGAAGGCTTGGAAAAATTGTGCTCTGTGACACCGCCATTAAGTGGTGGCGCTCTCAGGAATACTACGATAGCGGAGCTTGGCGAGGAACCTGGGATCTCGATGGCGGGGGTGCCCTAATGAATCAGTCTATCCATACGATCGATCTCATGCTCCACTTGTTGGGGGATGTAAAATCTGTATCCGCCTCGGGCGGTTTGGAAGCACATGAAGGAATTGAAGTGGAAGATGTGGCCGTAGCTATTGTTGAATTTAAATCCGGGGCCCGCGGAGTCATCCAAGCCTCCACTGCCTGTTTTTCCAACACCGGACTACCTGCATCCATCCATATCTGCGGAGACCAAGGTTCTATCATGATGGTGGACGACAAATTCAGCGTCTGGGATTTGAAAAATCACCGACCTGAAGATGAAAAAATTCTCTCCCAACATGGAGTGTATGAAAATACTTCAGGGGCCGGGGCAGCGGATCCCAAAGCAATCGACTTCCTCTGGCATCAAAGAAATTTTGAAAATGCACTCCACGCACTTCGTAACCAAGAAAAGCCAGAAGTCGACGGTAAGGAAGGCAGGCGGGCTGTTGAATTAATCACCGCCATTTACCAGTCCATGAAGAACGATGGTGCTAAAATCTCTCTCTAATTTAACAATTTAAACTATGTATTTAACCGGCATCGCGGACGAAGCATCCCAAAATATTGAAACTCAAATTGAAGTAACCCGAACACTCGGATGGAACGCGATTGAGTCACGCTTCATTGATGGGAAGAACATTCACGATCTAAGCGAGGAAGCATTTGATCAGGTCTGCGAGACATTGGATGGAAGCGGGGTTCATATTAACGCCTTCGGGTCCGCTATCGCCAATTGGGGAAAAGATGTACGCGATGACTTTACCATTACTGAGGCGGAAATTAATCGGACTATTCCCCGTATGAAAAAACTGGGTACCCAGTTTGTCCGCGTAATGAGCTACAAGGTTGTGGAAGGAGAAGACTTAATGGTTACCGAACGTATTAGGCGACTACAACTCATTCTCGATGCCTTCACTGCTGAGGGTATTACCGTTGTCCATGAAAACTGTATGAATTACGGCGGAATGAGCTGGCAAAACACTCTTGCACTTATCGATGCCCTGCCTGGCATGAAACTGGTCTACGATACTGGGAATCCGGTCTTTAACCGCGATCGTTCAAAAGAGGGAAACCATTGGCAAGATCCCTGGGAATTCTATCAGAATGTGAAGGAACATATTGCCTATGTCCATATTAAGGACTGCCTCAATCCATCACCAGAAAATGGTAACAAGGAAGTATATACCTACCCAGGCGATGGACAGGGACGTATATTGGATGTGCTGACCGACCTAAAGAAAAGCGGATATGACGGTGGAATTTCCATCGAACCTCACCTCGCTGCGGTTTTTCACGATGCGGATTCAAACACAGGATCCAAGGAAGACCCGATTGAAATTTACCTCAAATACGGCAGACAACTCATGGGCATGCTCAATTCAATTGGATTTCCCCACCAACCGTATCGTCCCTTATCCGGGTAAAACGAAACAGGGACAATAGGAATTCTATCCCAAACCAGACTCGTTCCGAAAGTTATCGGGTCGGGCTAAACTCCACAGTAGTGAATTTCCGTGCACCGTTTACCCTCGCCTTCAAAATTCCGTTTTTAACCTCCACTTTTGCACCCCGTGATGTTTTTGCATTTTGATCACTTCCATTCTCTCGGTCGATATCCTTAGTCTCGATACTATATTTAAACATCGTTCTATCCTTTAAACCCTCGCCCCGAAAATCGACTTTCGAGCTTTCGTTATTGTAGTGCTTTCCATTTTGAATGGTAGCCGGAATAGAAACATCCATATAGCCAGTCCCATTTGCACCGCTTGAATAAATCAGTACCGTAAAACTTTTCTTCGTCCGATTATAGGATGAAATCTTGTACTGTTCATTCCCGGTTATGCCGGGTCCTGCAACAAGAATATCATTACCACGCTCGCCCTTAATCGCGTGCCGGATTACCTCATCTGAACCACCGGCAATCTTCGAATACCACCGCCAGATATAATAATGTAAATGATTGGGATCAGCCGGGTTAATATAGTCTTTCTCAGTAAAAGGTAATCCACTTTTAGGCATTTCCACCGGTTGAAAAGTATCATCCGAACCACCACGCAAACCAATCTTTCTGGTTACAATGTCAGGCCCGCCATCGTCGGATGGAATAACCCATTCTGGTTTTAGCTCCTTTACTCTTCCATTATAGTCAACACGCTTCACCAGTCCCATTGACCAACGGCTCGAATTATCACACCAAGGCATATTCACCGTGTTTAAACCACGTTCTAAAACCTTTCCAAAAATCGTCACGGTCTTATCAAATGCATCCACTTCATTCTTCACCCCGTCCCCATTCACATCATGATTATTGGAAGAATTATCCCACACGATCCATGATTCGGAAGAAAGAACCTTTTTAGAAAAATAATTTGCCTTATCTAATTTACTGCGTGCCAAGTCATACTGAGTCCAGCAGTTAGGAATAAGCTCACCATCCATCATTCCATATCCATTGGAGTGGTCCGAAATGTTCAGATTCAATGCGTCCACCACCTCCATCATTTCTTTATTGGCAACCAATTGATCGTAATAATCATCCACCGCCACCGCACCTACTCCACGCAAACCCTCGCGTGCTCCACAAGGTTGGCAGGGAGAAGTCCCAGAAGTCGATATAATGACAGGGGTTTTAGGATCTGAATCATACACTTCACGGATCGTCCGACCTCCATTAATAAACACCTCACTGATAATAAAATTCATATCCGCCTCATTCATCATACCTTGTAAATTGACTTCATGGTAAAGCTGAAAAGCATCAACCCTCCCCTTGAAGTACTTGGCCATTCGCTCACAAAATTTTGGATATTCCCCCTCCCTTGGCTTCCACCCTCCAGATTTCCCAGACTCGGTTGCCCATCCCGGACAGTGCCACATCACCAATTCCGTTTTGACTCCGCGTGCTACGCATGCATCCACCGCATTTTCAATCCCCTTCAGGTAACCCGAGATATTATTCTTATAATCTGTATGATTCTCGGTTGGTTCAACCGCATTCCAACTCACCCAAAATTGAGCATAACTACTGTGCTCAGAGATTATGGGTCTGCCTGCAT
>ERZ1048068.3273-NODE-3273-length-10738-cov-4.475896_pt1 | contig 10738 bp, 12 predicted proteins | sample MGYA00383098_ERZ1048068 | MGnify/ENA primary metagenome ERZ1048068 (study PRJEB29581, sample SAMEA5548368) | metagenome | biome: marine; feature: coastal; material: water | depth 1 m | study: Short-term variability in the microbial, nano- and picoplankton... | reverse complement strand
AAATTTATTACAGTGCGATTGCATTATTATTGATGAAACAAGCATGGTGGATACTCAACTGAGTGGTTATCTCTTTGATGCTATTCCGAGTACAGCACACCTTATACTAGTAGGTGATTCAGACCCAATTCCCTCCGTTGGACCAGGGAATATGCTCAGCGACCTCAAAAACTCCTCGTTTTCCAATGTTGTTCGTTTAGAGACCATCTACCGACAAGCCAAAGAAAGCAGAATTATAACAACTGCCCACAATATTCTTAAAGGAGTCAATGAACCAGAAATGACTTTGCAAAGCTTGCACCATTTGGACCCGAATATTGATTTCAACTTTATTGAGGTAGAGGACGATGATCGAATGCTTAAAGCGATCCTCTATTTAGTAAAAGACTATCTCCCAAAAATTGGAAAACTTGGAGGAGTTGATCCAATCCAAGATATTCAAATTTTATCTCCTATGCACAAAGGCTCTAGTGGTATTCAAAATTTAAACGATGCTCTGCAAAATTGTCTCAATGATCCAACTAAGGCAAAAGGACGAATCACTGCACAAAAAAACTACCAAAGTGCCAAACAAACTTTCTTTAAAGAAAAAACGAAAAAGCCATTTCCTTTTGAAATTGCTTACGGAAATTTACATTATCGAATAGGTGACAAAGTCATTCAAACAATTAATAATTATGATAAAAATGTATTTAATGGAGATATCGGCATCATCAAATCTATCGGGATAGATGAATCAACCATTAGTATCGCTTACAATCAAAATCTAGTAGAATACAAGCGAAATGAGCTCTCACAAATTCAACTTGCTTATGCTCTCTCAATTCACAAAAGCCAAGGTAGTGAATATCCAATCGTAATACTCCCCCTAACGAAGCAACATTTCATTATGTTACAAAGAAATTTACTTTACACCGCCATCACACGAGCAAAGGAGAAGCTATTTATTATTGGATCAGTTGAAGCTTATTCAATTGCAGTTAAAAATAACAAAACAGATGTTCGAAGAACTAATTTGTTTAAAAAACTAAAAAAATTAACGGAAAATAATTAGTTATATTAATTTTTAATAAAATCATTCAGACAATGAACAATAAAAAAAAAGTAAGTCTAAAATGGTGATGATAGTTTCAAAAACATTACTTTTTAAACCGCTTCTTTCGATTCTACCTTTTATTCTATTTTTTCAGCGTCATTTTATTTTCTAGAAGCCAGACCGATTTCGTATCCAGGCAGCTGGACATTTATGGAACAGCATAATTGGGAGAAAACCTTAGTCCATATCCATTATTCGCCTAACGCAAAAAATTCAATTGGTTTTCTCGGAGCCTATTATCAAGAAGAGGATGATCGCCTATATGCCATGCAATGGAATCACCTACTCTTTAGGAAGAATTAAAAAAAATCGCAGTCAAATCTCTATTCCAAAATTCATTTAGGTCGTTTAGAAAAAACGAAAAATCAAACAAATGTTTTTCATAGTGCTTTCAATCTCTCTTTTGATTGGGAAACACGAAAACATTTTTTTCTTATGTGCAGAAATTGAGAATACAGAAAAAAATTGACTAAATCAAATACCTTTCATCAAAAAGCTAAAATAGGAATTGCTCCCTATGTGGCACCCTATGGAAGCATACATACTTGGCTGATGCTTCAATTCGAACATCATCCAGATGATCCGAATTCTGATAATCACTTCATCTTAACACCCATGGTTCGATTTTTCAAAGGAGACTACCTTTGTGAAATTGGCTTAAATTCAAACAATCAAATATTATTCAATACCATAATAAGGTTCTAAAAATGAAAAATTTAATCTTAATTCTAAGTATCCTCCTAACATCTCTTAATATCCTATCTGCAGATGAGTCTCATCAGCCCTATGACATTACGCTGAATGTTAAAGGCCTAGTTTGCGACTTTTGTGCACGTAGTGTGGAAAAGACATTCAATAAAACTAAAGTCGTAGAAAGTATAAATGTAGATTTAGACAATGGGCTTATTAAACTTCAACTCAAAGAAGGAAAAACCCTCAGTGATGAAAAATCAAAAAGCTAATAAAAGCGAATGGTTATGCATTAGAATCCATTCATAGAAATAAATGAAAAAATCTATCTCTTTTTTAACACTTTTTTCATCAACAAGTACACTGCTATGCTGTGCACTACCTGCCCTGCTTATTACAATTGGGGCAGGTGAGGTTATGGCCTCAATTTACGCTAATGTTCCCGGGTATACCACCTTTGTCGGGAATAAAAATTTATTATTCATTATTGCAGCGGTACTATTGATAATTAACGGTCTCTTTTTATGGTTTAATCGAAATGCACCCTGCCCATTAGATGCAAAAAAAGCGAAAGCATGTATGCAAACTCGAAAAATGAGCCGTACAATTTATTTCATCTCGATAGGAATCTATTGTGTAGGGTTCTTTTTTTCTTTTTTAGTGGTTAATTTTATCTAATTCAAAGTTTAGACTGCATTAGTTGTTCGATCGCAACTGATGCAACTGTAAAACCAATAGTTCCAGTCAACATTGTAGAAGAACCAAATCCTGCGTCGCAGTTCAAGCGATAATCTCCCCCCTTTTCCCTTTCACAACTTACGCTACCATCCGCATGTGGAAATGACGGTTCCTCTTCGGAAAAGACACATGGTATATGGAATTTTTGCCGCTCAAACTTAGAGAACCCATATTCTTTTCTTAACCGTTTTCTCACTTGTAATAACAACGGATCATTTTTTGTTTTTGCTAAATCTTTCACGACTACTTTTGTTGGATCTAATTTACCTCCACCGCCACCACAGGTTACAATCGGCAATTTTCTCTTTCTCGCTTCCGCTATTAATAGTGATTTATGCGAAACTGAATCGATTGCATCTACAAGGCAGTCGTAATCTTCAGATAATAATTCATCTGCAGTTTGTTCTGTGAAAAATTTTGTTTTTTCAATTACGATGCACTCAGGGGCAATTTCTGTGATTCGTTTTTTCAATGCCGAAGACTTAAATTGCCCTACCGTTGAATCCAAGGCTTGAATTTGGCGATTCATATTGCTCAAGCAAACTTCATCCAAATCAACCAAGGTTAATTTACCTATGCCTGAGCGAGCTAGAGCTTCAACTGTCCATGAGCCCACGCCACCAAGCCCAACAACGACTACGTGCGTTTGGGGTAAAATCTCCATAGCATGCTTTCCGTATAATCGACCTAATGCACTGAAACGTAATGAATAATCACTCATATTTTAAAATCACAAATAAAGCTCTGAAAAATGTCCTCATTAAATCAACCTAAAAATTCGCTTCCACTTTATCTTTTTTATGCCAAAGTACGAATATGGTAAAATCAGAGTCCGTCATTTCTTACTGTAACGAACGATTAAACATTCATTCGATCATTGACTTTGAAAATGCACAAAATGGTCTACAACTTGAGAACAATGGTACCATTACAAAAATTGCTGCTTCAGTGGATGCAGGCTTGGTTCCACTCCAACAAGCTTTTCAAGCTAAGGCTGATCTCTTACTCTGTCACCATGGTTTATTTTGGTCACCAATCACTCCAATCAAAGATCACAATTATAAAAAGATTAAAACTGCAATAGATAATAATATCGCAGTTTATAGTGCACACTTACCATTAGACTGTCATCCTGAGATTGGGAATAATGCCCTTCTCGCTAAAGCACTCAGCTTAGAGGTAGTTGATACTTTCTTAGATTACAAAGGCACTAATTATAGTTTCATTTGCCAGTCCAATGGATGTACGCGAACAATGCTTTCCGAACGGCTTAAAATGCTATTTCCAAATACTTTTTCATCCATACTATATGGAAGTGAAACGCCAAAAAAAATCGCTATTTTAACAGGAAGCGGTCAAAGTGCGGTGCCTTATCTTAAAGAAAATAATATTGATACATTAATTACAGGTGAACTCAAACAACATCACTTCAACATGGCTCAAGAGTTGGAGCTTAATTTATATCCTTGTGGTCACTACGCTACAGAAACATTTGGGGTCAAAGCATTAGCAGAAGAAGTAGCAAATCATTTTAAAATTGAGTGGACGTTTTTAGATCAAAACTGTTCAATTTAAACATCTCAAAAAAAGTAATGAAAACAATAGCAATTATTAATGGCCCGAACCTAGACCGACTTGGTGCAAGAGAACCTTCAATCTATGGTGACCAAACTCTCGCTGACCTTGAAAAACAAATGACCGTTGTAGCGGATAAGCTAGATCTAAAACTTGAATTCTATCAATCAAACCACGAAGGAGTCATCATCGACACTATCAATAAAACACTTAGCGAAGCAGATATTGCAGGTATCATCATAAACCCTGGAGCACTGACACATACTAGCTTAGCTTTAAGAGATGCACTTGCTGGATGTGATATCCCTGCTATTGAAGTTCATATAAGCAATATTTATCAAAGAGAAGAAATTCGACAAAGCTCTATGTCTGCCCCTGCCTGCAAAGGTGTAATTTCTGGATTAGGCTTTGAGGGATACAATGCAGCACTTCGTTTTCTGAATACAATTATTTAATTAATTAACTTCAGTCGTTTCTTTACTTTCTTCCTTCTCGAGTGCGGCTAAATTATTTAAATTACCAAAGTAAGCGTGAATATCTTTTACGATATTTACATCCTTGAAAGTAGAATCAAACAATTCTTTTTTCTCTGATTTCAATGATTGAATACGTTCTTCAATTGTCCCTTTAGTAATCATTCTGTAGATAAAGACAGGCATCTTTTGCCCCATTCTATGTACACGATCTATCGCTTGATTTTCAACAGCTGGATTCCACCATGGATCCATAAGAAATAAATAATCAGCCGCATTCAAAGTTACACCTGTACCACCCGCCTTAAGACTCACTAAGATAATTGCTGAATTAGGGTCTTCTTGAAATTCTCTGACTGGTTGGCTTCGATCTCTAGTAGAACCTGTTAGCTCGTAGATATTCAAATTAGGGAAATACTTTTTCAATACAGGATTCAAACGATCAATTAACTTCACAAATTGACTGAAAATAACTACCTTACGTTTTTTTATTCCATCAAAAGCTTCATTTAATCGAGACAACAAGACTATAACTTTACCACTTTCTTCGACATCAAAGTCTATATCAGGTATGATACCTGGGTCACAACAGACCTGCCTTAAACGAGTTAAAAGGGTGAATAAGTTAAAACCTTTTTGTTCAATTATTTCACCCGATTCATCTTTCATTAAAGCTACTTCCTTATTTAGGAAGCTATTATAAATAGACTTCTGCTCGTCCTTTATTGGACAGATCAAATCGACCTCTGTTTTTGCTGGCAACTCTTGAGCCACTCGTTCCTTTAATCGTCGCAAAATAAAAGGATTAATTTGCTTCTTAACGTGATTAGAAAATTCTGAAACCCATTTCGCATTCCCCGATTGTAGAGCTACTTCAAATTCTTGCATAGTACCCATTAAGCCAGGCATTAAGAAATTAAAAATTGACCATATATCTAATAATTTATTTTCAATAGGAGTTCCTGTAATTGCCAGTCGATATTTCCCATTTAAGGCATAACAAGCCTGGCTAACTTTCGCTAAAGGATTTTTGATACACTGAGCCTCATCTAAAATCAAATATTCAAACTTTATTGTCTTCACCTGCTCTACATGCCTTCTCAAGAGGGAGTAACTCGATAACCATAACACTCCTTTCTCATTTTTCGGAAAACGATCTGATTTCAAAATTTGCACCTTAAGTTTTGGATACCAACGTTCAATCTCCATTTTCCATACAGGTACAACACTTGCAGGGCAGACAATCATACTTGATTGATTAAATTCTGCGCAATGAGCAATCAAAGTAAGCACCTGGAGCGTCTTCCCCAATCCCATTTCATCCGCAAGCAAACAATGGCCTCCATTATTATGCATATGTTGCATCCAAGCTACTCCTTCTGCTTGATATTCTCTCAAGAAATCAGGTAAAGATTGCTCAAAATTTTCATACTTTTTCTCATTCTTAAGGAGACGCTCACGCCAACGCTTTAACTCGCCTGCTAAATCAAATTGAATCCCTCTGTCTAGCCATAGTGAATAAAGCATATAACGTGGCCATTCTTTCAATTTATTTCCATCAAAGCTTATTTCCCAATTCTTTATCGCCTTAGATTGCTCTTCTTGAATTGTAACGATTCCTTTACCTTTAATAAAATGTGCTCCTTTTGCATATTTTGTTAAATATTGAGCATCTTTAAAATCCATTAACTCCGATCCTAATTGAAATTGGTAATTCAAGCGCATTTTACTTCGCCCTGCACTTTCTGCACGACCAACAATCTTAATTTTTTGAAGTCCATGTGCCATTTCTTTAGCCCCTTGGTCTAGAACAAATGAACCAAAAATATTTTCCCAACGATTTTTTGCATGAGAGAAAAATCCAGCGATTCTTTCAAAATCAGATAAAAGAAAATCCTGCTTATCTTTCCTAAATCGAAAACCTACCTCACGAGTCAAAACTGTTAATTGAACAATCTTCTCTCGCTCAGATTCACTGACTTCATCAGATTCACTATCAAAGACGGAATTCTTATTCCCAGATTTATCCAACCATGATGATTTTAAAGTTAAACCACCATCGGTACCAAAAAATTCAAGAACTAGCTTTCTTTGAGAATGCTCTTCTCTTATCTTTCCCCGAGTTGGCCTTCTTGTATTTTTTTTAACTTTGACTGAATTACGGTCCTTTTTTTCTTTTTGTTCTATCTGTAATGCGATTGGACTAATTTCATCAGCCACTAATTCCTCGATTTCATATAAACCTGCTGCCGCAATTATATAACCTAATTGTGTATCCTGTGTTGAAGAACGAATCTTGAACGTTCCATCTATCCAGTCGACAATCGAATAATACAAATCTTTTCGAGTAAGTGCATAATGGACCATTACAGCATCTTCAGACAATTCAATGCCTTTCACTTCACCAGATAAGTAAAGTTTTCGTGCTTCTAATAAAACCTCTTCCGAAAACAATTCCTCCCAATTGATTTGAATATAATTAAACCAATTTTCTAAAGATATTGAATTGTACGAACGTGTGGGTTCTTTGGGAAACATAAAGTAAAATTTAAAAATTTTTAATTTTACTCGGCAAGTGCTAATATACAAAATTACATAAAAATTAGCACATTTACCAAACGCCTAAATCATTCAATTGAATTAATGCTTTTTCGCCCCAACCTTTATTTGCTGCAGGACTCGCAGGACTTGGGTGTAGAATTCGCCCAAACTTAAGAGATGGAAGCTCTTTCAATGCAAATTTTGCTCGATCTTCGGCAAAAACACCCACGCCAATCACCCATTCAATTTGTAAAATATTAACTACTGATAACAAATGTTCATCACATAAATCATATAATGCATTTGATTCTTTAATTGGTAATTTATCGGGAGTTCGATTTTTTCCAGAAGCTTCCATAAAAACCAATGGACAATAATTTAATACATAATGTGATTTAAAAAAAATCTCTGGAGAAGAAAATTGTTCCTTAAAAAATCCCCACAAACGTCGCCCACTCACTTCACTTCTCAAACAATCAAATCCCTCGATTAATCGCTTAGGATGTTCTTTTTTAGGTTTATTAACGGGAGAAGACACCCCGACCCAATCTCTAACATGTTCAATCTCACCGAAAGGGATACCTGTTTGAGCCATACCAAAAGGACCAGGATTCATTCCCATAAATAAAATCTTTTTAGGTGAATTGCCCCACTTTCGAATATAGGCCTCGTGAGCATTCCAAGCATACGACAAAGGGTTATAAATATGCGTAGTCGGTTCAGCAAATTTTAAAGCATCTACTTTTTGAGATAACTCTTTACCTGCCTTAATTAACTGATCGGCAATACTCATCAATTTCTAATCTTCATTGTCACTATGACCAAGATCTTTTTCCGGAGAAACAAAATCACGAATTATTTGCTTAAGTACTTTCAATTCGGGAAAACCTCCTTCAGTTTTTCGATCCCAAAATACCCTCGAACCTGATAACACTCTAAACGTGCCTGGCTCTACTGAGGGCTTCAAGCTAACTCCTTCAATATTTCCTTCAAAAGTTATCAGTAGCTCTTGTGCTACCCAAGAAGCTCGAGTTAACCAGCGACAACCCGTACAGTATTCCACTGTTAGCATTATTTTTTCTGAATCCATAATTCAAAAGTATACTTTAAATCTTTAAAATTCGAATCAATTTTTGAATGACATTCACCAAAACGTGCTTCGAAATCTGGGAAGTGAGTATCTCCTTCGTAGACGCGATTTATTCGTGTTAGGTGAATTACGTCTGATATTTCTAAACTACTTTCATAGATAGATTCCCCTCCACAAATCCATATCGTCTTACCTGAAGCCTCAGCTATACGCAAAGCATCTTCTAGATTTGAAGCATATTTTACGGCATAATGACTGAACTTTGGAGCTTGATGGCTCAAAACGATATAGCTTCGTGAATTATCCCAATCTGGTTCCTTAATCATTTCTTGGAAACTCAAACGCCCCATAATTAAGATTCCATTTCTTGTTTTCCTTAAAAAGATTTTCCAATCTTCTTCAATTGACCAAGGCAGGACACCATTTTTCCCAATAACACCATTTTTTGCTACTGCTACAATCTGATTAATCTTACTCAAAGGCCAAAGTCGATTTTCCAACTCATTTAGACCTGATGTATCAAGGGCTTTCAAAAAATTAACCGCTTGATCTTCATGAGAAGCATTCTTAATCAGCAAACTAGGATTAATTGTACACAAAGGCTTTAGTACAAAATCACGCTTTAAAATATTCGGATGGGGAATCGACAGTTTCTCTTCTGATAAAAAAACTCCCTCATACCATAAAATATCCAAATCAATAATACGATTTGTCCAAGAATCCGTTTTAATTCGGCCCATCTTTTGCTCAACTGCTTGGCAAGATTTCAATAATTCTAATGGGCTCAAGTCTGTAAAACCTTCAATCACTGCATTGTAAAAATCATGCCCATCCGAAATTCCAATTGCTCTATTTTCATAAATCGCACTACTTTGTGTTACAACTAATGCGTTCATTTTTTCTAACAAAAAAATGGCTTCCTTCAAATGGCTTAAACGATCTCCCATATTTGACCCTAGGCCAATATAGACAGATTTTAACGGCATAGAGTAACCTCCGCGGCAAAATACTCACAGATACAATCCACAGGAACTGAAGGTTTTTTAACCATAACTGTAGCATTTTCAATCGCTGGGAATTCCTCTAATAAACTCGAAGCGATCGCATTCGCACAAGCTTCGATTAAATTGAATCGTTTATTTTCAAAAATAGACTGCACCACAGAATAAATCGCTACGTAATTCACTGTATTTTCAGCATTATCCTTTTCGTAGGCAACTTGGTCATTTAATTCAACAAGCACATCAATTTTAAAACGCTGTCCTAATTTCGCTTCTTCTTCGGCCAATCCATGCCGAGCAAAAAATGCTAAATCTTTTAATATAATCTTAGTTTTTTTCATAGTGAGTACAGTGATTAATTACCTTTGCGCATTGGTTATTTTCTAAAACATCATGAACTCGAACAAAGTCAACATTGTGAATCGCTGCCAAAGCAGTCGTTGCTAAAGTTCCTGAAAGCCTATCCTTTGGATCTTCAAGGTTCAGCAACTTAGCAATCATTGATTTTCTAGATGCACCTAACAAAAGTGGCTTATTTAGTACATTAAAGGCGTCCAAATTTCGCATAATCTCCCAATTATCTTCATATGATTTGCCGAAGCCTAATCCAGGGTCAAAGCAAATACTTTCAGGGCTAACCCCTGCTTTCTGAACGATATCAAGCGAATGCTTTAAAAATCTTTTTACATCCTGAATTAATTGCCCTTCTTCATTAAAATACATGCCGCATCATACTTTGCGATTATCGAGGCCATTGCAGGATCGCCTTGCGCGCCCCAAATATCATTAATGATATCTGCTCCAGCTTTTAAAGATGCCTCAGCAACTTCAGACTTAGACGTGTCCACTGAAATCAAACAATCCGTCTCTTCACGAATTTTTTCGATAAATGGAAGCACGCGCTTTATCTCCTCTTCTACAGAAATCGGAACGTGACCTGGTCGAGTTGATTCGCCACCAATATCTATTATCGATGCTCCTTCCGAAACCATTTTGTGGAAATGCTCTATAGCCTGATATAAATCAAAATATTGCCCGCCATCAGAAAAAGAGTCAGGTGTAAGATTCAAAATGCCCACCATATGCGTTTGTCTCCCTAAAGGTAAACACTTCCGCTTCGTTCGAAATACTCTTTCTATTCCACTATTCATAACTAAAATAAATTTATAGACTCTGATATAGCAATTGTTTTCAAAATAGCCTCTGCTTCATTTATTTTTTCACGTGAGCTCTTAGAAAAAGAAAGGACTGACTCATCAGAAAAACCCACAATTTCAAGTATTGGCAAAATCCCTACAATAGAATTTGTCACAAAACATCCATCCATTAATCGTAAATCTTCCATCAATAAGCGCTTTGTTTCTATTGGTACAAATTCTAATAAAACATCTCTAATCACGCCGGGGAACAAGCCACTCTCAGTAGGAGTCGTGATAATTTGCTCACCTTTCACAAAAAAACAATTCCCTACGCTAGTTTCACATATCTCACTCTTTGTATTTACTCTTAGATAATCCGTATAATCGGCAGCTTT
>ERZ1048068.3268-NODE-3268-length-10750-cov-42.218700_pt1 | contig 10750 bp, 8 predicted proteins | sample MGYA00383098_ERZ1048068 | MGnify/ENA primary metagenome ERZ1048068 (study PRJEB29581, sample SAMEA5548368) | metagenome | biome: marine; feature: coastal; material: water | depth 1 m | study: Short-term variability in the microbial, nano- and picoplankton... | reverse complement strand
CGCCCTCCAGCAGAGAGAAGCTGTGGGCGTCAACCAGCTGAATAGGAAGCTCGGCCGCAAGCTCTGCAGCCGAAGCTAGATTTTTACCATTGCAACGCGCCTCAAACCCACCTTTGGAAGAGCGGCTAACACCCAACTGGTGGGAGCCGTTATTATCAGGTCTAGCCACCTTGCCGGAAACAACCAGCTGATTCGCACCGCGACTAATCACCAAACGAAGATCACGATGCCTAAAGGAGCGACCGCGGCCTAGCAAAAAAACAGCTTCTAACAGGCTGGTTTTGCCGCTGCCATTGGCGCCATAAATAATATTGGCTTTAGGGTGGCACTCTAAACTCACGGGAGTTAGATTTCTAACCCCATCAAAACTGACATTACCTAAATGCATTTTAACCTGGCCAATAAGCCGCTAGCTGCGCCCCTAAAGGCGCATCGGCATAACCACATAGGTCGCCTTGCTCTCGCCACTGGCATCTTCAACCAAAGCACTGCTATTAGAGTCAGCTAGGGTAAAACGAATTTCAGAACTTTTTAAAACATTTAGTACATCCAGCAGGTAGCTCACATTAAAGCCAATCTCTAGTGACTCGCCGTTATAGGCAACTGTAACCTCCTCCTGTGCCTCCTCCTGCTCAGGATTGTTAGCCACAAGATGCATTGCGCCACTGACAAGCTCAATTCTAACGCCACGATATTTTTCATTGGATAAAATAGCAGTGCGACCAAAGGCCTGCTTTAACTGCTCGCGATCGCCTACAACTAGCTTATCACCACCCTTAGGCACAACGCGGTCATAGTCCGGATAGGCGCCATCAACCAGCTTGGACGTGAAGCAGTAGTCACCACCGGTAACACGTATATGGTTTGAGCCAATAGAAACCCTAACATCATCATCAGCCAGCAACCTAGAAAGCTCTATAATGCCTTTTCTTGGCAAGATGGCCATTACCTTAGGTTCGGCAACAGAAACCTCACAGGGTGTATCACAGAGGGCTAAACGATGGCCATCAGTAGCTACAGCGCGCAGTTGGTTTTGCGTAACCTCCCAAAGCATACCGTTCAGGTAGTAACGAACATCCTGCTGTGCCATAGCAAAAGACGTAGCATCGATAAGATTCCTTAACACCGTGCCTTGAACTGTAAATTCTACGTTTTGCTCACCCTCATCAACGCTTGGAAACTCATTAGCCGGCAATGTAGCCAGTGTGAAACGGCCTCTACCGCTCACTATCAAGGCCTTGCCATCACTGCTTGAGAAATCAACTTGGGCGCCTTCTGGCAATGAACGACATATATCAAGTATCTTGCGAGCCGAAACCGTAACCTCACCTTCCTCTATCGAGGAAACAACTTCTGTTGAGCCCTTAATTTCAACTTCCAAATCCGTGCCGGTCATGGATAGTCTGTTGCCCTCAAGGCACAATAAGACATTGGAAAGAATAGGAAGCGTTTGCCGGCGTTCAACCACGCCCACCACTAACTGCAACGGGTTAAGCAGAGCTTCTCTTGAAAGGCTGAATTTCATAATGTAATTTCTCCGGGAATTTTATTTATTTTTAAGTATAAACTTTTAGGTTGAAAGTGTTCTGTATAGATTCTTAAGATCTCGCTGTACTTCACGGTCCGCACCCTCAAGCTCTTTAACTTTTCGACAGGCATGCAACACGGTTGTATGATCACGACCACCAAAGGCCTCACCAATTTCTGGCAAGCTATGGTTGGTAAGCTCTTTAGCTATAGACATAGCGACCTGTCTTGGTCTCGCAACCGAGCGGCTTCTGCGCCTTGAGAGCAGGTCTGACATTTTTAGCTGATAATAATCTGATACCACACGCTGGATGTTATCCACAGTAACCAGCTTATCTTGGAGCGCAAGCAGATCCTTAAGGGACTCGCGAATCAGATCTATATCAATAGGTCGCCGAGTGAACTGAGCATGGGCCATAACACGCTTTAAGGCACCTTCTAGCTCACGTACGTTAGACCTAATACGCTGAGCAATAAAGAATGCTGCGTCCTTAGACAGATGCACCCCGCTCTGCTCCGCTTTATTAATGAGAATGGCAGCACGAGTTTCAAGCTCAGGCGGCTCTACAGCAACCGTTAACCCCCAACCAAAGCGTGACTTGAGGCGCTCTTCAACGCCGTCAATTTCTTTTGGATAGCGATCACTAGTCAGAATCATCTGCTGACCACCCTCAAGCAGGGCATTATAAGTATGGAAAAACTCTTCCTGAGAGCGCTCTTTACCCGAGAAGAACTGAATATCATCAATCAATAACGCATCAACAGAACGATAGAAACGCTTAAACTCGTCAATAGCCTTAAGCTGCAGGGCTTTTACCATATCGGCAACAAAACGCTCAGAGTGCAGATAAACAATTTTGGCATCTGGCTTTTTTGCTCGCATAGCATTGCCCACAGCGTGCATAAGATGTGTTTTACCTAAACCAACACCGCCATAGATAAATAACGGATTGTAGGAACCACCCGGGTTCTCAGCAACCTGCTGAGCAGCAGCCAAAGCCAACTGGTTAGACTTACCCTCAACAAAACTATCAAAGGTAAACTCATTATTAAGATTAGTGCGCAAACTGGTTTCAGCCGCCGAGCGAATAATTGCTGGCGCAGACTCAATAGGAGCTGACTTGCTGTTGTGAGACTCAAGGACGGGCGTTACCGAGGCAGATTTTAACGGCTCAACTGAAGTTTTATTCAAATCATTGTGTTGCTTGTACTGCGGTTGATTGGCGGGCGTCGCTGAAACACCCAAAACCACACCGTTTCCGCTTAGCTCTTGGAATAGCTCTTCAATTCTTGTGAGGAATTTACTTTTAACCCAATCCTCAACAAATCGATTGGGCGCCACAAGCTCTACCACCTCGCTGCCAGATGACTGATTAAACTGACTTTGATCTTCCTGAAAATATTTTATTTTTAACGGTCTGATCCAAGTGTTGTATTGCTGCTCAGGCAATTCACTTTGAAGTGTATTTTGGCACTGGGACCAAACAATGTCGGGTGCATCAAACCCCATGATTTATACCTTAGCTATAGTCTGTCGATCAAAAAGGAATCAGATTCCAGATTAATAATTAATTTATTGTTATATTTTGAGCTTTTACAAGCTTTGAGCAGAGTCTATACCCTACAAATAAAACTATCCACACCCCAAAAACCCCACCCCAAAAAAACTTTTTTATTAAACCTATAAAAAACAATGGTTTATATAAATTCAAGAATTTTTCTATCAACAGCGGAAAATATTTTTCTGGTTAAAAAATGATCATTTATTGTTAGTAACCTGTGGATATACAGTATAAAACCAGTGATTAAGGCTGTTTTTTGTGATTATTTGGCCAAATGGATCATCTCACATAGGTTATGGTGACCGCTTTTTTTTATCCAGTCACTTTCCGATGCAGAATGAAGAAAAAATAACACCCAACAAATCATCTGACGTAAATTCACCTGTTATTTCAGATAGATAGCGCTGGGCCTCACGTAAATCTTCCGCAAGAAGCTCCCCAGCATTGGTTGCATTTAATTGTGCGATACCATGAACGACCAACTCAGATGCTTGAGTGATAGCGGTGAGGTGTCGACGTCTAGCGGAAAATAATCCTTCTGCCTGGCTTTGATAGCCAACAGTATCAAGAATAGTTTGCTTTAAACCATCTAATCCAGCGCCGGTTTTAGCCGATAGGTAAGCAGTTAATGCACCGTCTTCTCGCCCCTTAAAATCATCAACCAAATCAACCTTATTAAACACTGAGATTATTTTATGTTGACCCTTAGAAAAACGTTGCGAATATTCTGGCCACAGGTCTTCTAGGCGGGTTTTGTCATTACTGGAAACATCGATCACATACAAAATCGCATCTGCTTTTTCTATTTCTTGCCAGGCTCTTTTAACTCCCTGCTGCTCAACCTCATCCTTGGTATCCCTCAAACCCGCCGTATCAACAATATTTAAAGGGACGCCATTTAGGTTGATTTTCTCTCTTAAAACATCTCTGGTGGTACCCGCAATAGCTGTAACAATAGCCGTATCCTGGCCAGCAAGGGCATTAAGTAAGCTAGATTTACCCGCATTCGGCTTGCCCGCCAACACCAGAGTGATTCCCTCTCTTAATAAAGCACCCTGATGGGCCATCGATAAAAATTCGATTAGATCCGCACTCAGAGCATCAAGTTTTTGTCGAAGACTGGTATCCGCTAAAAAGTCGATTTCTTCTTCTGGAAAATCAATCGCCGCCTCAACAAAAACCCTCAAGGCTATCATACGCTCCACAAAGGTTTGTATCTTGGTTGAGAACTCACCCTGTAACGACCGAACAGCTGATTTTGCCGCCTGTGAAGAGCTTGCGTCAATAAGGTCAGCAACCGCTTCCGCCTGAGCTAGATCTAGCTTGTCATTCAAAAAAGCTCTTTCGCTAAACTCGCCAGGACGTGCCATGCGAGCACCCAACTCAATACTACGATTAATCAAAAGGTCCATTACCACAGGACCGCCGTGACCATGAAGCTCCAGAACATGCTCGCCGGTAAATGAGTGAGGGGCTGGAAAATACAGCGCTAAACCCTGATCAAGGGGGTTAGAGTCAGCGTCAAAGAAGGAGGAATAATAAGCCTGCCTTGGCTTTAGAGACGTTTTCTCACCCAAAAAACCAGCAACAAAGGGAGTTACGTCTTTTCCTGAAATCCTAACCACACCAACACCGCCTCGACCAGGTGCAGTAGCGACAGCAACGATAGTATCTGTATTGTTGGATATGGTATTAATATTCATAGAGTAATTATGCCCGAAAAAAAAGCCCCCGAAGAGGCTTTTTTATAATTTACTTGGCCGCTATCTGCCGATTAACATACCACTGCTGCAATATACTGAGCAGGTTGTTGACCGTCCAATAAAGAACCAATCCAGCCGGAAACATAATAAAGAAGAATGTAAACATAATAGGCATAAACTGGAATACCTTCGCCTGCATAGGGTCAGTGGGTGTAGGCTGCAATTTTTGCATCAAATACATACTGGCACCCATAATTAAGGGCAGAATAAACAGGGGATCCTTAGCCGACAAATCCTGAATCCAGAATATCCAGGGCGAATGTCTAATCTCAACGGATTCCGATAACACCCAATACAGCGCAATAAATACCGGCATTTGTAACAACATCGGGAAACAGCCACCTAAAGGGTTAACCTGATGTTTTTTGAAAAGCGCCATCTGCTCTTGACCGGCCTTTTGACGATCATCACTATGCAACTCTTTAATTCTAGCCATATCTGGTTGCAACTTACGCATCTTAGCCATGGAGCGCAGGCTAGCAGCCGACAACGGGTAGAGAAGAATTTTAATAAAGATGGTCAGTAAAATAATCGACCAACCCCAGTTACCTAAAATATTATGAATTATCTCCAAAAGGGCGAAGATTGGCTTGGCCAGCATCCAAAGAAAACCATAATCAATGGTTAAATCAAGATGTTCCGCCAGCTCCTTAAGTGTCGCCTGGTCCTTAGGGCCTACATATAAATCCACTTTATATTCACCCTGACTTCCCGCTGCTACATCAATTTTCTCACCGGTTACCGCCATAAGATACACATCTTGGCCAGACAACTTTCTTAATGAATAACGATTTTTTTGATCGGCCGGTAGCACCCATGCACTAACAAAGTAGTGCTGAACAAAAGCCAACCAACCACCTTTGATAGATGACTTAACAGAATCATCTTCTATATCTGAAAAAGTATATTTCGAATAATTTTGATCCTGCTCGCGAAGAGCCGCACCCAGATAAGGCTTCATACCCGCTGAAGCACTACTCTCTGGCTCATGATCGTCGCGCTTAAATTGACCAAAAAATGTAGCAGACCAAGGAGCCTGTGTAGAGTTGTTTATTAGATATCTAATACCGATTTGATAATCCGAAGGCTTGAACTCAAAGCGCTTAACAATATCAACACCGTTCTGAATATAAACTAAATCAACATTAAGGGAGCTCTCACCCTCGAGCAATTCATAGCTTGAAGAAACCGAGCTAAATTGTGGTCTACCATTAACTGTATCCGTGCCATCTTTGCCAATCAGTCCGCTTTCGGCAACGAACAGGTCTCCGTTAAACCTAGTCAACAACGTGATGGGTTGACCGCCATCAACTGCCATTGCGGTAAGATTGTTTAAAAGCTTAACCTCAACAATATCGCCACCCAATGTATCCAAAGTAACATCAATAACATCTGTTTTGACAGTAACGTATTGATGTCCAGAATCTACGAAGGTTTCTTTTATCACTGGCTCAGCGGCGAGGGAGGGTAAGGTAGATGTACCTGTTGATTCGCTTGGATACTGTAACTCAACAGGGATCTGTGACTGCTGGTCAGCCACAGACTGGATTGGCTGAATACCCTCAAAACCACTCCAACGGACAACAAGCAACCAAACAACCACGCCAATAGCCGCCAAAATTATATTTTTTTGCCAATTCATACGTTTATCTCTCAATGTTATCGTCAATGTGACTTTGTTTATCTTTTTTTTCCGGCACCGGGTCCAAGCCACCCTCATGTAAGGGTTGGCATTTTATAAGCCTTCGCACCGAAAGATAACCCCCTTTTACAATCCCGTGTTTAGCGATCGCTTCAATCGCATAATGAGAGCAGGTTGGGTGAAATCTACAATTTGGACCCAAAAGTGGACTAATTAGTATTTGATAGAGCTTAATAATACCAATGAAAAGGCTACGCACCCTGAACCTCCAGCATCTTACAACGAGCATCTAACTTAACCCAAGAGTTTTGGATTATTTGTGTCAGTTTCTCACGAGAAAGCTTATTTGCACCATTTCGTGCCAAAAAAACCACATCAACAGGAGTTTGAAACTGCTGTTTTCTAAAGGTTTCACGCGCAATACGTTTAACCAGATTTCTCTGAACAGCGGTAGGAATATTTTTTTTGGCTATAACCAAACCCAGCCTTGAGTGATTTTCTGCAGGCTTGGCTAGTATAAGAAGGGAAGAATTAGCGACTTTGACATTATTGTTGTCGAACACCTGCTTATAGTCACAGGCATTTAAAAGCCGCTGAGTCTTTTTAAAAGGAAAGTTGGGCACAGGGCCCACAACCTTATGCAGCGAGACGCTTGCGACCTTTTGCACGACGACGGTTTAATACAGCGCGACCGCCCTTAGTAGCCATACGTGATCTAAAGCCGTGGGTGCGTTTGCGTTTTAAGTTACTGGGTTGAAATGTTCTTTTCATGACTAATTAGTCCAAATCTGTTTGTGTACATGTTTCCGAGCCGCGCGATTCTAAAGAAATTATCGCTTCATATCAATAAACTTCTGCTATTCATGTGAAAAACATAGGTTATTAACAGTATACGAACAGTTTTTAAGCAAAAATAAGAGATATAAGGGTATAAATTTATCGTAACAGGTTTAAATGCTGCGTATTTTTAAAAACCTGTTTAAAACCTATGGTTAAGAAAATAAAAAGTTCAACTATTCAATCAACTTATACAGCGGTTATTTGAATGTTAAATTTAATCAACAATTCATCCTAAGTTTAAACAGGGCTAATCTAATCGTTTTCCAAGCTGTTATATGAAGCATAAAATAAGTTAAAGTATTGATATTAATCGGTTTTTAAATGTTATTAACAAAAAACCTACTCCCTAATAACAACAATAATAATCTTACATATATATATTTAATAAATAGATATTCTTTTAATAAAAAATAAAACTCGTTAAAAATAATTCAAAGCACCGTATAATAGTCAACTTATCAAAGGAAAAAATATTCACGTAAACCTATGCGCTATCCTTCTCAATACGATGTAATAGTTGTTGGCGGCGGCCACGCAGGAACCGAAGCATGTCTTGCGGCGGCTCGCATGGGCTGCAACACCCTATTGCTCACCCACAACATTGAAACCCTAGGTCAGATGTCCTGTAATCCAGCGATTGGCGGCCTAGGTAAAAGCCATCTGGTGAAAGAAGTTGATGCACTGGGTGGTGCTATGGCTCAGGCCACTGATTTGGGTGGCATTCAATTTAGAGTGTTAAATGCTAGAAAAGGCCCAGCTGTTAGGGCTACAAGAGCTCAGGCCGATAGGATTCTTTACAAAGCAGCAATTAGAGATATCCTTGAGAATCAACCCAACCTTAGTATTTTTCAGCAAGCAGTCGATGATTTAATTATTGAAGGCGATAAGGTGGTTGGTGTAAAAACACAGATGGGCTTAAATTTTTATGGCGCATCAGTGGTGATTACAGCGGGTACATTTTTAGCTGGCAAGGTGCATGTTGGTTTAGAAAATTATGCTGCTGGTCGTGCGGGTGACCCCCCTGCTGAGCAGTTAGCTGAGCGATTTAGAGCGCTGCCATTCAGGGTAGAGCGCCTGAAAACAGGGACTCCACCAAGAATAGATGCACGCAGTGTAGAATTTAGCGGATTACAAGAACAGTGGGGAGATAAGCCAGAACCCCTAATGTCTTATTTTGGTAAAATTGAAGATCATCCTCAACAAACCTGTTGCTGGATAACCTATACCAACGAAAATACCCATGAAATTATCCGCGGCGGTATGGATCGGTCACCCATGTATACCGGAATTATTGATGGAGTTGGACCAAGATACTGTCCTTCGATCGAGGACAAGGTGGTTCGTTTTGCCGACAAAGATCAGCATCAGATATTTATCGAGCCGGAAGGGCTAACAACCCATGAGCTTTACCCAAACGGTATTTCCACTAGCCTACCCTTTGATGTCCAGCTAAATTTAGTAAGATCGATAAAGGGTTTTGAGAATGCTCATATTACAAGACCTGGTTATGCCATCGAATATGATTATTTTAATCCGCAGGATCTAAAGTACACATTAGAAACTAAAACCGTTGAATCCTTGTTTTTTGCTGGGCAAATTAACGGAACTACAGGTTACGAAGAGGCGGCAGCACAGGGTTTGCTAGCGGGCGCTAATGCCGCGCTTAAAGCGCAAGGTAAAGAGGGTTGGTGTCCTGGGCGAGACGAAGCCTATACAGGCGTTCTAGTGGACGACCTTATTAGCATGGGCACTGCAGAACCCTACAGAATGTTTACCAGTCGCGCTGAATACCGGCTGCTACTACGAGAAGATAATGCTGATTTACGTCTTACTGAAAAAGGGCGAGAGATTGGTTTGGTTACAGATACCCATTGGCAAAATTTCTGTGAAAAGCGTGAAGCCATTGAGCTTGAGCGCCAACGTATAAAATCCACATGGGTTCAACCAGATTCTGAGCAGGCCAAACAGATACAACCATTACTGGCTAACAAGATAAGCCGCGAGTATTCATTATATGATTTACTCAAGCGACCCGAGGTAACACACAAGGATATATCAGCGCTAACACCAGAACTTGAAATTGATGCGAAGGTATCAGAGCAGGTAGAGGTTGATGCTAAGTATGCGGGTTATATTAGTCGTCAACAGGATGAAATCGATAGATTGCGTCGTCATGAAAATACAGTCATCCCCCAAGCATTTGATTACTCAAGGGTCAGCGGTCTCTCAAATGAAATTAAGCAAAAACTAGGTGAAGCAAAACCAGAAACCTTGGCTAGAGCATCAAGAATTCCAGGTGTTACCCCTGCAGCAATTTCATTATTGTTGATTACACTTAAGAAAAACGCGGCCTAATTACCTTGTTAACTCAACAACAAGAATTGGAGACGGGTTTACGTGAGCTCGACTTAAACTGCTCAGCGCTTCAGCTTGAAAAACTACTCAAGTACTTAGAGCTTCTCCAGCGGTGGAACAAAGCCTTTAACCTAACCGCAATTCGCGATCCACTTCAGATGGTAAGGCTTCATCTTTTAGATAGCCTTGCAATTCACCCCTATGTCCAAGGTTTAAAATCCATTATAGACGTGGGTACAGGTCCGGGCTTACCAGGGATTCCCTTAGCCATACTTAATCCGGAAATTAATTTCACATTACTAGATAGTAACGGCAAAAAAACCCGTTTTTTATTTCAGGCAATTAGTGAACTCAAACTATCCAACGTCAGTGAAATAAACCATCGCGTTGAAGCCTATCAACCCAACCAATTATTTGATGCTGTGATAAGCCGAGCTTTTAGCTCTATCTCTGATATGCTTAATCAATGTGACCATTTGGTTTCTGATCAGGGTTGTTTTTTAGCTATGAAAGGAAAAAAACCTGATTCAGAGTTGAGCCAAATGACGAAAGCCTATAAGGTCGTAGAGGTAAACGAGGTAAATGTGCCTCTTATCGATAGCGAAAGACACCTGATAAAAATAATAAAAACAGGTGGCTCGGTATAAAATAGTTAAAGGGAAAGAGTTAACCAGTGGTTCGTATATTATCAATTGCTAATCAAAAAGGCGGCGTCGGAAAGACCACCACAAGCATCAATTTAGCGGCATCGCTTGCAGCCTACAAAAAGCGCGTATTACTTGTGGATTTAGATCCTCAGGGTAACACCACTATGGGCTCTGGAATTGATAAGCAAACCTGTGAAAGCAGTGTCTATGATGTACTCACTGAAAAAAAATCTATCGAAGACTGTATTGTCACCTCAGAGACCGGAAAATATCACCTATTAGCCGCTAACGCTGACTTAGTGGCAGCCGAGGTGGAGTTAATTCAAGAAATTGGCCGCGAAACCCGACTTCGTTTTGCACTTGAGAGGGTTTCTGATCGCTATGATTATGTGATCATTGACTGCCCTCCTTCAC
>ERZ1048068.3266-NODE-3266-length-10753-cov-4.838288_pt1 | contig 10753 bp, 9 predicted proteins | sample MGYA00383098_ERZ1048068 | MGnify/ENA primary metagenome ERZ1048068 (study PRJEB29581, sample SAMEA5548368) | metagenome | biome: marine; feature: coastal; material: water | depth 1 m | study: Short-term variability in the microbial, nano- and picoplankton... | reverse complement strand
AGGTCTCTGAAGGCTCCCCAGACCACTCCAACGAGAAGCCTTTATCGAAGAGTTGATGGAGCTCTGCCACCGAAACATGAAACGGCGGCCCATCTCCCGGGGGATGATCTGGATTGAGGAAAAAGACCCCGAGTAAATAACCACCCTGTCGAATGAGAGAAGCCATCGCCGCCGCATAATTCAATCTCGTTTCGGGAGGAATCGCCGAGAAGCAAGTATGCTCCCAGACCATATCATAAGCCCCCTCCTCCTCCTCGGACCACTCAAAAAGATCACCACACCGCCAAGAAATATTTTCCAAGGGATATCTCTCTTTCGCCTCCATCACCGCCTCCTTGGCAATATCCAAGCCTTCAATTTCCCCTCCGGCCGTCTCGGCGATCAGGGCCGCATCATGTCCAAATCCGCACCCTGGAATCAGCAAGCGATCAGATTCCGCAAATAGTTCCCGATATCGCTCCAACAAGAAAGGGAGCTCCGGATGGGGCTCCCCTTTTTCCCAGGGCGTGTCACCTTGACGATAACAGCGGCCCCAGTCCATGAATTCGGCAGAATCTACCAAGCAGAACCGCTACGGCGCTGCTTTTTGTATTTCACGATTCCGTTGACGATCCCGTCTGAAATCGCTTCGCGATACCAACCTTCCTTGGTGCGTCCACGTTCTTTGGAATTCGAAACAAAACCACACTCCACAAGAACAGCGGGATTCTGGGCGTAACGAATCACGTAATAGCGGGCATACTTTACGCCGCGGTTCACGACTTTAACTTTATCCAACATTCCTCCGTGAATGGCATTGGCCAGGGGTTTCGACCTGGATGAATGGTAGAAAGTCTCGAGGCCGGAAACATCAGGCTTCCAGGTGTAATTGTAGTGAATACTCACAAAGATGGAGTTGGAATAGCGATTGCCGATTTTCACCCGACCTGGGAGCGAAATGAAGTTATCACTCTTTCGGGTCATCACGGTCTTGAATCCCTTGCTTCGCAGCTTCCGGTCAACCCGCCACGCAGTGTCCAGCGCCAGCCATTTCTCGTATACTTTTCCATAACTTCCACCATTGTCACGGCCTCCGTGACCGGCATCAATGACAACGGTATTGAAACTACCGGCGGTGGCAATTGAGAGAGATCCGAGAAAAAGGACGAGAAAGGCAAACAGTGATTTCATTGATGATTCCTTTGGGACTCTTAATTTTTAAAAAAAACGAACAATTAAGTCAAACTTTTTATGAAGGTTTTGGAAATAGATTGCCGAACAACTGATTATCGAGCCTCGGGGCGGTCTGTCGCCTTCCGAATCTTATTTCTGGCTGCGGCGGCTTTCACTGGGTCATAAGGGATGCCTCCCGACACGGCAACCTGCCCATTCGCAAAGGAAACCAATCGGGGATCTCCACTAGAACCTACCTTGATATACTTGGGCTTATCCATGTTACCATCTTCAGTCACAATGGCATGGACGAAAATAGTAGGATTCCCCAGATACAATATATGGAGCTGGTTTTTACCGTCCAAAACACATTGCGGGCGCTTAAACAAAAGCGCATCGCTAATTCGGAAGGTCGAAATGGATCGCCCGGATAACGTATTCATCACCGATGCATAAATGGAGGTTTTCCTCCCGTCATTGAAAGTCAACACCCGGTATTCCCGCTTGGATGCCGAACTATTGGGCACACCAAAGGGCTGACGATACACTTCTATACCACCGGCCACGTTAAAATGAGCACTGTTGGAGGAATAGGTCATTGTGTCGATTCCGGGCTGGCGAATAGTCGCGCTCACGGAATAGGCGTTCACTCTACTAATTCCGAAGATTTGGTTCAAATTGACCCGCCTCTTAATTGCCTGGCCAGCCGGCAGGACAGCTTTCTGAAATACCGAATTGGTGAGTTTTGGAAGGGGTCTTCCTCCGCCGGTCCGCATTGAAAAATTAAGCCAACTATGGGCAATCCTCCCTTTTTTCTCGCTGAATAACTCGAGTGCCTTGCCGCTTCGGTTCGTGATTGTGACCACTGCGTGGACAGGCTCGTGAGCCAGATATTGATTCCTCTCAATCGCCAGGTGAACGTTCAATTGAGCCGATCCAACCAGGGAGCCCAATAGCAGGATGAGTGATGTTAAAATTGTTTTCATGGTCGCAGGTGATTTTAAAGAAGCGGATCAAGAGGCGCAAATAAAGGAGAAAAGCTTCCCGATTCCTTCTAATGATGCTCCAAATCAAAGGCCTTTCCGCTCAGAGCGTTGCCACCAGCAATGATTGTGCCGCAGGGAGAGATATTTGCACCGAATTTTCGCGGTCCGGAATTTCCAGAGTCAGGGTATCGGCTTCGAGATTTCTTTCGGTCAAACGAACCGACGTTCCCGGCTTCAATCCCAGACCAGCCAGCCATTGTAAAAAGGACGGCTGATCCTCCCTGACTCTCATCAAAGTGTATGTCCCCGGTCCGCAATCCGCCAAAGTCGAGGTGCCATCTGATTTTAATTCTCCTTCGGCATTTGGAATTGGTGCGCCGTGAGGGTCATGGGTGGGATGATCCAACATCTCGTCCATCCGCTCCAGTAAGCGATCTGAAATCACATGCTCCAGCACTTCGGCGTCCTCATGCACCTCGGCCCAATCCAATTGCATGATTTCGACCAGGAAGGTTTCCACCAAACGATGCCTCCTCAGCACCTGCATCGCAGCCTTGCGACCATTCTCGTTCAGGGCCACTCCCTTGCGTGGGGTATATCGGACCAAGTCCTTTTTCAGGAGCTTGTTCATCATGGTGGTTGCTGTCCCCGGAGTCACCGAAAGCCTTTCGGCAACCTGTCCGATGGGGACAAGCTGGTCGCTGCCGTCCTTGATCTGAAGAGTCCAGATGGCCTTGAGGTAATTTTCGACAGTACTGGATGGCATGGGCAGAAGCGGAGTAAAGAAACCTTATGAAGGGAACCAACGATGGCGAGGGCAAAGAATGCCCGCTGAATCAATTCCAAGAAAAAGCCCGGCGACTCAGGGAGCGCACCGGGCTGATAATTATTAACTGAAGTCAGTTTGCAGAGCGAAAACTCTTACAGGGACTTCTTGAGGGTAGAGGAAGGCTTGAAGCCCACAGACTTGGAAGCAGAAATCTGCATTGCTTCACCAGTCTTGGGGTTACGGCCCATACGAGCTGCGCGATGCTTCACCTCGAAAGTTCCAAATCCAATGATCTGAACTTTCTGGTCACTTTTCACGCCTTCTTCAATCGATTCGAGGACCGCAGCCAGCGCGTCTTCTGCAAGGCGCTTGGTTGCTTCACTACCGAGTTTCTTTTGTACTGCTTCAATGAGTTCTCCTTTATTCATAGCAAACACGATTGTCCGTATCGTGATTAGTTTGTAAAGCTAAAATAACGCACCAATCCCTGTATTTATGGGGATTGACGCCGATCAATCTTCTAAAATGAACTGATTCAGACCCGTCATTGACCCTTCCGGACATATTTCCATACCATCGCCTTATGATTCCGGATGAGATCTTGCAGAAGGCAAAACAGACGCTTTTTTCGGTGCATCCCACCCTTCCCCGGCGGGAATATCTCACCCAGGAACTCGAAGACGCAAATGCCGCAAATGCTCGTGGTTACTACCTTCCAGACGAAGATGAGCGTCTCCGGGAGGCCTATCGCACCTATCTCACGGCCCGGGCAGCGCTTTGGGAAATGATCGACAATCTCAGCCCACATTTGGGCGAAAAAGACTCCCGAATCTTCGGTTTGACCTTCTGCGCCGCTGCCGCCTTGGTTCGGAGCGCCACTTTTCTCGTCAATTTAGCAAAAAATCGTCCCGCGGTCTGGAAAAAGCTCGATGAAGCCGAACCTCGCTACGGCCTACAGCGAAAGAGCTTCACCCGAATTTACAAGAATATCAGCTCCATTCGATGGATGTGGCGCTTTCAAGAAGCCTCCCGTTACTACGCTCAACATCGCGACTCGATCCTCAACGATCTCCATGGTTCCGACCTCTCACAAGTTGCCGTTTGGCTAACATCCGAAGAAGAACATCTGGAGTATCGGCGTCGCGCCTTTCTCGAACGTCGGGTCGCGTATCGCATCCACTCGCTCCTACGCCGACACACTTCGGGCTACACCAAAGTGATGTTTCATCTCTTCCGTCTCAGCGGGAGCGCCGTGGCTGAATTACGACAGCCCTTCAAAAAAAATCACCGCGTTGGTAAGCGGGTAAAGCCCGACATCATTCGGAAAATCCAACCACTCCTCAAACCGGGCGACGTTATCGTGACGAGACATGACGATGCCATGAGCAACTTGTTCCTACCCGGCTTCTGGCCCCACGCCGCCCTCTTTCTCGGCAATTCCAAAACCCGGAAGCAACATGCTCTCCCTGAGCACCCCATGGAATATGACATCCTGGAAGCCAAAAAAGACGGTGTCCTTTTTCGGCAACTCTCCGAGACACTCTCCGTTGATTCCTTCGTCGTGATTCGTCCGAATCTATCCAACGACGACCTTGCCGAGGCCTTGACCCGAGCCTGCTCGCACGAAGGAAAACTTTACGACTTCATCTTCGACTTCCGAAAAACCGAACGGCTCGTTTGCACCGAAGTCGTCTACCGCGCCTACCACAGCGTGGGAGAAATCAAATTCCAACTTACCAAACGCAGTGGCCGGCTCGCCCTCTCCGCGGAAGATCTCCTCCAACAGGCTATCACCAACAACAACTTCAAGGTCATCGCCATTTTCGGGGTGCAAAACTCAGGACTTCTTTACGACGGCGAAGCCGACACCTGCCTCCGCGAAAGTCTTCAAATTTCCTCCTCCTACCCCCTCGCTCTTGCCCCCGCGCAATCACCTGCTAGGATCTGGCCCATGTCCAGCCAGCTTGGCCAACTTTTCCGTATCTCGACTTTCGGTGAATCCCACGGTGGAGGCGTCGGCGTCGTCATCGACGGATGCCCCCCGCGAATCCCTCTCACCGAAGCCGATCTTCAAATCGATCTCGACCGTCGCCGCCCCGGCCAATCCGAGGTCACCACCCCGCGCAATGAGGCAGACCAAGCCGAAATCCTTTCCGGTACCTTCGAAGGACTCACCCTCGGAGCGCCCATCGCCATCCTCGTTCGCAACAAGGACCATCGGCCGGAGGCCTATTCCGAAATGGCCGAGAAATACCGGCCATCCCACGCCGACTATTCCTACGATGCCAAATTCGGCATTCGTAACTGGCAGGGAGGCGGACGTTCCTCGGCCCGCGAAACCATCGGCCGTGTCGCCGCAGCCGCCGTCGCCAAGAAAGTCATCAATCACCTTTGCCCCGGGATCGAAACCCTCGCCTGGGTGAAAACCGTGCAAGACGTTTCCGCCGAGGTTGATCCTCTCACCGTCACATCCGAAACCATCGAATCAAACATCGTCCGCACCGGAGATCCGGAAGCTGCCGAGCGAATGATCGAACGGATTAAAGAAATTCGCTCCCAAGGCAATTCCGTCGGCGGCACCATCGAAGCTGTCGTGCGTGGCTGCCCTCCGGGACTTGGCGAGCCCGTCTTTGATCGTCTCGAGGCAGACCTTGCCAAAGCGATGCTCTCCATTCCCGCGACCAAGGGGTTCGAAGTCGGCAGCGGATTTGGCGGCACCCTCCTCACCGGAGCAGAACACAACGATCACTTCTATATGGACGGTGAAACAGTCCGCACCAAGACCAACCGCTCGGGCGGTGTGCAGGGTGGCATTTCAAACGGCGAACCCATTCTCTTCCGCGTGGCATTCAAACCCACCGCAACCATCATGTCATCGCAAGTCACCGTCTCCAAAGACAAAGAGGATACCGAACTCAAAGGCCGGGGACGTCACGATGCCTGCGTCCTCCCCCGCGCGGTTCCGATTGTCGAAGCGATGACCAATCTCATTCTTTGCGATCATCTCTTGAGACATCGCGCATTTTGCGACTAAGCTAAGCTTGGCATGACTTTTGATTCCATCGGCGCCAGCGAGATGATCCTCATCATCCTCGCGGTCTTTGCTGTCCTTGGTTTTCTCAAAGTCCTCGCAAAATTGTTCTTTAACCTGATCGCCCTCGGCATTGGCACCGTCGCCGGACTTTGGGGATACAACAACGGCTTTTCCCTGGTAGCCACATTCATCGAGAAACCACAGCCCTGGATGCCTGTCGCCATTGGAGTCATTTGCTTCATTGGAGCCTTTTCCATCTTTCGATCCATCCTCAAATTTTGCTCAGGAAGAGGCGGGGAGGGCGGACAAGTTCGTTCCATGGGATTTGGTCTCCCCGGGATGATTTTCGGCCTCCTGGTCGGAGGCCTCATCGCCTACTGTCTCCTCACCGGCGTCCGCTACGCCGGAACTGTCGCCGAACTCGAACAATTCAAGGGCCACCTCGCGGGCAAAGTCGAAGAAGGAAGCAAGCAACCCGCCTTCACCAAGCTGAAAAACTGGATCGATAGCAGCCTGCTCGGCCAGTGGCATCAGAAAATCGACTTCGTGAACGACCCGGAACAAGAAGACGCCGCCAAACTCGCCATTGTCAAAGAGAACGAAAAAAACCTCACCACTCTGCTTCCCCAAATTCCCCGCGCAGAAGTAATCGAAGAATTTCCTGTCGATCAATCGATTCAAGACTCCATCGGTCAGGGCGACTACGGCGCGCTTTTAAAAAACCAAACTCTCCGCGAAGAGGCCAAGGGCCTCGATGACAGCTCGAGGGAACTCATTCGCCGTCTCGAAGAAGAACTCGGCATCAAATCAACCCCTCCGTCACGATGAAGTGGCTCCTCATACCACTCTCGCCATCCGCGCCGAGTATCTCCCCGCGCAATACCTCCCTCCGATAACTGCCTCGCCAGATCGTTAATGACCGGAGCCATCTTTCGCTGTTGCTCCTCCATTTCGGCAATCTCTTTTGCCGGATCTTTCGCCGGGAAGAAAAGAGAACTCAGGGGGAAATTCCCAGCTCCGATCAGCCGCATGAACAATTCATGTTGCCGCTCATCTGGAGCACCAATTCCAGAAAACCCGGACTATTCCGCAGCCCAATAAGCGGATGAGCTTCTGATACTTTGAGGCGGGATCTGATCGTGGCCGGATATCGCCGGAGATAATTTGAACACCTGCACCAAAGGCCTCCGCCCAGGACGAGCTCCTATGGTCCAGGGGCCCTCACCCCAATGCTCCCCAATCACGAGGCACTCAAAAATGCTCAATCCACCATCCCGACCAAAGGAAAGCTTTCCGCGTATTTTACCTTCATAACCCATCTTTTCATCTCCCGACTTAATCGAAAATCCCCCAATTAACAGACCCTCGGAACTTACTTCGAGCTTCATCGTATGAATTTCTTCCTTCCGCCACGACAAGGACTCGCCCCGCGTGTTGTCCAAGAGGTGAAATCGCGCAATCCTTCTCGACAGCTCCTTTGGAAACTCCCCTCCACCTTTTTTCACCAACTCAAGCAGATCCTTCACCTCGTCTTTCTTGAACCAAAGATGATCAACCGCAGTCAAGGTCCCCATCTTCTTCTCAGGCAATGCCACAAGCTGGTCGCCCCTCTTCTCTAAGACCCGCGTATACACCTTGATCACCTGCACATTGTCGGGCAGGGCGCGAACATAGCGTTCATCAATTTTCCCCCGTTCGCCCAGAGCCGTACTCCGGGCCTCCTTGGGAAGCTCCTCCCACTTCTTCAAGGACTCACGCATCATCTTCAAACGCCGGTCCGCCCCCCGGTTGTTATTGTAACCCAACAAGGTTCCGCCCGGGGTAAAGACATAGTGCCCCTGCCTCGTTCCTCCGCTGGAGCGAGGGCCTTGATCGGCCACCTTACGAAAGAACTCACCCTCGGCATCTTTCCTCCGTCGCTGATACCAATCATCGGCAGCCACCGGAATAAAGTCCTCCTTCAGAAGCTTCTGAACCTCGGGATTTGAAAAGACCAACAACCTGTCGATCACGCCATTGTTTCAGACACAGCCCAGCGGATGCCCGTCCATCTCCCAGAGATAAATCGGTTTCCCCGACTTCGCCGATTCCTTCCGCGCCTGCCAAAGGTCAATCCGCCAGTCAATCTCCAGCCACTTGCTCTCTTCCTTCGTCGGAAGAATCTCCTCCACCAACGCCTGGTCCCTGGCATTCCATTGCCCCGGCAGGGATCCTGCTCCCAAGATAAAAGCCAAAAGTATTTTCACTGATAGAGAATAAGCTAACGTTTCCGGAAATCTTTCGCAAGCAGTGAAGCTGCCCCCTCTTAATCCAGCTCCACCATTCCCCCATCCCCAAGGGCCGATTCAAGCAAGGCATCCATCACTCGTTGCGTCAACAGACTGATCTCCGGCCAGTAAGAATCTCTCTCACCACCGAGAACAAGCTTCCCAAAATTCCGAAAGAGGAGCGTCTTTTGCGATTCGGCTTCTCCCGTCAGCTCAACCTCACGATTCAACGAACGCGTGGAAAAATTGCTCCCTTCCCCGACCTCTTCCTGACGCTCAATCGTGAACGCCGCCTTCTGGTTATCACATGGGAGCACAAAGTCATTCAAGGTGAGCGCACCCTTTGTCCCGGAAATCCGGCAGCTTTGCTCCAAGGTCGTATTGAATGAACAATGAAACGACGCCGTCCGCGAATCACTGAAGATGAGATCCCCGCGCAAATCCACCGGGACACCGTTTTTCTCTTCAAACAAGGTCGCGCGCACTCGCACCGGGAGATCGCCCTCGCAGCAACACAACGACATTCTCACACAATACCACCCGAGATCACCAAGAGCACCCAATGGTTCCAGCTTGGAATTAACACGAATGTTGTCCGCAAAATCATCTTCACCAAAGAAAGAGAAACAACTCTCAATTCTGCGCAGTTTTCCCAACTCGTCTCCTTCCTCCACCACCTTGACAATTTCACTCAGGCGCGGGTTATGCATGAACATCACCCCGTCCATGAACTGCACCTGATTGGCCTCGCAAGCAGCAATCATCTCCTCGAGATCCGCCGCCTTGGGCGCGCAGGGTTTCTCACAAAGAACATGCTTCCCCGCCTCCGCCGCCCGGATCACCCAATCCTTCCGAAGGCCGGTTGGCAATGGAATGTATACCGCATCAATTTCAGGATCCGCGAGGATTTCCTCATAACCCTCTACCGCCTCTGGAGCCTTCTCAAAAGGCGCGGAAGCCTGGCATCGATCAATAAACGCCTGCGCCTTGGCCACATCCCGACTCCCAACAAATTTCAAAATTCCATTCCCCGACCGCTGCACCGAAGCCCAATTCTTCTCCGCAATCCCGGCTGCTCCCAAAAAGCCCCAAACAACTTGTCGATCCATGTGAGGAGCATCTTAGGAATCTACAGCAATGACAAGTCTGACTCTACGTCGGTAGCAAAGGCTCTCAAGCCTCTGTCCGGTTTAAGCTGGATTCGCCCATTGAATTAACGCTCAAAGATGCGGCGCGTTTCCAGAGAATACTGATGCGATTTGAGTGATCAGAGTCACCCAAATCAATCTCCTTCGTGGTTGGATGACCCATATTCCCGGTGGGAACAGATTTGAGATGAGAGAGCCTCAATAAGCGCACACCCCTTTTTGAAACCGACCCCGCACACTCAAGGTGGGCGGGGTTTTTATTTGGCCCGAAGGCGTGTAGATCGCTTCACTGATCTACGGCCTCGCCGGCGCTCGGGTGATTCGTCCACGATGATTGCTCCATCCATTTCACGGACCTTTGAGATTTTTCTGGGGGTCTGCGCTTTCTTTTGGAATCTTCCATCCTGATCACTCAAGGATGGACCACCAAAATAATCTTCAGCGGCGCCGGATTCTTCTGGAGATCGAAACTGCGATCGCGCCCGGTCGAGACATGCTTCGGGGGATTTCCAAATTCGTGGGTGAAATCAATCGATGGGACGTTCATCACAATGCGGGGAACTGGTCGCTCCATGGAAGTATTTCGGGTCCATCGCATATCGAACCTCTCCCCGCCGACCAACGCATCGACGGAGTGATCACGCGCATTTACGATGACGCCTCCCGCCAACGCGCGCATGAGCTAATCAAACAAGGCATCAAGGTCGTCGATATCCTCGGCGACCACAACGACAGTTCATTGTATTTGGTGCATACCGACGATGCCGCTATTTCAAAAATGGCTCTGAGACACCTCAACGAAAAAGGCTTCAACCGCTTCGCTTTCATGGGAATCGAGAACACCCGCTGGTCGATCCAACGAGGGGAAGCCTTTAGTTCTGAGAGCGGCACTCTTGTTCCATCCTTCACGGTCTCCAAGGGTCAACACGGAATCGGGGAAAGCGATACCGAGAGGATCGAACAGTGGCTGAAATCGCTCTCGCTCCCTGTTGGAGTATTCGCTTCTTGCGACCACATCGCCCCACTTCTCCTCGAAGCCTGTGGTCGCCTTGGCATCACCGTCCCCGAGCACTTGGCCGTCGTCGGAGTCAACAACGACACCGTAGCTTGCAATGTCTGCAGCCCGACTCTTTCCAGCATCGATGCGAGCCATTTCGAGGTGGGCTACCGTGCCGCCCGCCTTCTCAACGACCTCCTCGAAGGCAAGCCCTCGCCCAAGAAACCGGTTTACATTCCCCCGCATCAGCTAGTCGTCCGTGGCTCCTCAGGCGAACTTGCCATCAACGATCCTCTCATCGCAAGAGCGGCCCGTTTTATCAATCGCAACGCCGGCAGTTCGATCGGAGTCGATGAAGTGGTCGCTTCCGTCCCCCTCTCCCGGCGCGAACTCCAACGCC
>ERZ1048068.3263-NODE-3263-length-10759-cov-8.374720_pt1 | contig 10759 bp, 7 predicted proteins | sample MGYA00383098_ERZ1048068 | MGnify/ENA primary metagenome ERZ1048068 (study PRJEB29581, sample SAMEA5548368) | metagenome | biome: marine; feature: coastal; material: water | depth 1 m | study: Short-term variability in the microbial, nano- and picoplankton... | reverse complement strand
CCTGTGCCTGCAAATGCCCTTGTACTTTTATCTCAACGATTAAAACCAATAGCAAAATCTATTATGTTTGGTGAAGCTTGTTCTTCTGTTCCGCTATACAAAAGAAAAAAATAGTGACTTTTACACATTGTGTGCGTCTAAGAATAAAGTACAGATAATGCTATATATTTGTAAAAAATTAATTAAACCATATAATAATGAAAACTAAGATTCTTTTATCAATCACGTTACTTTTATGTGTGAGTTTAACTTTCGCTCAATCGAAAAGAAGAATTACAAAAACAAAAAGCTGAAAAACAAGTCGAAGCAGATAAATACCAGGGCGAAGCAGAAGCTATCCAAGCACAAATAGATGCTCTACCTGGTTGGAGAGTTGGTGCATTTGGTACTATTGGCGGAAGTTTATCTAATTTTAGTAATTGGTATGCGCAAGGTGCGCCTAATAACTCATCAGGAAATATTGGCTTTACATTAAACGCATTTGCCAATAAATTAGAGAACAAATATTTCTGGAGAAATAATTTAAACCTAAATCTTAATTGGACAAAACTTGACGACAAAGACAATCCATTAGATAGTGATAATTTTGAACCAACTACAGATGTTTTTAACCTAACATCGTTATATGCTAGAAAATTAAGTGATAAATGGGCGGTTTCTGGATTATTAGAATATAGAACAACCTTATTAAACAACTTTAACGACCCAGGTTACATAGACTTAGGTGTTGGTTTTACTTGGACGCCAATTACAGATTTAGTTGTTGTTATACACCCATTAAACTACAATTTTGTATTTGCTGATAGTAATACTGTTTTTGAATCTTCTTTAGGTGCAAAAATTGTTGCAGACTACACAAGAGAAATCGGAAAATTTAACTTTAAAACCAACTTATCTGCTTTTCAAAGTTATGAAGATGGTGATCTGTCTAACTGGACATGGATTAACTCTTTTGGTTATACACTTTGGAAAGGTATTGGTGTAGGATTTGATTTTGGGTTACGTAGCAACAGACAAGAAGCTGCTAATTTCCAAGGCACAACATTACCTGCTGCAGATAACGATTTACAATCCTATTACACTGTTGGTTTGAGTTATAATTTCTAAAAACCATAAACATATTAATAAAAAAGAGGTCTTAAAATTAGACCTCTTTTTTTTTATTGTATATCCTCAACATCAGGATACAAAAACTGATTATAAGGGAAACGCGTCACATGTATCTCACGGACTTCCTTGTAAACACGTTTTTTAAATTCGTCTAAGTTCTCTTTATTTAAAGCTGAAATAAACAATGCATTATCTCCAATTTTTGACATCCATGTTTGCTTCCATTCGTCAATAGAGTAATTGGCTGGTGTGCGTTCTATAATTAAATCCTCCTCATCATAAGGCTCAGATTCATAAGCATCAATTTTGTTAAAAACCATAATGGTTGGCTTGTCTTTACTTTCAATTTCATCCAGAATCTGATTGACAGACTCAATATGTTCTTCAAAATTAGAGTGCGAAATATCTACAACATGTAGCAATAAATCTGCCTCTCTTACTTCATCTAAAGTACTTTTAAAGGATTCGACTAATTGTGTTGGTAGTTTTCTTATAAATCCAACGGTGTCACTAACCAAAAAAGGTAAATTCCCAATAACAACTTTACGTACTGTTGTATCTATAGTGGCAAAGAGTTTGTTTACGGCAAAAACTTCAGATTTACTAATCACATTCATCAAAGTAGATTTACCTACATTAGTGTAACCTACTAAAGCAACTCTGACGAGCTTTCCGCGATTTCCACGTTGCACAGCCATTTGCTTATCAATGGTCTTGATTTTCTTTTTTAAAAGCGAAATTTTATCACGAACAATACGTCTATCCGTTTCAATTTCTGTCTCACCAGGACCACGCATACCAATACCACCTTTTTGCCGTTCAAGGTGTGTCCACATTCCTTTTAATCTTGGTAAAAGGTATTGACATTGCGCCAATTCTACTTGGGTACGTGCATAACTGGTTTGTGCACGTTGCGCAAAAATATCAAGAATCAAATTGGTCCTGTCTAGGATTTTACAATTCAGGATTTTACTAATGTTTCGTTCTTGTGCTGGTGACAATTCGTCATCAAAAATAACAGTACCAATTTCATTTTCTTGGACAAAATTTTGCACCTCATTCATCTTACCACTACCTATAAATGTTTTTGGGTTAGGCATATCTAGCTTTTGGGTAAAGCGTTTAACTACTTCCCCACCGGCTGTAAAAGTCAAAAACTCTAGCTCATCTAAATATTCTTTAGAGGTTTGCTCATCTTGATCTTTAGTGACGATTCCTATCAGTACAACCTTTTCGAGGTTAATATCTTTTTTCTCTAGCATATATTATTTAAAGTGCAAATTTAGGTAATTACACCATATATGATTATTCATATTAATTATATCTTTAGCCACATGAGTGAGAAATATACTACCGCATTTTATAATATAGAAAACTTGTTTGACACCAAGGACGATGAACATACTAATGATGAAGATTTTTTACCAACTTCAGTCAAACGCTATGAAAATAAACTTCGCAAATTAGGGCAGGTCATTTCGCAAATTGGAGAAGATGATATAGATAGTCCACCCGCAATAGTTGGTCTTGCAGAAGTCGAAAACAAGCAGGTTGTTAAAGATTTGATTGACAGCAAATATCTAAAACATTACAAATATGATATTGTGCATTACGATTCCTCTGACGAACGTGGTATAGATGTGGGTTTATTTTATAATACAGATGTTTTTGAAGTTTCACACTCTGAGGCATATCCTGTATACCTCACAAAAGAAGATGGTAGTCGCGACTATACCAGAGATGTTTTACAAGTAACAGGAAGGCTAAATGACGAGCAAATACATATTATAGTTAACCATTGGTCATCACGTCGTCAGGGGCAAAAAGACTGAGTATAAGCGTCTTGCTGCTGCAGATACTGTAAACCGTATTGTAAAAACCCAAAACAAAAACTATAGCAATCCCAAAATAATTGTAATGGGCGATTTTAACTATACACCTTACGATAAAAGCCTACTATCACTTGAAACGGAATCTAATCTTTACAACCCTTTTAAAAAAATATCTACTGAAAATAAAGGTAGTCTAAACCATAATTTTCAATGGCATTTGTTTGATCAGATATTAATTTCGACTAATTTTTTTGATACCAAATTCACGCAGTTCAATCTTAGTGAAGGTAAAATTTTTAATTCTCAATTCTTAACGCAATATCACGGAAAGTTTAAAGGACAACCCTTTAGAACTTATGTAGGCAAACGCTATAAAGGTGGTTATAGTGATCATTTCCCAGTTTATATAGAGTTTAAAGAAGCTGTTTTAAAAATCAATATTTTAGCGATAAAAACAGTATTTCATCTATTAATCTTAAGTTTCCTGTTAAAATTTTAACAAAAATATATCTTCGCTACTCTAATAGCCAAATTTAGATTTTTATGAAATCATCTTTACTTTACTTTTTTGTCATATTAGCGGGTACTTTTCAGACTATACATGCGCAAAATCTTGTCTTTGATGTAGACTGTACTGCTGGTACAGATACATTTAGTTACTGTTATGACAGTAATGACAACTCGACATACACTTTTACTTCGACTACAGGCGAACCAGTATTTTTAGAATTTCTTGCAGGTACTATAGAAAGCGGTTTCGATGACATCACCGTTTATGATAGTGCAGATAACTCAGGAGCCGTTTTATTTAGTGGTGACAATGGCGGAGATTTAGCAGGACTTAATTTCCAATCAACAGGAGATTCACTATTTATTGAAGTCGATAGTGACGGAAGTATTAGCTGTCAATCAAGTACATCATATACACCTTGGGAAATTAATTATAGATGCGTGACGTGTATATCACCGACAGCTACCTATGATATTGTAAGTAATTGTGCCAATGGAAATGACGAGTTTTTTATTGACGTAATCATTAGTGATATAGGTGATGCTGAAAACATTAATATCTTTGACGACCAAAGTAGTCCAGTGCAAACAACAACGGTTGATGGTACCTTTACCTTTGGACCTTTCCCAAATGGAACCCCAGTAAATATTACTGTCGAAGATGCAGACGATATCAATTGTGTTCTAGAAAGTGGAACACTGTCACAAGCGTTTTGCCCACAACAAGAGTGTGATATAATCAATGCTGGAGCCGATGCTGTATTTGGTTGTGCCAGTACAATTACGGAAGTTGACCTTTCTGCAACTTTTATGACCAGTGCTTTGACGTCTAACACTAGTGTTTATACAATCGACGATTTAGAATGTCCATTATCAAACCTAGATGGTGCACCAACGGGTTTAAATATTGATGATACTTGGTCGCAACCTATAGACTTAGGTTTCAAATTTGAGTTTTTTGGTGTTACCTATAACCAAGTTGTTGTTGGCGCAAACGGTATCGTTAGTTTTGATACAAATTTGGCTGGTGAATTTTGCCCATGGAGCTATGAACCTGACGAATTATTACCTACACCAGACTTACCAACAAATGCCGTTTTTGGACCATATCACGATATTGACCCTAGTGTTGGTGGTCAGATAGAGTTCATTACAGTAGGTGTTGCTCCACAACGTCAGTTTAAAGTCAGTTTTGTACATGTACCACATTTTAGTTGTAACGAATTATTGACAACCTCACAAATTATATTATATGAAGCATCAAACGTAATAGATGTGATTATTAAAGAAAAACCCTCGTGTCAGAATTGGAATGATGGTCTTGCTGTAGTTGGTATTCAAAATTCATTAGGAACGACAGGATATACACCAGAAGGAAGAAATACAGGTGATTGGGTAGTTTCTTTTCAAGAGTTGTGGCGATTTATCCCTGATGGCGCACCAAACTATGTTTTCGAGTGGTTTGATGATCAAGGGAACTCTTTAGGGAATAATACAGATATTACTGTAAGCCCGACACAAACTTCAGTATACACAGCTACTGTAACTTATACAGAAATCAATGGCATAGAAATAATAGTTAGTGATGACGTAACAGTTTCTTTGATTGACCAAACACCAAATGCTGGTATACCACAAAATTTAGTGAATTGTGAAAACGCAAATGGTAATGCCTTTTTTGACTTAACATCTCAAGATGATGCAATATTTGACGGTCAGACAGACGTATCGGTTACATATTACGAATCATCAGAAGATGCTGAAAACGGTGTAAATGCAATTACTAATGCAAACAATTACGAAAACACTTCTAATCCACAGAACATTTATTTTAGATTAATAATTAACACAAGCTTTGATTGTTTTTCAACAGGAAGTTTCCAAATTGAAGTTTTTGAATCGCCTATAGCAGGAGCTCCGCAAAATATAGAAAGTTGTTCTTCAACTCCAAATAATACAGAGTTTGATCTAACAATACAAGACAGTAATATAATTAATGGACAAACAGATGTAACTCTAAATTATTACTTATCACTGGTTAGTGCCGAAAATGGTACGGACGCAATTTTAAACCCATCTACATATAGTAATAGTTCTAATCCAGAAACCATATTTTTTCGATTAGAATCAGACGAATCTTCAGAATGTTTTGATATAGGAAGTTTTCAGTTACAAGTTTTTGAAACTCCAGTTCCTGGAATGTTCGAAGACCTAACAAATTGTAGTAATGCACAAGGCAGTGCTGAATTTGATTTGTCATCACAAGATAATGCAATATTAAATGGTCAAATGGACATAAACGTTGCTTACTTCGAATCTCAAAGTGATGCTGAAAACGATACAGGTGAAATAATGAATCCAACAACATATACCAACACATCAAATCCTCAAACTATATATTACAGACTAGAACAAAACAGTTTAGAGAGTTGTTTTACAGTAGGTAGCTTCAATCTTGGTTTATCCTCTTTAGATGGCAGCCTTGTTGCTTTTAATCAAGGGTGTAATGGTAATCAATACGAAATAACTATCTCTGCGATTGGAAATAGTTTCGATCCAAACACCGTAAGTTATGAGTGGTTTGGACCTGTTGGAGCTGACTTAACCAACAACACAAACGCCACTTTTATTACTAATGTAGATGGTCAATATACTGTAGAGATAACAACTTTAGAAGGATGTATCTATGATTTCTCTACAGATGTTTTAAATGCTAATTGCATATTCCCACAAGGAATATCGCCAAATGGGGATATGTTAAACGACACATGGGATTTAAGTGGATTTAATGTTTTAAGACTGCAAATTTTTAACCGAAATGGACGCTCAGTTTATACAAAACAGAATTACACGAATGAATGGGTTGGACAATCGTCTGACGGAGAGCTTCCTGTCGGTACTTATTTCTACGTAGCAGAGCTAGAAAATAATGAAACTAGAAACGGTTGGGTATACATTCAACGTTAACCTTAAAAGCAATGCACAAGACAAAACTAACGACACTTAAAACTAATTCGATGAAAAAAATCGCATTACTATCCTTACTGGCATTTGCTTATTTCGCTAAAGCTCAACAAGACCCACAATATACCCAGTACATGTACAATATGAATGTCATTAACCCAGCATATGCTGGCTCGACAGAAGGCTTATCTTTTGGTCTATTGTATAGAAATCAATGGACTAAAATAGATGGTGCTCCAGAAACAGGTACCTTTTTTGGGCATTCGCGCATTGGTAATAATATGGGACTAGGTCTTTCTGTTATTGCAGATCAAATTGGCCCCGTAAAAGAAACTAATGTATATGCAGATTTCTCATATACAGTAAAACTCGGAGGCGAACATAATCTTGCTTTTGGACTTAAAGCTGGTGCGACGTTTCACGATATAGGATTGGCAAATATTGCGCTTATTAATCCTAATGACCCGTTTTTTCTGAATATAAATGAAACAACTCCTAACATTGGTGCAGGAGTATTTTATTATTCGGACAAGTACTATTTATCTGTTTCAGTACCAAACATGTTATCGTCAGTGCATTTAAGCCAGAACGGAAACAATATTGGCTCAGAAACACAACACTATTTTGTGTCTGGCGGTTATGTCTTTGATTTGTCTGCTAATACAGAGTTAAAACCATCTTTTTTGATAAAATCTGCTTTTGAAGCACCAACATCATTTGACATTAACCTAAATGCAAGATTTTATAAGAAGTTTGAAATTGGAGCATCTTACAGATTAGACGATTCGTTTTCTGGTCTTATAAACTTTGCTATTTCGCCTTCATTAAGAATTGGGTATGCCTACGATGCTGTATCATCAGATATTAATGCATTTGCTCCTGCTTCTCACGAGGTAATGTTATTATTCGACCTAAATTTCTCTAAACGTGCTTCACGTTCACCAAGATATTTCTAACCAGTTAAGCTAAAACATTATGAAAATTTTTAAAACATTATTTTTTATATCATTGATGAGTAGTTTAAGCTTAACTGCTCAAAATTTAAGCACCAAAAAAGCAGATAAGCAATTTGAGCGCTTTCTATTTGTTAAAGCTGCCGAGAGCTACAATAAGCTTATTGAAGATGGAAAAGGTGATGCTTATGTATACGGACGTCTTGCAGAATCATATTACAACATGTTTAATACTGTTGAGGCTGAGCGTTGGTATGCCAAAGCCTTAGAGTCTTCAGAAAAACCTGAAATGATATTCAACTACGCAGAAATGCTAAAAGCAAACGGTAAGTACGAGGCTTCAAATACGCAAATGCAGCGTTTTGCTTCGATGCGTCCTTCTGACAATAGAGCTACAGCCTTTTTGAGAAACCCAAATTACTTGCCAAAAATATTAGAACAAGGAAAAAAATTCAATGTTCAAAATGCTGATTTCAATTCTGAAAATAGTGATTTTGGTGGTACAGTTTACAATGGTAATCTTTACATAGCTTCCGGTCGAAATGACAATCGCAAGTCTTATGGTTGGAATAACGAACCCTTTTTAGACATCTATTCACTTTACAAAAATACAGATGGCTCATACCAAGATGCACAATTATTAAACAAAGACATTAATACTAAATATCATGAAGGTTTAGTATCGTTCTCTCCTGACGGAAATACGATGTATTTTTCTCGTGAGAGTTATTTTGAAAAAGCCTTTGAAAAAGACTCCTTGTCAAAAATAAAATACAGCCAATTGTATTTGTTTAAAGCTTCAAGAATTAGTACCGATTGGGATAATATAGTAGGCCTTTCGCTGAACAGCAAAAACTACTCTATCAAAAATCCTTCTGTAAGTACCGATGGGAAAACACTATACTTTGCTTCAGATATGCCTGGCGGATTTGGACAATTTGATATTTACAAAGCAGCTATAAAAGCCGATGGTTCTGTCGGAACACCTGAAAATTTGGGTCAAAAAGTAAATACTGAAGCACAAGAAATGTTTCCTTATATCAGTAGCAATAACACGCTTTATTTTTCATCTAACGGTCATTTAGGAATTGGTGGTATGGATGTGTTTTATACTGAAGAAATTGATGGCAAAACGGCACCTATTCGTAACATTGGTATTCCAGTAAATAGTAATGGTGACGATTTTGCATTTACAATTGATGAAGATTCTGAAGAAGGTTTTGTGTCTTCTAACCGTTTAGGCGGAAAAGGAAGTGATGATGTATACCTTATCAAAAAACTACAACCACTTTGTGATGTTGTATTAAATGTTGAAGTCTTAGATGACAGCAGTCGTCAGGCTATTGCAGACGCTGCAGTGAGTTTGTATGACGACCAAGGCAACAAAATTTCTATAAAAACTACTGATGATGAAGGTAAAATCATGTTTATTGTAGAATGTAGTAGTACTTCAGAAATTGAAGTTATCGCAGATGGTTTTGATAGCAAAAAGGTGACTGAAAAAACAGAACGTGAAGAGGAACAAGATGTCAGGATTTCTTTAAGTCCAATTGAAAAATTAATTGTTGAAGACAAAATAGAATTAGCACCTATTTACTTTGATTTTGATAAACACAATATTACATCGACAGCAGCTTTTGAATTAGATAAGCTTGTACAAATCATGAATAAGTATCCTGATTTGGTGATTAATGCGTCTTCTCATACAGATAGTAGAGGTTCTGCGCCTTACAATCTTAAATTATCGCAAAGACGTGCAACGTCTACACAACAATATTTAATTTCTAAAGGTATTTCAGAAAAACGTATACAAGCCATTGGTCGTGGTGAAAATGACCTTAAAATCAAGTGTGGCGGTTATTGTAATGAAGAAGAACATCAACAAAACAGACGTTCAGAATTTATTATAATTAGTGGTGGTCCTAATAATCAATAATATAATACCAGCTATATAAATAAAAACGCTTTAAATATTCAAAGCGTTTTTTTATGTCCAGTTTTTAAAAGGAAGTTTACTTAAATTAGAATTATAGTATTTAATATCTCCTGTAACTTCTTCGTCCAACCAATCAGGTTTTTCAAAAGTATCTGTTTTAGAGTTTAGCTCGACCTCAGCTATAATTAAACCTTGGTTATCGCCATAAAATTCATCAACTTCAAAGGTGTGATTCCCAACTTTGACTTCGTATCTGGTTTTATCTATAATCCAGTTTTCGCAAAGTAATAGTAACGCTTCTGCATCCGTTTTAGGTATTTCTTTTTCCCATTCAAATCGGCTTAAGCCATCAACAGATGATTTTCCTTTTATGGTCAAAAGACCTTTGTCATTTTTTAGTCTGATTCTTACGGTGCGTTCAGGAGCACTATTCAAAAACCCTTGCCTAATATCGTAAGAGTTAAAAGCTTGGTCTTTAAAAGCCTCTGATTTTACTAAAAATTTTCGTTCTATTTCAGTCATAATATTGCCTAAATTTACAGTATGCCAGACGATTTACCAATTCGGAAAATAATTCACGTAGATATGGATGCTTTTTATGCATCTGTCGAGCAGTTAGATAATCCTGAATTAAGAGGAAAACCCATCGCGGTTGGTGGTGGTGGAAAACGTGGTGTCATTAGTGCTGCAAGTTACGAAGCACGAAAGTTTGGTGTAAAAAGCGCCATGTCTGGACGCTTGGCTGAAAAACTCTGTCCTGAACTGATTTTTGTCAAAACCAATTTTGAACGTTACAAAGAAGTCTCTCAAAAAATTAGAAAAATATTTTTGAATTATACTGATTTAGTGGAACCATTATCTTTAGATGAAGCCTATTTAGACGTCACACAAAACAAAATCGGGATGCCTAGCGCATCTATAATTGCACAACAGATTAGACAACGTATTTTTGAAAATACAGGCTTGACGGCTTCAGCTGGAATCTCTATCAATAAATTTGTGGCTAAAATAGCGAGCGATTACAATAAGCCTAACGGACAAAAAACCGTAAATCCAGAAGATGTTTTAGAATTTTTAGAAGCCTTAGATATCCGAAAATTTTATGGCGTAGGTAAAGTAACTGCTGAAAAAATGTATCACAAAGGCATTTTTACCGGTAAAGATTTAAAATCTAAATCCCTAGAATATCTAACTGAAAACTTTGGAAGATCTGGTGGCTATTACTACCATATTGTCCGTGGTATTCAAACTAGTGAGGTCAAACCAAATCGTACTCGAAAATCACTAGCTGCAGAACGTACATTTAGCGAAAATTTGTCTTCCGAAATATTTATGCTCGAAAAAATACAGCATATCGCCGAAGAAGTGTCTCGGCGATTACATAAAAGTAAAGTCTCAGGAAAAACGATAACACTAAAGATTAAGTACAGTGATTTTACTTTACAAACACGTAG
>ERZ1048068.3262-NODE-3262-length-10760-cov-4.153480_pt1 | contig 10760 bp, 12 predicted proteins | sample MGYA00383098_ERZ1048068 | MGnify/ENA primary metagenome ERZ1048068 (study PRJEB29581, sample SAMEA5548368) | metagenome | biome: marine; feature: coastal; material: water | depth 1 m | study: Short-term variability in the microbial, nano- and picoplankton... | reverse complement strand
CAAACAAGCTGACACATCGATTTTCGAAAATCGACCGGAAGCATACCGGGACTGCCGGTAAAACACCAGAGACATTCGGACGCATTGAACCGAGATAACCCTCGTTCGTTCTCCTGATTCGATCTCTGGGACCAAGCTACTTTCGAGGATAACGCCGTTCTCTAACGGAATCGGTGTAGTCCGCCAACCCCTGGCGAAAGACCGCCCCCGCGTCAGCGAACTTCTCCACAAATCCAGGCACGTATCCCGGGGTTAGGCCAAGGGCATCCGTGATCACGAGAATTTGACCGTCGCACTCCCCCCCTGCTCCAATTCCCACCACCGGAACTTCCACCGCCTGGCTCACTACTTTTGCTGCATCGGATTTCACCATCTCGAGTAACAACGCAAAACAACCTGCCGCTTCCAGCGATTTGGCGTCAGCCACCAACTGTGCAGTCTCCTTCGGCGTTAGTCCGAATTTTTTGTAGCGACCGAGCTGCTTTACTTGCTGCGGCATCAAACCCGTGTGGCCCCAAACGGGCACACCCGCATCGACCAACCGCGCGATCGTTGGGGCGAGCGATTCTCCACCTTCAATTTTAACGGCATCGGCCCCTGCCTCCTGCATCAACCTCTGACAGGTACCTAGCACATCACTAAAATCATAATGAGCTTGGGCAAAAGGCACATCTGCCACAACCAACGCCGAAGGTGAAGTGCGAGCAACCGCGGCCGTGTGATGCGCAATCATATCGAGTGTGACTGGCACAGTGCTTTCTAATCCAAGGGCAGTATTCCCCACCGAGTCGCCCACCAAAATAATATCCACTCCCGCCTCATCAGCGTAGTGCGCCATGATCGCATCATAAGCCGTGATAGCAACAATCGGTTGGTCACCTTTGCGCCTACGCAGGGAATGTGGAGTAACTTTGGTTCGATCTGTGGCCATCGGATGAAATACCTATTTTAAGAATGCTGGGATCTGTTCACCCGTAATTTGATCTTCGAAAGTTTCGCGGCGATTGATCAATTCGAACGTGCTATCGCTCACCAAAACCTCGGCCGGGCGGCCACGGGTATTATAACGACTGGCCATCGAAAACGCATAGGCACCGGCCGACATGAAGGCAACCAGCTCCCCCTCGCCCACCACCTGAATCTCCCGATCCTTCGCAAAACAATCTCCACTCTCGCAGATCGGTCCCACCACATCGGCAATCATGGCTGGACGCGAAGTGTCGCGTTCCAAAGGCACGATCTCGTGGTGCCCGTCATACATAGCGGGGCGGATCAAATCATTCAGGGCGGCATCTATCACGAGGAAGTTTTTACTAGCACCACGCTTCAAATACTCCACTCGGGAAAGCAATACCCCGGCGTTGCCCACGAGAAAACGCCCCGGTTCCAATAGAACCTTCAAACCCAGCGGCGCTAGCAACGGCTTTAGCACCGCACCATACGATTCTGGAGTCAGCGGCCGCTCGTCATCGGGAAACGCGTCCCACCACTCTTGAGATCCGCTAGCCAAGGCATCCTCGTAAATGATGCCGATACCTCCACCGATGGAAAAATAATCCAAGCCGTGACTTTCCTGAAGTTTAGCCACAAACGGCACCACCTTCTCCACCGCTTCCCGAAAAGGGCCGATCGAGGTAAGCTGGGACCCGATGTGCATCTGCACTCCGGTTACTTTGATATGTGGTAATTTTGCAGCCGCTTCATAAGCGGAATCGGCCACCGCGATGGGAATGCCAAACTTGTTGTCGCTCTTGCCGGTCGTGATTTTGGCGTGGGTCTTCGCATCGACGTCGGGATTGATCCGAATCGCGATGGATGCCCTCACGCCCAATCGACCTGCCACATGGTTGATTCGCGTGAGCTCCGGTTCACTTTCGACGTGAAACGCAAAAACTTCACTCCTCAGGGCAAATTCGATTTCTTCTTCTGTCTTCCCCACTCCCGCAAAGACACTCGACTTCACATCTGCTCCGGCCGCCAAAGCCCGACGAATTTCTCCACCGCTCACGAGGTCATATCCGGCTCCTAGGTTCGCCACCAAACGGAGTAATGCCAGCGAACTGTTGGCCTTCATCGCGTAACAAATCTTCAGATCCAATCCCGCCAAACTATCCTGCAAGCGAGTTACATTCTCCGCGATGGTCGTCGCGCTGTAGACATACGTAGGGGTGCCGTAAAGTCTCGCGATCGCCGCAAGGTCGACGTCTTCACAATGAAGAGCTGATACATGATGGGAGAAATGGTGCATGATGGGAAAATATGATTCGCTAAAAAGGCGTCAAACCCGCTCAAGTTGCGAGTTTCACCTTGAGATAACGACTCAAAAAAATTCTGGTAAAGATGTAGTCATGAAATTCCTGCGACGCCTCTTTCACCGACCAAGAATCCAAATCGGATTTATCGATGAATCGGCTACGCGACCTTCACCTATTCGCAATTCTCAGTTCGTAAGCTTCTTCAATGAATCGGACTGTTCGACTCGACGCAGCGCCGATCATTTCGACAAACGTTTGCGTCGCCAACGGCTGTTTAAGGCTGCGACGATTGTGACGATCACTGTCCTGTGCACGTGGTTCGTGATCGAGAGCGCACAGGCGCTTTCGACTTTCTGATTCGGTTACCGGATTCGCTCGCCCCCACGCGTATTCCGCGTTCATTCGAGCCATGCCTGAATCCGCCCCTACCCCTCCGCGGTTGCTTTCCCGCATGCTCGGAACTGTCGAACGTGTCGGTAACTCGCTACCGGAACCCGCGACTCTATTCGCCCTCCTGGCCCTCGGAACTCTCCTGATCTCCGGCATCGCTGAAGCGGTCGGTATGGCGGTGGAGCATCCCGCGACCGGAGAAATCATTCCCGCGGTGAGCCTGCTCAATTTGGCCGGATTCCAAAAAATCGTGAGCGAAATGGTTCACGTATTCGTGAATTTTCACCCTCTGGGGGTCGTGATCGTTTGTCTTTTGGGTATCGCGGTGGCTGAACGCACTGGACTAATTGGCGCCGCCGTTCGGGCACTCGTGCTTTCAACTCCCCGGACATGGGTCACTCCTATCGTGGTCCTGGCAGGAGTGCTTTCTAATATCGGAGCTGACGTGGGTTACGTGCTCTTGATCCCGCTGGCGGCGACCATCTTTCATGCCGTCGGACGTCACCCGCTCGCTGGATTAGCGGCTGGATTCGCCGGGGTTTCAGGTGGATTCAGCGCCAATCTACTCATCAGCGCAATTGACGTGATTCTGGCGGGACTTTCCCAAGAAGCGGCCAACCTGATCGATCCGTTCTATGAGGTCACAGGACTGGCAAACTACTACTTCATATTCGTATCTACTTTTGTGGTGGTCCTCATCGGCACGTGGGTGACACACCGGATCGTCGAACCCCGCTTCGGCACTTACAGCGGTTCGGTCGAACCTGAGCCTCTCAAACCTCTCGCAGCCTCCGAAAAACGGGGCCTCTGGTTCGCCGTCATTTTCACGGTGATAAGTGCGGTGGTGCTCGTCGCCGGAGTCGTTCCGATCAATGGATTTTTGCGCAACCCAGCCTACCCCGATCTGATGATGCGGGCGTTGCCGTTTAGCTATCTGGTGCCGTTTCTCTTCGCCCTAGGTTTTGGCAGCGGATTTGCCTACGGCATCGGCGCGCGCACGATTAAATCCGATCGCGATATCGTCGGCGCCATGAACGACGCGATGGGCACATTGGGTGCCTATCTGGTGCTCGCATTCTTCGCCGCCCAGTTCATCGCCTTTTTCAACTGGACCAATCTCGGCCTCATTTTCGCGGTCAACGGTGCCGGAGCGCTGCAAGCGCTGGGACTCGATGAGTGGCCCATTCCCATGATGATCGGATTGGTAATCCTTGCCGCGATTATCAACCTGCTCGTCGGTAGCGCCTCCGCCAAGTGGGCCCTGATTGCCCCCATTTTTGTGCCAATGTTCATGTTGCTCGGATTTTCCCCCGAGCTGGTTCAGGCCGCTTACCGCGTCGGCGACAGCGTCACCAATATCGTGACACCGCTGATGGCTTATTTCCCGCTTATTATCACCTTCGCCCGAAAATACGATTCGAGCACGGGAATGGGCACCATCATCGCGACAATGCTACCGTATTCCTTCGCCCTGCTCATAGCCTGGACGGTGATGCTAGCGATCTGGATTATGACGGGACTGCCCCTTGGCCCCAACGCTCCCCTCTATTTGAACAACTAAACCTCGGATAAGCTCGGCCTTGCTCCCTACCCCAATGGTGGTTCACTGGCTCCACACCAAAGCACCTATGACCCGACTCTTTAACCGCTCTCTGCTCGCATCCTTCCTCTTCGTCATGCCTTTTTTCATGGGCTGCGAGAACATCCCCAAAGACCTCGCCGGACTCGAGGTTGATATCGTTAATGTGCGTTCATTCACCGAAACCAGCGATGGCGGCGAGCTCGTCGTCACCGTGCGATGCCGCAATGAAACGGTGCGCCCCATCGGAATTCGCGAAGTGCGCCTTCACCTCACGATTGACGGCATCAACGTCGGCCGCGGTATTTCCGCAAAGCCCATTGCGACTCAGGCCCTCAGCACCAACACGTCGGCGGTCACATTTACGCTAAAAGATGCCTCCATTGCCCAGCGTTTGGCCACCAGCTTCGACCGTGGCTCCGTGAACTATGATATCAAGACACAGCTCATGATCATGTCAGGCGGCCAACTCCTACACAGCAAATCGAGCTCCAGCGGCAACATCAGTGTAAGCAACCTGCGCCGATAGACGCCGTTACAGTTTCGCTCAAACTGAGCGAAACTTACCATTCCCCGTTGAGAATGGTAATTCTAGAACGCTTTCACGTGGGGAGGATCTAGGAGAGTGTTTTTGCTCTCTTGCCTTTCCGCCAAGATGAGATCGAAGCGTGAAACTGGCCAATTTCGCTCAATATGAGGGGTTGGTGAGGCTTGGTATGAATTTTGCTCATGATTAATGATATTCATTCAAAACCTCCCATAAATCCCATGCGTAACCTCCTGCTTCGTCCTCTGGCCTTTCTCGCCCTGCTTATGGGTAGTCCGGCCCTTCTCTCCGCTCAAGATGCGGGCTCCACTTTAGATTCCGGTGATACCGCCTGGATGCTCACCGCCACGGTGCTGGTGCTGTTCATGACCTTGCCCGGCCTGGCGTTGTTCTACGGCGGACTGGTGCGGGTGAAGAACTATCTCTCCGTGCTCATGCACTGCTTCACCATCGCCTGTTTGGCGTCGGTGCTCTGGGTCGCGGGCCTCTACAGTCTGGCCTTCTCCGACGGCAATGCATGGATCGGTGACCTCCAGCATCTCTTCCTCGAGGGAATCAGCATCGACGAACTGAACGGCGGAACGTTCCCCGAGACCGTCTTCGTCATGTTTCAAATGACTTTTGCGATTATCACGCCCGGCCTGATTGTCGGCGCGTTCGTCGAGCGCCTGAAATTTAGCGCAATGATGCTCTTCTCCGCACTATGGCTCATAATCGTTTACACGCCGGTGGCTCACTGGGTCTGGGGTGGAGGTTGGATGATGCAGGCCGGCACCCTCGATTTGGCTGGTGGTATCGTCGTGCATGCGACCGCCGGTATATCCGCGCTGATTCTCGCCAAAGCAGTCGGGCCTCGCCCGAACTTCCCCAAACGAGTCAGCCCTCCTCACAACCCCGCCATCGTTATGATCGGCGCCTCCATGCTGTGGGTCGGTTGGTTCGGATTTAATGCCGGCAGCCAGGTAGCCGCTAATGGCGCAGCAGGTATGACCATGTTGGTCACCCACATCTCCGCCGCCGTCGCTTCCCTCACCTGGATGTTCATCGAGTGGAAACAAGCCGGGAAACCCGGTCTCGTCGGTATCGTGACGGGGATGGTCGCCGGTCTCGCCACCATCACCCCCGCCTCTGGGAATGTCGGTCCGATGGGAGCCATCATCATCGGTTTCCTCGCCGGATCGGTCTGCTTCTTCTGCTGTGGTTTGATCAAAAACAAATGGGGCATCGATGACGCCCTTGATGTCTTCGCGGTCCACGGCGTAGGTGGCATCATGGGATCGATCCTCGTCGCCGTCTTTGGCACCGCCGCCTTTGGTGGCACCGGCGTGGACGACATGGCGGCGCAGCTTGTGATCCAAATCAAGAGCGTTGGCTTCACCCTGATCTGGTCCGCCATCGGCACCTTGATCATCATTGCGATTGTCAAAGCAACAACCGGTCTACGGATCGATCAAGAGGCGGAACAAGCCGGGCTCGACCAAGCCGAACACGGTGAAAAAGCTTATCACCTCGATTGATCCCTCAACTCTGATCTTCATCCCAATTCCCCATGAAACTGATCAAAGCCATCATCAAACCCTACAAACTGGAAGAAGTCCGCGAGGCCTTGAGTGAGCTGGGTGTTTCCGGCATGACTGTGAGCGAAGTGAAAGGTTTCGGCCGCCAAAAAGGGCATACTGAAATCTATCGCGGCAGCGAATACACCGTCGATTTTCTACCCAAAACTTCGATCGAAATTGTGATCAGCGATGATCTCGTGCCGCAAGCCATCGACGCCATCGTGCAAAGCGCGAAAACAGGCAAGATCGGTGACGGCAAGGTGTTCGTATCACCCGTCGAAGCCGCCGTCCGTATTCGCACCGGCGAAAGCGACGACCAGGCTCTCTAGCCTTTTGTTTTCACGCTACGGCTGGTCGTTCAGCGACCAGTCGTAGTGGAAATAACCCAACGACCATTCACGTGGGTTCTTAAGAATCGATTCCGCCACCTCTCCCGGGGCGAGCGTGGCGATAAAGGCCAGAACCTCGGGGTCGTTCCCGCCAAAATCTTGGTCGAACCATGAAAAGATCGCCGAGACCTCGGCCTTCTTCCGATCAAGATCGAACCGATTGCTGCGGGTATCCGCGATAAATTGTCGCCCCTGTTCCGCCAGCTGCGTATCCAGTCGCTCCGGAAAATAGGCTTCGGCGCGCAAAGGCGGACAAGAAACCGCCGCACACACGATGGCGAAATGAATACGCGGTTCGTCGAAACGGACGCGCAAAATCTCGTGCTCGATTTCATTGAGCGTATATTCCTCCCCTCCCACCTTGGCGAAACGGATGTCCCAAGGAGAGCGATTGAGTAGCCAACCAATGATCCGGCCTCCGGTGCCCAAGTCGTTTATATTTTCTATCGGGTAGTCATCCGCCACCAACTTGAAGGTGTAGGCATTGTAAGCGTTTATCCACAGGGCCAGCCGTTCGGCTTCCGTCGCGTAATCAGCGGGATTCGTCCCGTCCAACTGTACTAGGTATTGATCCAGTCGCTTTTCGTTCCGCAGCGCGGCGTAGTCCACCAGACCGTCTGCCACGAACTCCGCCAACACTTCGGAGAAGAGCTGGTGATCCGCTACTTCACCTCGAGCAACGTTTCCTCCATTCAGAGGCAAAACGATCACACCCATACTTTGAATCAGTTTTAAAGGATTCATAATTAGCTTTTCATTACGGGGTAGGAACGTGCGAGGCGGTGGGGATCAGCTCCCAACAAAAATCGGATCAGGAGAAATCCGTTGCGGAGCTGTTGCCGCACGGGACCATACCTTCGAAACCGCCGGGATGAAGTTACGACCGAAGCCCGCAGCACCTCGATGCGATTTCGAGCGCGCGCGCGACGCACCAAATCAACGTCCTCGAAAAGGGGCCATACTTTGAAACCACCCAATTCGCGAAAAAAGGAGCGTCGGATCAATATCCCCTGATCACCGAAACGGGTGAATACCGAATCGAAACGGGTCCACCAGGAGGAAGAGCGAAGCATCCAGGTTGGGTCCTTAAACTCAATTCGAAACATCGCCAAGCTACCGTCTTCGCGATTCATGTAGGCGTCAGCCGCGAGAACAGCTTCGGGCGTCAACCGTGTGTCAGCGTGGAGGAAGAGTATCCATTCGCTGTCGCTAATTTGGGCTCCTTCATTCAGCTGAGCACCTCGGGATCGGGTCGACACGGAAACCGTCGTCGCTCCTTCGGCGGCCGCCAATTTCACGGTATCATCGGAACTGCACCCATCTGCTACCACTACTCCCGCCGCCGGCCAACTTGCCTTCACCGTCGATACCGCATCCGCGATAATCGCGGATTCATTCAGGGTGGGTATTACCACCGTTAGCGGGTTTGAGGACATCAGGGAGTGGAGACCTCGGGAGTCGGAATTGTTTCCAGAAACAGCTCGGAGAAATCAGCCTCGGCCCGGGAATCGGTGTTATCCGTGTCCATCATGATCGCTACCCCGGATATTTCCCGAGGCGATTCGCCAAAGAATTCTTCGTAGTCAGCCATGACATCCCGTTGTTCCTCATGCCAGACAGCCGACTCCTCTTGACCGGATCCATCGCGCAACACGACGTGCGCAACGTGCCGGGTGAGGGACTGGAAAAGATCTCTTCCGGTGCATCATTGACCGACCACACGTAATTGATCGACCGGGTCCGAGTCGGAAGCATCGACGTTTCAAAGACCACAAAAACCCGAGCTGCAAAGTCGTCACCCCTCTTGGAGCGCTCATCGATTGTTTCGGGCAACTCCCCTCTTGCGCGCCAGCGCCAGCGTAAATTGGCAACGCGTGGCTCCTTAACCTTGATCTCACGCAGCATCGCGCGATTCGCGTCGATGCTCCGACCCGTTACGACCACTTGGCCGCCAACCTCATGGGCCTCATATTCGGTGGCCCGAATGAGTGGGAAACCTTGCTCGCGCCATTGTTCACTAAACACGGACACCGACTCCCCGATCAGATTAAGCGCGGCCGATTGAGCGGTATCCGCCGCTGCCAACGACAGCCCTAGAAACTCGCCCAAAAGAAAACCCGCTCGATTCATCGTGCGGGCAATCTTCGCGGAAATTTGGTTAAGACAAGTCGATCAGACAGAACTCTTCGGTTTGAAGGCCGACCGGATGGTGGCTCCGAGGTATTCCTTGTTCATCTTGGCGATGAAGTCGTGGCTGATCAGTTTCGGACAAGCCGCGGAGCATTCGTATTGGTTCGAGCAGTTGCCAAATCCGAGTTCGTCCATCTTCGCGACCATATTGAGGACGCGCGAATCACGCTCGGGTTGTCCCTGCGGCAGAAGCGCAAACTGGGAAACCTTTGCTCCGACAAACAACATGGCCGAAGAGTTCTTACAGGCCGCGACACACGCGCCACAACCGATGCAGGCCGCCGCATCCATGGCGAGATCGGCATGCTCCTTCGGAATCGGGTTGGCATTGGCGTCACACGCTGCACCCGTGCGCACACTGATAAATCCACCGGCCTGTTGGATCGCATCGAACGACGAACGATCCGTGACCAAATCTTTCTGCACCGGAAAAGGCCCAGCGCGGTAAGGCTCGACCACGATGACATCACCATCCTTGAAACTGCGCACATAGGTCTGGCAGGAAGCGATGCCGTCATGCGGACCATGCGGCTTGCCATCGATGACCAAGGAGCAGGTGCCGCAGATGCCTTCACGACAATCGTGGGCGAACGCGATCGGTTCTTCGCTGCGCCGCTCGAGGTCATCATTGACGACGTCGAGCAGTTCGAGGAACGACATGTTTGGATTCAGATCCGTTGCTTTGTAATCAACGAATTTTCCCTCGTCCTGAGGGCCAGCTTGGCGCCAGACGCGAAGCGTGAGGGAGATATTCTGGGAGGAAGAGGAGTCAGCGACCATGGTGGTAGAATTTCAGATTTAAGAATTACGATTTACGATTAGTTCGCGTTGTTCGTATCGCGGCTACGATAATTGAAAGAAGTTCGTTGGCCTCATGGGAAAATAACCGAACTTGCGGCTTGGAGACCAACTTGGCGGCGACGATCAAATCCATCCAGTAAAGGGACTCGTCGCACTCCTCTTCGACTATTTTGAATTTGTTGATGAAATCGGCTTTGGATTTGGCGCGACAAGCTGCGCGGTAGTTTGCGCCTACGGAAGTCCCACAACGAAGTAGCTGTTTCCCCAGCACGGATCCAATCGTGCCCGTCGACAATGCGTCGACGAGCCGGATAACCCGAAGAGCAAAATCTTGGGTTCGCTGTATCAACTCGTCCTTGGTCATTCATTTGCCCCTCAGAAATCGTCATTCGTAAATCGTAATTCGTAAATCCAACGAGGCTATTTGTAGCTACGGGTGCTCATCTTGACGGTCTCGTAATTAAGATCCTCGGTGAGCCGGTTGGGGATATTGCCGTCGCCGGTGTATTCCCACGCGGCAACGTGAGCAAATTTCTCATCGTCGCGGAGACATTCTCCATCCGGATGTTGATATTCTTCCCGGAAGTGACCGCCGCAGCTTTCCTCGCGGGTGAGCGCATCGCGGCACATGAGTTCTCCCAATTCGAAGAAGTCGGCCAAACGTCCGGCTTTTTCGAGCGCTTGATTAAGTGATTTGTCGGATCCCGGGACATTGACGTTGGCCCAGAACTCTTCGCGCAGCGCCGGAATGAGTTTGAGGGCCTCTTCGAGTCCCTCTTTGGTGCGCGCCATACCGCAGTGATCCCACATGATTTTGCCGAGGCGTTTGTGGAAGTGGGCGACCGTTTCTTTACCCTTCGTATTAAGGAGTCGCTGCGTCAGTTCGTTCACCTTATCGGCGGCTTCCTTGAACGCAGGATCATCGGTAGACGGTGTCGATCCAGGTTTCACGCCCGCAAGGTAGTTGCCCACCGTGTAAGGAGCGACGAAGTAACCATCGGCGAGACCTTGCATGAGCGCGGATGCGCCGAGCCGGTTCGCCCCGTGATC
>ERZ1048068.3261-NODE-3261-length-10763-cov-7.468155_pt1 | contig 10763 bp, 10 predicted proteins | sample MGYA00383098_ERZ1048068 | MGnify/ENA primary metagenome ERZ1048068 (study PRJEB29581, sample SAMEA5548368) | metagenome | biome: marine; feature: coastal; material: water | depth 1 m | study: Short-term variability in the microbial, nano- and picoplankton... | reverse complement strand
AACTATGAGTTACGGATTACTTAAAGGAAAAAGAGGTATTATTTTTGGCGCACTGGACGAAAACTCCATTGCATGGAAAACAGCAGAGCGTGTGCACGAAGAAGGTGCAAGCTTTGTGTTGACAAATGCACCAATAGCCATGCGCATGGGGACCATCAATCAATTAGCTGAAAAAACAGGTTCGACCATCATCCCTGCCGATGCTACCTCCTTGGAAGATTTAGAGCATTTGGTGACCGAGTCTGTCAAAGTGCTTGGCGGTAAAATTGATTTTGTATTACATTCCATTGGTATGTCTGTTAACGTGCGCAAAGGACGTGCTTATACCGACCAAAAATACGACTGGACTGCAAAGGGCTGGGATGTTTCTGCCGGCTCCTTTCACAAGGTAATGCAAGTGCTTTACAAGCAAGATGCCATGAGCGAATGGGGAAGCATTGTAGCCCTGTCTTACATGGCTGCACAGCGTGTTTTTCCAGATTATAATGACATGGCAGACAACAAGGCCTTTTTGGAATCTATTGCGCGTAGCTTTGGATATTTCTTTGGAATAGATAAGAATGTTCGTGTCAACACCATTTCACAGTCACCTACACCCACAACAGCGGGGAAAGGGGTCAAAGGATTTGATGGCTTCATTTCTTATGCAGAAAAAATGTCTCCACTTGGGAATGCCTCTGCACTAGACTGCGCCAACTATACGGTTAGCTTATTTTCGGATTTAACCCGAAAAGTAACCCTCCAAAACCTGTTTCATGACGGAGGTTTTTCCAATATGGGCGTTAGCGATGCCGTTATGCAGGTATTTGAGGACGAATAAAAACAACAATGGCCAAACAACAGATAAGCTATAAGGCGCGGTTTTTAGGTTCAAAGCAGGGACTTTTGTTTCTGCTTTTTGCGGCGCTTATATGGGTAATAAGCGCTTTGTCCGAAAAATATACCGCTGTTGTTCCTGTTCATGTTGAAATAGAAAACGATGCAAATGCTGTTATTTTACTGGATAAACATTTGCACGTAGATGCGAGTTTGACCACTTCTGGTTTTTCTATTTTATACAGACGTTTGTTTCCGCCAAAGTTATTGCTTTCTACAAACGAATTTCCAGTATTAGATTTGGACAAACCCTTGTTAAATACTAAATATTTGATTAACAGTTACAGACAACAATTCCCTAGTCGAAATGACCTTAATGGCTTTATTGATAATACCATATTGCTACCGCTGACTGCAGCTGTTGTTAAATCTTTTACACCCACGTTGGCAGCACCGCCTGTTTTGGCAGAGGGTTATCAATTGACATCTCCCATACAAATCAATTTGGATCAGGTGACTGCAAGCGGAGGCAAAGAGAACCTTAAAAGTTTGGACACCGCTATTTTTAAACTCCTGAGCGATGATATTATTAAAGAAGACTTTGTGCTTAAGGCAGTCCTTTTAGATTCTATTGCAGCTCTTGCACGATGGAATACAACTGAAATAGAGGTACGAGGCACTGTTGATCGCTATTCAGACGTCTCTTTTATGCTGCCCATAACCATTACTAATGTGCCCAATACATTGGATATTGAATTAACGTCAACATCAGTTTCATTGAAATTTGCAGCACCCCTTTCCAGTTTAAAAACCATCAATGCACAAGATTTTCGTGCAGAAGTGGTATATGAACAAACAACCACTGGACAATTTCCTGTGATTATCTATGGATTACCTGACAATGCCAAACAAGTTGTCATAACACCATCAACGGTTTCATATCTCATTTCCGAATGAAGCACTACGCACTTACGGGTGGTATAGGCAGTGGCAAATCAACTGTGCTTACACTTTTTAGTGAACTGGGTGTACCCACATTTGCAGCAGATGACTCTGCTAAAATGGCGATGGAACAGGATGTAGATATTAAAACTAAAATCACAGCGTTATTTGGCGAAGCTTCATATGCCAAAGGCAAGCTGAACCGACCATTTATTGCTGGGCAAGTTTTTGGCAACAAAGAAAAATTACAACAACTTAACGCCCTTGTGCATCCTGCAGCCCGAGCAGCCTATTCAAACTGGCAAGAAGCGCAAGATGCGCCCTATACCGTTTATGAGTTTCCACTCGTATTTGAGTTGGGAGAGCAAGACAGGTTTGATGGTATTATTTTGGTTATTAGCCCCGAGGCCTTACGTATTCAACGGGTGAAAACTCGAGACGGCCTAACGGAAGAAGCCATTTGTAAACGGATGATGCATCAATGGACTGATGAACGAAAGCAACCCTTGACCGACATGCTTATATACAACGATAGCATTGACGAAACTGCCGATCAGGTGCGCAAGCTTCACCTGCAATTGATGCGCGCTTGAACGTTTTCATAAAGGTTGTGTATTTTTACATTTCAAATAATAGCAATACCTAGTGCAAGAAATTAAACTCCATTACATTTAATTTAAATGAAAAAGCGCTTGTTTAGCATATTGATTGCACTTATGGCACTATCCCTACTTGGGATTATTGTGGTGCAAATTTTTTGGATACAAACCAATCTTTCTAATCGTGATCGTCAGTTTTCGTTGAGCGTTAACAATGCCTTGGCTGCCGTTTCAGAGCAAATCAAAGAACGTGAGCTACGCGACTATATCAGCGCTACCCAAAAAATCATGGATAGTCTCGGCTCTCCAAAAGCATCCCAACTGACGGAAGTATTTCAATATATTGACCGCTCCACGATAGACAACAAAACCCTATTGGTTTCACGTGGTATTATTGAAGACACCTACGGAATTTTCCCAGAGCTGTTTGACCCTGCCTCTTCCGATTCCACGCCCATACTGGATTATCGTAGTGTTAAAGCCACAACCGTTCTTGAAGAAGATGTTGAGGGAACCATAAGTAGGATGTCTGCATCTGAACGCATGCAACGTATTGAGCGTTTATCTTCAATGGATAAGGCCAAATACGAAAGCATCTTTATGGACATTGCGGCTACCAAGGTTATTGAAAAGCGTGTCAGTACCTTTGAGCTAGAATTACTACTGGGTCAAGAGCTTTTGCTTCGTGATATTGATGTTGGTTTTGAATTCCGTGTTTTTGAGGGCAACCGTATGTCTAGTTTGGGTACAGAACAGTTCCTTCAGAATATCAATAAAACCACCTATAGAATGCCCCTTTTTGTTGACGAAAATGGCCTAAGCAAGTATGAATTACGTCTTGTTTTTCCAGAAAAAACGGCCTTCTTGAGGTCATCTGTTTTTAGCTCTATTGCGCTTTCTATTTTGTTTACAGTTGTTTTGATAACCGTGTTTGCTATCACCTACTTCCAGGCCCTCAAACAAAAAAAGATATCAGAAATAAAAACGGACTTTATCAACAACATGACACATGAGTTTAAAACGCCCATTGCTACCATTCAGTTAGCATTAGATGCCTTGGGAACTTCAGCCGTTGCCAAGCAGCCTAATAAGGTTACACAATACCTTGGTCTTATTCGAGATGAAAGTAGACGAATGAATACCCAAGTTGAGAACGTATTGCAAATTTCGAGGCTAGATAGACGTGAGTTAGAACTTACTACTGCACTACTTGATCCCCATACTGCCATAAAAACAGCCATTGAGCATGTACGTCTTTTAGTAGATCAACGTGAGGGAACGCTCAACGTATCTTTGGATCCCATGCAAATCAAACTACCTATATCGGAATCACACATGACCAATGTTTGGGTTAACCTGTTGGAAAATGCAATCAAATATTCTGACGACATAGTTGAAATAGATTTGATAACCAGCGTTACCAACGAAGCCTTTACGGTTACTGTTCAAGATAAAGGAATAGGAATGAGTAGCAATGTTAGGCGAAAGGTCTTTAACCGTTTTTACAGACAAGAGTCTGGTGATATTCACACTGTTAAGGGACATGGACTAGGACTTTCTTACGTTAAGCGCATCGTTGAATTACACAATGGCACGATATATGTAAAAAGTCAACTCAAAAAAGGAAGTACTTTTACAGTTCACTTTCCACTCAAACACAAATTATGATAAGGGAAAAGAAAAAAGTTTTATTGGTTGAAGATGATCAGAATTTTGGAAGTATTCTTCGTGATTTTTTGGAAATTAACGACTATGATGTGACACTTGCCCGCAACGGAGTTGAAGGAGGTGAAAAATTCAATAAGGAGAGTTTTGATATTTGTTTGCTGGATGTTATGATGCCTTATAAGGATGGCTTTACCCTTGCCAAGGAAATACGCAAGACAGATACTGGAGTACCCATCATCTTTTTAACGGCCAAGTCCATGAAAGATGATGTTGTTAAGGGATATAATATCGGTGCAGATGACTATTTGACCAAGCCCTTTGATTCGGATGTGCTGTTATTGAAAATAAAAGCCATGTTCCAACGCATGGAACAGCAAGTAGTCAATTTGGATAAAGCCAACCACCTCTTTACTATCGGCAAGTTTTCTTTTAATGCAAAGCTGCGCGAATTGTCTTTTGAAAATAATCCGCCTGTTAAGTTGTCTCCCAAAGAAGGTGCTTTGTTGCAATTGCTTGCACTTCACCAAAATGATTTGATGCCTCGAGAACTGGCGTTAAAAAAGATTTGGAAAGACGATACCTATTTTACCTCTCGCTCCATGGATGTTTATATTGCAAAACTCCGTAAGCATTTAAAGGTGGACACAAATATTGAAATTAGCAACATCCACGGCGAAGGATTCCGTATGACGGTCTCAGCTTGATCTAGGATGAAATTTTGAAATGGCATCTTTAAGATGTCGTTGACTCATGTGAATATACCGTTCTGTAGTGGTAATGCTGGCGTGCCCCATCATATGTTGCACCAATTGAATGTCTGCTCCGTTTTCGACTAAATGTGTCGCAAACGAGTGTCGCAAGGTGTGCGGACTGATGTTTTTGTTGATGTTGGCCAATACCGCAGCCCTCTTGACAATGGTATATACCATCACCCTTGTTATGGATTTCCCTCTGTTGTTTAAAAACAAAACATCTTCAAAGCCCCTAGCCGCAGGCCTGTGCCTGTAAATGTTTTGATATTCCCTGATAAGTTTTATGGTACTGTCGGCTATGGGCGCCCAACGCAGCTTATCTCCTTTTCCCTTTACACGTACCAAGCCTTTTTCAAAAAAGAGGTCAGAACATTTGAGCTCGGTTAATTCACTGACGCGTAGTCCACAGCTGTAAAGTAATTCCAATATGCAATGATTGCGCATGCCGTGTTTGCTGTCTTTATCTATAGATTGAATCAGCGCATCTACTTCTTCAACGGCTAAGGTGTCTGGAAATGTTTTTCGTGTTTTCGGTGTTTCTAGTAATAGGGTCGGGTTGTCTTTTCGGTAACCTTCCAGTTCCAAATACCCAAAAAACCCTTTTATGCCAGAAAGTATGCGCGATTGGGTGGGCGGTTGAACTTCTTTTGAAAGCTGATAGACAAAATCCTTGAGGGTATCTGCATTTACATTTTGAGGTTTATTGCTGTTGTCTAAGCTTTCGCAATAGCGCATTAGGCGCTTTACATCAAATTGATACCCTTCAATAGTATTCTCGGATAATCCTTGCTCTAAACGCAAGTAATATCCATAGTCTTCTAAAGCTTTTTCCCATTGCATACCCAAAAATACGGATTGATTGACTAGAGTTTATTAGTTTTGAGCAAAATATCATATGAAGATTACCATCATTAACGGACCAAACCTCAATTTACTTGGTAAACGCGAGCCTGAAGTTTACGGCTCACAAGGTTTTGAGGGGTATTTAGAAACGCTCAAAGCGCGCTACCCCAGTATTGATATTACTTATTTGCAATCCAATATCGAAGGCGAATTAATAGATGCACTTCACGCAGACGGCTTTTCTGCAGATGGGATTATCCTCAACGCTGGTGCTTATACACACACCTCTGTTGGTATCGGCGATGCCATAAAAGCCATAGAAACTCCAGTGGTGGAAGTACATATTTCAAATACCTTCTCTCGTGAAGACTTTCGTCACACTTCTTTTATCACACCTAATGCTAAGGGATTAATTCTCGGTTTTGGCTTAGATGTGTACCGCTTGGCTATTGAAAGCTTTACTGCTAAATAACTATACCGGACGGTGACGGTTTCCTTTTGACAGAGATCTGTGAATAAACCAATCTACCAACTTATCAGGCAGGTAGTTTGCCACTATTTTAAATACAAACGCATTCTTGTGAACGATATAGCGTGTTTTGGGACGCTTTTTTGTAATACACTTTAGGATAACATTTGACGTTCGTGTTACAGGCAGCGCGTTTTTCTCTGTGTTTTCAATCATTTTATCAGCTTTTTGCAAGATGTCGTAGTAGTCTGTTTCTGCAAATTGGGTCATGCTGTCTAGGTTCTTGCCCCAAATCTTTGTCTTAATGGGCCCCGGTTCTATAGCCATCACTTTTATGCCATAGCGCCGTAACTCTCTTCTGTAAACGTCTGTCATGCTTTCCAAAGCGTGTTTTGAGATTGAATAAACGCCATTAAAAGGAGAGCTAAATAATCCAGATATAGAACTGATGTTGATGATCCTCCCAGGTGTTCCCTTAAAATCAGGTGCGGTACCGAGTAGGGGTAAGAATGTGTTGGTGATACGCCGCACAGACTTTAGATTGACATCCATCTGTTTTTCAAAATCTGATTCTGTGACAAATTGCAACGGGCCGGGTACAGCAATGCCTGCATTGTTGATGAGTGCATCTATACGATCACATGTTTCAAAAACAACCTTAGCTGCTTGGTTTACCGCATTTTGATCCTGTACATCAAAAATAAGTGGAGTAAAACGCTTGGGGTATGCTTCGGTAAGTGATTTGGCATCTGCTTCTTTGCGCACACTTCCGTAAATATGATAGCCTTTTTGATGCAGCAGGCGCAGGGCATCACGCCCAATTCCAGAAGAAACACCCGTGATGACAATATTTTTTTTCATATCTCTAAATGTATAAAAAAAGCAGCCGATAAGCTGCTTTTGATTTTTTCTAGAGATGTATTACCTCGTCATAGGCATCTGCTACGGCCTCCATCATGGCCTCACTCATGGTCGGATGCGGATGCACTGCCTTGAGGACCTCATGCCCAGTGGTTTCTAATTTTCGTCCCAGTACCGCTTCGGCTATCATGTCGGTTACACCAGCGCCAATCATATGACAGCCTAGCCACTCGCCATATTTGGCATCAAAAATAACCTTGATAAATCCGTCTGGTGTACCACTTGCTTGGGCTTTTCCAGAGGCTGAAAAGGGAAATTTTCCAACTTTGATATCAAGTCCTTGTTCTTTTGCTTGAGCTTCGGTTAGTCCTACAGAAGCAATCTCTGGGCTGCTATAGGTACATCCAGGAATATTCCCGTAATCTAAGGGTTCAACGTGCTGCCCTGCAATTTTCTCTACACACAAGATTCCTTCAGCTGACGCAACATGTGCCAACGCCTGCCCTGCGGTAATATCCCCAATGGCATAATACCCTGGAATATTGGTTTGATAAAAATCGTTTACCAAAATTTTATCTCTATCCGTAGCAATGCCAACCGTCTCGAGACCAATATTTTCGATATTTGTTTTAATGCCCACTGCAGAAAGTACCACATCTGCTTCCAGTACTTCTTCGCCTTTTTTGGTTTTAACCGTTGCTTTTACGCCTTTACCACTTGTATCCACTGAAGTTACTTCCGCGCTGGTCATGACTTTGATACCGCTCTTTTTAAACGAACGTTCCATTTGTTTTGAGATTTCCTCATCTTCAACAGGAACTATACGCGGTTGGTATTCAATTAGGGTTACTTCTGTCCCCATGGCGTTGTAGAAATATGCAAATTCTACTCCAATGGCACCAGACCCAACAACGATAAGTTTTTTGGGTTGTTTTTCAAGTGTCATCGCTTTTCGATATCCAATAACCTTTTCACCATCTTGTGGAAGGCTGGGTAATTCACGTGAGCGTGCTCCCGTGGCAATGATGATGTTTTGAGCAGATAGCTCTTGTTCGCTACCGTCCTCAGCTTTTACGTGTATTTTTTTACCTGGAAGTAGTGAGCCGTACCCCATGATAACGTCAATCTTGTTCTTTTTTAATAAAAACTGAACACCCTTACTCATGGTATCCGCCACAGATCGACTGCGATTAACAACCGCGTCAAAATCTTTGTCGTATTCTTTTACTTTTAGTCCGTAATCTTTGGCATGTTGCAGGTATTCAAAAACTTGCGCAGATTTGATAAGCGCTTTGGTAGGAATACAGCCCCAGTTTAGACATACGCCTCCAAGACTTTCTTTTTCAACGATTGCTGTTTTAAGCCCCAATTGCGAAGCGCGGATTGCGGTAACATATCCTCCGGGTCCACTTCCTAAAACAATGATGTCGTATTTGCTCATATGGTAAAGTTTTGGCAAAAATACGAAACAGATGGTTATTCCTTGCCTTTGTCATTAGATTTAAAATCGAGAGATACTGAATTTACACAATAGCGTAGCCCAGTGCCTGTTGGGCCATCGTTAAAAACGTGACCAAGGTGTCCATCACAACTGTTACAAATGATTTCGGTACGTACCATACCATGGGTGGTGTCTTTCTCATACCTAATCTTTCCTTCAATGGCTGAATCAAAACTAGGCCATCCGCAATCGCTCTTAAACTTTGAGCTACTCGCAAAAAGGGGTTCTTTACACGCATAACAGCTGTAGGTACCTTCGTCAAAGTGGAGGTTGTATTCACCTGTATGGGGATATTCTGTTCCCTTTTGGCGTAGTATTCTAAAGGCCTCTGGGTTTAGTTTATCTTTCCAGCATGCATCTGTTTTTTTCATGTCTTGAACGGTTTCTGTTTCTTTTTGTTTTGTAGGATTTTGTGCGCACGCTTGCAGTGTTAAAAAGAGGTACAAAAATAGGGGATATGCTAGTGCTTTCATGATGCTTGAATAAATGATATTACTTTATGTAGAACCTTTTCATCTCGTAGAATCCTGCGGTGCCCAAGTCCTTTGGTAACCATCAAGTTGGCGTTGGGATGCTGTTTGTGTATGTTTACAGCACAACTTACGTCAATATCGTGGTCATTTTCGTCGTGAATAATCAGCGTTGGTGTTTGCTGTTGGCGAACTACATAATTCGCATCATATTCATTGATGTTGATTTTGTATTTGTCTTGAAAATATGTTTTCATACGTTCCGATGTCTTGGGCTTTAATCCTACTGACATGATGAAATTATCAAAAATCGTGCGCATTTGGTCTCCAGAACCAATGGTGATGATTTTTTTAACATTTGAAGCCTGTTCACAATACTTTAAAACAGCCATGCCGCCAAGCGAGTGCCCGATGTAAATACCAATATCACCATAATGATTGTTTAGCGTCTTTATAGCGGCATCCCATTGAAGTATATTAGTTTTTTTGCCTGTGGATTTGCCATGTGCGGGTGCATCAAATGAAATCACGTGATAGCCTTTTTTGTGTAGGCTCTCCGCGATGGCATAGAGTTGTGTACCCCTGCCGCTCCATCCGTGAGCCAACAGTACCTTTTCGCCTTTATTTTTCCATTCAAAACACATAATGGTTTCGTTGATTTCTGGAATAGCAACGAATTTTGTGAGGCAATGTGCCAAGGCTTTTCGTTCTTTTTCGGGTAATTTAAACTTTAGGGGTTTTGAAAATATATGTGCTGCTACACGCATACCCATTTCAGGCGAGAACCTTTCAATTAACCTGAGCGACTGCTTAAGCCAAAGAGGTACAGCAATACCTTGTTTGCGCTTTTTTTTCTTTTTCATTACACAAAGTTAAGCTTATCCTTTTTTATGTCTTGAAACATTTTTGTTTATTTGAGGAAACAAAGCATATGCCATTACACAAAAAAGGGGACAAACGTCTTTTACGCGCTTGGGCTTCATATGATTGGGCAAATTCCGTTTACTTCCTTGTTATTTCTTCGGCCATTTTTCCACTCTACTATGGATATATATGTGCTGATGAGACCCATTTAGAAGTGTTAGGCATGTCCTTTAAAAACACGGCTCTAATTAGTTATGTAACGGCCCTAGCTTTTATGTTTATTGCGATTTGGTCACCCATCCTTTCTGGTATTGCCGATTATATGGGTAACAAAAAACGGTTTATGCAGTTTTATTGTTACTTGGGTTCCGCTGCCTGTGTTGGTTTATATTGGTTTGAAATTGACAACCTTTTATGGGGCTTGTTGTTTTATTTTTTAGCACTTGTTGGCGCCTGGTCAAGTTTGGTTTTTTACAATTCTTACCTTCCTGATATTGCCTACCCAGAACAGCATAACAAAATCAGTGCACGTGGTTTTGCATTGGGCTACATTGGAAGTGTATTGTTACTGCTGATTAATCTCTTTATGGTGCTTAAACCAGAATGGTTTAATATATCTGGTGAAGTAGGGGCAGCTTCCCTGAAAGCCATGCGCTATTCTTTTGTTATGGTTGGGATTTGGTGGTTTGGATTTAGCCATATCGCTTTCTACCACTTGCCACGTGGTTTTAAAGACAAGGTATACACCAAAGATATATTCTTTAATGGCTATCGCGAACTCAAAATAGTTTGGAAGAGTCTTGGTAACCTCACGCAATTAAAACGTTATTTGGTTGCTTTTTTTGTGTTTAGCATGTCCTTGCAAACGGTAATGATAGTAGCCGCATATTTTGGAGAACAGGAAATTTCTTGGTCTGGTCAAGAAAAAACAATGGGGCTTATCATCAGTATTTTACTCATTCAAATCATTGCTATTTT
>ERZ1048068.3256-NODE-3256-length-10771-cov-7.199328_pt1 | contig 10771 bp, 7 predicted proteins | sample MGYA00383098_ERZ1048068 | MGnify/ENA primary metagenome ERZ1048068 (study PRJEB29581, sample SAMEA5548368) | metagenome | biome: marine; feature: coastal; material: water | depth 1 m | study: Short-term variability in the microbial, nano- and picoplankton... | reverse complement strand
AAAAATTTTTATAAAAAATAAAATACTAACTCCAAAATATATTAAATTTAATCAAAAAAAAAATAAACTTAATATTATAAAATTAATTGAAAAAAAATTAAAATTCCCTGTAGTAGCTAAACCTATAAATGAAGGGTCAAGCGTTCATGTATATATTTGTGACAAGACTAATATAATAAAAAATCTAAAAGCTTTAAAAGATTATAATGAAATATTAATTGAGGAATTTATACCAGGTAGAGAAATCCAAGTTGCAATAATGAATAATAAATCACTTGGTGCAATTGAACTTGAGCCTAAAAGAAAGTTTTATGATTATGAAGCAAAATATAATTTTAGTGCTAAGACTAAGCACATAATTCCTGTAGATTTGAGTAAGAATAATCTAGCTAAAATTAATGGCATAGCAAGAGCAGCTCATAAAATTATAGGATGTAAAGGTGTTACAAGATCTGACTTTAAATTTTTTAATGGGAAGTTTTATTTATTAGAGATTAATACTCAGCCTGGAATGACTAAACTTTCATTAGTCCCTGAAATTGCAAAACATAAGGGTATAAGTTTTATAAAATTAATTGAATGGATTTTAAATGATGCATCAATCAATAGGTAAAAAAAATAAAATAATAATTTATTTATTATTTTTATTCATTTTAAGCACTACTAGTGCAAAATTTATAAACGATCAAAAAAAATTATCTTCATCAATAACTAAAATAAACATTACAGGTCTTTCTGAGAGAAAAAATTTGGAGATCTTAAATAACCTTAATAATCTTTTATACAAAAGTATATTTATCATTAATGAGGAAGAAATAATAAAAATTTTAGAAAAACATAATATTATACAAGAGTTTAATATAAAAAAAATTTACCCATCAACACTTAACATTGAAATTAAACCAACTAAATTAATTGCTCGAGTTTCTAATAATAGTCAATATCTAGTAGGTGCCAATGGTAAGTTAATTGAAGATAAAAGTAACAATGAACTACTCCCATACATTTTTGGTGAATTTAATTCTCAAGATTTTTTATCATTTAAAAAAAATATTGAAAAATCTATGTGGTCTTTTTCAAATTTAAAAGAATTATCTTTTTTCCCATCAGGTAGATGGGATATTTTAACTGATAAGGATATTTTGATTAAGCTACCACAAGAACATATTGTAGCGTCATTAAACTTATCTAAGGAGCTTATCAATAATGATGATTTTAAAGATTTTAAATTTATTGATTTGAGAATTAAAAATCATTTAGTTGCTAAGTAATGAGTGATAAAAAATTTCAAATAATAATTGACTGCGGTTCTTCAAAAATAAGAGCAGGTGCATTTAATAAAGAAAGTAAGAATAATCCTTTTTTTATTGAGAGTAATTTTTATACAGAGCAATTTAATCTTAAACCAGATATTCAAAAAATTATTGCATCGCTAGAAAAATCCACAAATGAATATATTGATAATATAGATTTGATGATAGATAGTTCAAAAACGATTTCTGTTGCAATTTCTGTATTTAAAAAAATTGAAGAACTGAAATTAAGACAAGATGATATCATATTTTTAATTCAAGAAGCAAAGCAGCAAATAAAAAAATATTATTCAGATTATAATATTGCACACATAATTATAAATAATTATAAAATTGATAATGTTGATTATTCTGAGTTACCAGATGAAATCGGTTGCCAATTTATATCGCTAGACATTATTTTTATCTGTCTTCCAAGTGAATTAATCTTTAGCTTTAAAAATATTTTTTCAGAATTAAATATATCAATTAATCAAATAATTTGTTCTAGTTATGCAAAATCAATCAATTATAAAAATAATTTAAATTTAATAGGAGAGGTATCTTTCATTGATATTGCTTTTAAAAAAACATCAATTATTTCCTTTAATTATGATAAATTGATCTTTTTAGACGTTCTGCCGATAGGTGGAAACCATATTACTAAAGATATTTCTCTACTTTTAAAAATTGATATTAATGAAGCAGAAAAACTTAAATTAAATTTTGAAAAAAATAACAAACATACCGATAATCCAAATTTTTCTTTGGAAATGTTACAAAAAATAGCTTTTGCTAGAACAGAAGAGATTCTTGAATTATGCGATAAATCTCTTGTCTCAAATGCAAAGGTAAAGACTCAATCTAAGATGATACTGATGGGAGAAGGATCAAAAATTTTAGATAATAAATTTAAAGATAAGATTTCATTTTATAAAGATATTGATTTTTTAGAGGAAACCCTAGGTGATGTTTGTCAATCTGGGTACAAACTAAGAAAAATGTATGACAAACAAGAGGTTGTAGTTGTGCCAAAAAAACAAATAAAACAAGGTTTTTTTGAAAAACTTTTTCATTTTTTCAAATAGACTAGTATTTTCTCGTAACATTTGTTGTTTTTCTAAATTTAAACCAATTATTTATAAGAATAACAATGTCTGTTCTTAATCAAAAAACTATCAATAAAGATATTATCTTTAAAGGCGTTGGGCTTCATAGTGGAGCAAATGTAACTATGACGGTCAAGCCAGCAAAACCAAATTCGGGAATTCTTTTTAAAAGAGTTGATCTAAAAGAAAATAATATAGTAGTTCCAAATATTTTTAATGTTAGTAGTGCAGTATTTTGCACAACCATAGCAAATGAAAGTGGGGTTAGTATATCAACAATAGAGCATTTAATGGGAGCATTATATGGTTTAGGAATTGATAATGCACTAGTAGAGATTGATAATCAGGAAGTACCAATTCTTGATGGGTCAGCAAAAATTTTTATTGAAGAAATATCAAAAGTTGGAATAAAAAATAGTGAAGCACCAATAAAGATTATTAAAATTGAAAAAAGAATTGAATTTAATGATGGTAAAAAAACAATTTCTATAGAGCCAAGTAAAGTTAGTTTAGATATAGATTTTGAACTAAAATATGAAAATAACTTAATTGGAACGCAAAGAAATTTGGTAAGTGTATTTGAGTCAGATTTGACTGATATTTATAACTCCAGAACGTTTTGTTTATTTGAAGATATAGAAAAATTAAAAGAGATGGGCCTAGCTCAAGGAGGAAGTCTTGAAAATGCAATAGTTGTTAAGGACAATGAAATTTTAAATGACAAAGGTCTTAGAAATAAAAAAGAATTTGTAAATCATAAAATCTTAGATTGTATGGGTGATTTGTATTTAGCTGGGTACAAAATTATTGGTAAAATAATTTGCAGCCAAGGTGGACATAAGCTAACCAATCAATTACTTAGAGAGGTTTTTGAAAATGATGAAAATTTCTCACTGATAGAAATAAAAGAAAAGAGTCTTCCGCATGCTTTAATTAATAAAAGTAGCCTAAGATCTATTGCATAAAGATTAGAATTTTTTTAATTATGTGTTAATAGGTTAAGAATGAAAAAAATTTTTCATATACTATTAATATTTTCAAGTATTTGCTTAACTACATGTGGTAAAGAAAAAAAAATTTCTTTTATTAATGAAGAGGATATAAATTCTCAAATGATTTCACTATACGAGGAGGGTTATGAGGAATTATTAAATGGAGACATTTTATATGCAGCAAATAAGTTTAATGAAGCAGAGTCAATCTTTCCACAATCAGAATGGGCACCATTAGCTTCTCTCATGGCAGCTTATGCCTATTATTCAGACGATTACTATTACGAGGCAATAAATCAGATAGAAGATTACATAAAAAAATATCCAAATGATATTTATATGGATTATGCACATTTCATCTTGGCTATGTGCTACTATGAAAATATTGTTGATGAAAAAAGAGATTTACAACCTTTGCTGAAATCAAAAAAAAAATTCGAATTTATAATCACAGAATATCCTAATACTGATTTTGCTCTTGATGCTAAATTTAAATTAGAACTTATCAAAGAAAGACTTGCAGGCAAAGAAATGTTTATAGCCAGACACTATTTAAAGACCAAAAAATGGATACCTGCTATAAATAGATTTAAAATAATTTTAAAAAATTATGAGACTACAGTTTATGTCGAAGAAGCCTTATATAGATTGGTAGAAATAAATTATAAGCTAGGCTTAATAAATGAGTCAAAAAAATATGCAAATTTGCTAGGATACAATTATGACTCTAGTGAATGGTATAAAGCATCCTATAAAATATTTAATAAAGATTATGTTTATGATGATAAAAAAGCAAAAAGGTTAAAACAAAAAAATAAAAAAAAGATTCTATCAAAATTTAAAGCTAAATTTAAAACAATTTTTGAATAAATGAATGATGTTTTAGTCAAGAAAGATTATCTTAAAAAAATACAAAAAATACAAAAACTAAATAAAGCTTACTACGAGGATAGTGTTCCAATAATTAATGATCAAGAATATGACTTATTAAAAAAAGATATAATTGATCTAGAAAATAAGTATGAATTTTTAAAAAATAAAAATTCACCATCAATTTCGGTAGGTTTTAAACCATCTAAAAATTTTAAAAAAGTAAAACACAAAGTTCCAATGTTATCACTTGGAAATGCTTTTAATGAAGAAGACTTAAAAAATTTTGAAAAAAAGATAATCAATTTCTTAAGTTTAAAAGATAAAAATTCGATCGAATATAGTGCCGAACCAAAAATTGATGGAATATCTGCATCCCTAATTTATGTTAATGGAAAATTAACTAAAGGATTATCTAGAGGAGATGGAAATGAAGGAGAGGACATTACACAAAATTTAAAAACAATTAAGGATATACCTCTAGAAATTACGAAGAACAACTTTCCTGAAGAAATAGATATTAGAGGTGAAGTTTTTATAGAAAATAACGATTTTAAAAATATTAATGACAAGTTTGCAAATCCAAGAAATGCTGCTTCAGGATCACTAAGACAAAAAAATTCATTAATAACATCAAAAATTCCACTAAAATTTATTGCTTACACGTACGGTTATGAAAAAAAAATGAACATTAATAATCAAATAAGTTTTTTAGAAAACTTAAAATTATGGGGTTTTAAAACAAACCCATTTAACAAAAAAATTATTGGTGTAAAAAATTTAATAACAAATCATAAAGAATTAGAAGAAAAAAGAAAAGAGTTAGCGTTTGATATAGATGGAATTGTTTATAAAGTTAATGATTTTAACTTACAAAAAAGACTGGGTTTTGCTGCTAATGCACCCAGATGGGCGATAGCGCATAAGTTTTCAGCAAATAGCTCTATTTCAGAAATTATGAATATTGAAATACAAATTGGTAGAACAGGAGCACTTACCCCGGTTGCAAAAATTAAACCAGTTAACATAGGGGGAGTAATAGTTTCAAATGCAACTCTACACAATGAAGATGAGATTGTTAGAAAAGATATAAGAATAGGGGATACTGTCACTGTTGAAAGGGCTGGAGATGTAATTCCACATGTAGTTTCAGTAGATTTAAAAAAAAGAAAACAAAACTCAAAAAAATTTATTTTTCCTCAAAAGTGCCCATCATGTGGAAGCAAAACAATTAAAGATTACAATGAGACAACTAAAAGACAAGATGCTGTAAGAAGGTGTGCTAGTGAGGGTTTTGAATGTGAAAAAATTGCCATAGAGAGAATTAAACATTTTGTTTCTAAGGACGCATTTAACATAGAAGGATTTGGCAAGAAAATTGTTGAAAATTTTTGGAACCTAAAATTAGTTAGACTTCCACAGGATATATTTAAGCTTAATTATAATAAAATAGCAGAACTTGAAGGATGGGGAAAATTATCAGTTGCTAATTTAAAATTCTCAATTGAAGAAAAAAAAGATATTACTCTAGAGCGATTTATTTATTCATTAGGAATAAGACATATTGGACAAGAAAATGCTAAGCTTATTGCAAGACACCTTAAAACAGCATCTAATTTTTTTAGACTATCAGGGGAAAACAATATTGAAAGTTTATCTAATATTGATGGAATTGGAATAACTCAAATTCAATCCATTAAAAAATTTTTCCTAAATAAAACTAATCTTAAAGTGCTGTCTGAGTTAGAAAAGAGTTTATTAATCAAAGATGTAATTTTAATAAATAATAATGGATTGTTAAAAAATAAAACTTTTATGTTAACTGGAAAGTTAAATGGAATAAGCAGGGCGGAAGCAAAATCATTGATAGAACAAAATTCAGGAAAAATAATTAGTAACGTTAATAAAAAACTTGATTATTTAATTGCTGGAGACAAACCAACTCTAAAAAAAATAAATACAGCTAAAGAGTGGAATATAAAAATTATTAATCAGACAGATTGGTTAAAAATGTTAGATAAGAGTGGCTAGCCACTTTCTTTCTTTTTTATTAAGCAAACTAGAAAATTCTGAATAAATATTTAAATGATATCTAAATAAATAGTTTTTTTCTGTTTTATTTAATAGCTCATAGTTAATTAAATCTTTTTCTAAAGGAGCAAGTGTAAGGTTTTCAAAATTAAAGCTTTTTTTAGTTTTTTTTGCATAGATTAAGTTTTCAATCCTAATACCAAAGTGGTTTTTCTTATAAAAACCAGGTTCATTGCTCAGGATCATTCCATTTTTTATTTTTATCGAATTATATTTTGAGATAGATTGTGGCCCTTCGTGGACATTTAAAAAAAAACCAACTCCATGTCCTGTTCCGTGAGCATAATCTTGACCTCCTTTTTTTAAAAACTTTCTGGCCCTTATGTCAATTTTTTTACCTGTATTGTCCTTATTTAAGTTTGTTAAGGCAACAGCAATATGACCTTTTAATACGTTTGTATAAGCATTTTTTATAAACTTGCTTTGTGTAGAGAAAGAAATGGTTCTTGTGACATCTGTAGTTCCGAAGTGATATTGTCCACCAGAGTCTACCAATAAAATATCACTCTGTTCAATTTTTTTAGTTGTTTTTTTATTAGCTCTATAATGAACAATTGCTCCATTTAATCCAGCTCCAGCAATAGTATCAAAACTTGGGAATAAATAATCTTTATTTAACTTTCGATATTTTTCTAACTTATTTTGCGCATATACTTCTGTTATTTTCTTTTTATTCACATTTTTAATCCAATAAATAAATTTTGTTAATGCTAAGCCATCTTTTTTATGAGCTTCAATCATGTGCTTTATTTCAACAGAATTTTTGATTGATTTTAGTTTATAAACAGGATCATCAAATTTAAGTATATTAAAATTTGTTTTAATTATTTTTTCATAAAAAATTGAACAAGTTTTATTATCAATAATAAAATTCTTACTTTTTAAATTGTCTAAAAATTGTGGAAGTAAACTGATTGGTAAAATTTGTTTCTTTTTAATCTTCTTATCTAGCAGAAGATCTTTTAAATTATATTCATTTGCTATTAAAAAAAATTCTTTTTTTTTACTTAGTATTAATCTAGCATTTGCAATTGGGCTATTTGGATTATCGTATCCACGAATATTTAAAAGCCAAGCCACATTTTCAGGAGCAGAAATAAAACAATAATCTGCTTTGTTGTTTTTAAGAAATTTTACAACTTTAGAAATTTTAGAACCATAAGCCTCACCAACAATTTTTGTGTCTAGAGAATAGAAAGGTTTTGTGTTTTTTTCTTTAAATTTAAATATTTGGTCAATTAAGTTTTGCTCAATAGAAATTAAGTTATTATTCATAAAATATTTACCAAGTAATCTAGATGTAAACAGTTTTGGATCATAACCTAAATTAAAATTTTTAATTATTGTATGAGGTAGTTTTTTATGAATTTCAATTATCTTAAAATTTTTAGATGATTGTTGATGTGCTTGAATAGTATACCTTCCATCAACAAATAAATAATTTTGTTTTTTTAAAATCACTGCAAAACCTGCAGAACCTGAAAAACCTGTAATATTTTTTAACCTATCATTTTTTGCATATTCAGAAAAATATTCATCATTTTTAGGAATAATATAACCATCAATGTTATGTTGATTAAATTTACTTCTTAAATTTTTTATTTTTTTTAAAATCATTTAATTCTTTTTTGATATCTTATCCATCCAGGACTTCTGGTTCCTTCTTCAATTTCAAAATCTTGATTAAACTCAAAGTCTTCTTCATTATCTTTAGAGTCTTCAAAAAAAGAATTCTTTTCTAAAAATTTTTCTGGTAATTCTTCAATGAACCTTGAGGCCATACTATCTATCCAATTTCCTTGATAAAACCTATTCATAGCAAAAGATATAAGTGCTTTTTTCTTGGCTCTTGTTATCCCCACATAAGCTAATCGCCTTTCTTCTTCAAGCCCGTTTTGTCCTTTTTCTTCAATAGATTTTTGGTGCGGAAAAAGACCTTCCTCCCAACCAGGTAGGAAAACTGCATCAAATTCAAGTCCTTTAGATCCATGCATTGTCATCATGTTAACTTTTTCTCCATCCCAATCTTGATCAACAGAGGTGGCAAGAGCAACATGTTCTAGAAAATTTTCTAAATTATCAAAATCTTTCATCGCACTTAAAAGCTCTTTGATGTTCTCAAGTCTATTTTCATTTTCTAAATCTTTTTTGTTTTTTAACATATTTGAATAACCAGATTCATCTAAAACTAGTTGTAATAATTTAACATGGTTAATTTTTTTAATATTAATGTCATTCCTCCACTTATCCATTAGGAATAAAAAAGAGCTAAGGCCGATTTTAGTTTTGGGTTTAATTAAATTTTCTTCAATTAATTTTTTAGAAGCAATTTCCAAACTAACAGCGTTTGTTTTTGAAAATTCATGAATTAATTTTATAGTACTTTCTCCAATTGCTCTTTTAGGATTATTGACTATTCTATCAAAAGCTAAATCATCTTTTGGCTGGTGAATCAATCTTAAGTAGGCAACACAATCTTTAATTTCTGCTCTTTCATAAAACTTTGTCCCACCAAGAATTCTATAAGGTAAGCCAATTTTTAAAAATCTTTCTTCAAATTCTCTTGTCTGAAAAATAGCTCTAACTAAAATAGCAATATTATTAAAAGAATATTTTTTTTTAAGTTTTTTTTCTATTTCATCAGAAATCCCTATTGCTTCATCTTTTCCATTCTTAAAACAATTAAGCTTAACAAGATCTCCTTCCTCCATAGTTGTCTTTAAAGTTTTTCCAACTCTGTTTTGATTGTTAGCTATAAGATTTGAAGCAACAGATAATATATTTTGTGAGGAACGATAATTTTCTTCTAATCTTATTACTTTTGAATTTTTATATACTTGATCAAATTCTAAGAAATTTTTTATCTCTGCTCCACGCCAACTATAAATGGATTGATCATCATCTCCAACACAGCACAAATTTTTATGCTTTTCTGAGAGCAAGTTTAGCCATCTACTTTGTATATAATTAGTATCTTGGTATTCATCCACAAGTATATATTTAAAATTATTTGAATAAATATTTCTAATGTCCTGATTTTTTTCTAAAATTTTAACCACGTGTAAAATTAAATCTCCAAAGTCACATGCATTTAAATCTAATAACTTTTGTTGATAAATTTTATATAGAGGACGTATAGTTCTTTCAAAAATATCATTTTTATTAATAACGACTTCATCTGGATAGAAGCCTTTATTTTTCCACCTATCAATTATTGAAAGAATAAACTTTGGGGCTAATTGTTTTATGTCTATATTTTCAGCTTTACATATATTTTTGATTAATCTTACCTGGTCATCTGTATCAATAATTGTAAAGTTTGAGGTTAATCCAGCTGCTGGTGCATGCTTTCTAAGTAGCTTTGCACATATAGAGTGAAAGGTTCCAAGCCAAGAAAGCCCTATTGCCTCAGAATTTAATATTGAGCTTACTCTGTTTTGCATTTCTTTTGCAGCCTTATTAGTAAAAGTCACTGATAAGATTTGGTTTGGAAAAGCTTTTTTTTCGTTGATTATATGAGCAATTCTTGAAGTTAGAACTTTCGTTTTTCCAGATCCAGCTCCCGCAACAATCAGCAAAGGTCCATCAAGATATAAAACAGCTTCTTTTTGAGCGCTATTTAGATTCTTTAGATATTCAGAGTTTATCATTCTTTAAATTTGATTATAAGTTATAAAAATTTCAAAAAAATTTATGGAACGGTTAATTAAAAAATTTAACAACATAATTAAAAAGACAATATTCAAACTTAAAAATAAAACAAATAATAAGTTAGAAATCAGTACTTTTAATAAATATATAATAACTATAATTAGTATATTATTTGCATATATTTTTTATTTATTAACACCTCTTTTATATGACAAGAATTGGATACAGAATAAAATTTTAACCAATCTAAGTGACGAGTTTAGTATTAATCTAAGTGATTCACTTGATATTTCATACCGTATTCTACCAAAACCTCATTATTTAATTAAAGACAATAAAACTGATTTAGCAGAGATTAAAGTATTAAACGTTTTTATCAGTCAAAATAATTTTTTTAATAAAGATAAAATTAGAATAAACAAAGTAGTTATTGAAAATGCAAATTTTTCTTTATCAAGTGATAATTTTAAAATGTTATATGAGAGTAGTTATAATAAATTTTCTAAACAAAAAATTAAAGTTATAGATAGTAATATTTTTTTAAAGGATAATTTAAATGAAGTAATCTCAATAATTAAAGTCTCTAATGCATTATTATTTTTTGATGAGGACAAGTTATTTAATATATTTGATTTAAAAGGCAAAATTTTTAATATACCTTTTAAATTAATATCTCAAAATATAATAGATTCAAAAAATAAAATTGAGATAAAGTTTCCCAGTCTTGAACTTGAATCTATAAATGAATTTTTTAAAGTGGACAAAA
>ERZ1048068.3250-NODE-3250-length-10779-cov-3.479299_pt1 | contig 10779 bp, 4 predicted proteins | sample MGYA00383098_ERZ1048068 | MGnify/ENA primary metagenome ERZ1048068 (study PRJEB29581, sample SAMEA5548368) | metagenome | biome: marine; feature: coastal; material: water | depth 1 m | study: Short-term variability in the microbial, nano- and picoplankton... | reverse complement strand
CGCAAATATAACTTTGCGTGTGTATTTTCCATATTTCCCTTCTGGTAAATCTGCTAGTTTAGTATCTCCTTTACATATATCAGTTTCAATATCTGATGATTTTCCTGTTAATATTCCTATCCAAGGAATAGTGAAAAAATCAGATGGATTTTTGTCTAATATTTCCTGTAGTTTGAGCTTGTTTTTTTTGGCGGTGTTTTCTGATGTTATAAAACAAAGGATATTACCTACCTTGCGTGTTTTCAAAATCTCTACAATTTTATCAATCATAGGAGCCCCTTGATATTCACTTTCCATCTTAATCGGGGTTTTGCTAAATTCGTGTTTTAACTCAAAATTACTTTTAACCCCCTCTATTTCATATAACTCATATTTAATACCTGCTCTATTAAAGAAAGATTCAAACACAGTTGGATCAACAGTTGCACTCATCGCCACAATTTTGAAATCAGGTCTCACTTTCGCAATCTCTGTAACCTTGGATATTAAAATATCAATATTTGTCCCTCTTGTATGAACTTCGTCGATAATGATACCTCCATATTCTGATAATAATGGATTACTGCTAATTTTACCAGTGACAAACCCATCGGTGCAATATAACATTTTAGTTCTAGATGGGTCATATTCATCATTAATTTCTGCAGTTCTAGCAGCAACTTCTAAGCCATATTGACAATCACAAAATTTGGATGTATACTTCGCCATTGAAACTACAGCTTTAATCGTTGGAATAGTGATAATAATTGGTTTTTTATAATCAAAATAATGTGACATAAGTCTGGGTATAATAACTGTTTTACCAACACCAGTTCCTGCTAAAACAAGAACTGCTTGATTTTGGTGAAGGATTCTAAAAAACTTATTTTTTTCATTATATGTGCGATAATATTTCCATCCTCCACCTGGTTTATTAACATTCAAATCAGGAGCCCCATTTTCCGCTATATGAGCGTATAATTTAGAATATGGTTTATTTGTGAGTGGATTCACGTTTTTTCCCTCTGGATCTAGTGTTCCCACATTTTTTAAAATCATTTTATGTTTAGTTTAGTTTAATTCTGTTTTTGTGTAATTCTGTTTTTGTGTAGTTCTGATTTTTGTGGTTGTCACTTTACTGTCTTTTATATTTCTAATGTGATGAAATAACTCTAATCTCACTTTTTAATATAATAAAACATATTAAAATATGCAAAAAATGTTTAATTATAAAATTGATTTATTTATTAATTTAATGTGTATATAATATATAGATTGATAATTCAAAGATAATCTTATTTAAAATGTCATCTCAAGAATTTATTAAATCTCATTATCTTTCATTATATGAATCCTTCATTACTAATATTCAAGAAAGTCTTTTGGATGTGCTAGAACAAAATGTTGATATGACTAAAGGACAAAAAGAAAAGACAATTAAAATGTTTAAACCACAATTAGTTTCAAATTTCAACTCATATAATCAGTCTAAACGTATAATTGACAAAAAACTAAGAGACTATATGGAATGTGATATCGATTTGGAATTTGCTAAACTATCATATAGCAGTTTGAAAAATTACGATAATATATTCGACCTAATAGAAAAGGCAAAACATACTGAACATAGTAGCGATGATAGCGAATGTGACAATTCTAATGACGAATGTTATTCTAGTTCACTTGGCGTTTTAAATCTTTATAATGATTGTCATAATGATGATAGTGATAATGAAAATAATAATAATGATAGCAGTTGTGATGATGGTGATAATAACTGTGGTGATGATAATTGCAATGATAATTGTGATAATGAATCATTGGATGGTGATGGTAGTAGACAAGTATTAAGAACACTAAATCACAGTTCTAACTATTCTATGTCACCAGGAGACACAACACAAACACACGAACCAGAAGATAATCATTTTTCATCATTCCTTAAAAAGTTTAGTTTAGGTAATTCACTCATTTCTAATGACCAACCTAATAACTCTGATAACGACACAGACGATGACAATACAGATAATAATCAAGAGGGAGAAATTCTACAGGTAATGAATCTTAAAGAAATCAAAGACATCGCAGAATCAAAAGGGATATCATTTAAGTATAAAAATAATAAAAGTAAAAGCAAGCAAGCACTCATTAATGAGATTATTTCTAATTAATTTTAGATTAGTCTAACTTACTTTAACTTATAATATACCAATTCTTGTTATAATATTGGACTGTTATATGGTCATATTGTTTTGTCAAGCAATACTTTTCTTGTCCATCAATTAATATATTATTTTCCATATTTTGTGAATCAGTTACTATAACCGTGTTATCATAATTTCTATCTATTCTTTTAATTGTATATTTTAACCCGTTTTTCAAATTATATTTTTCATAATTTAAATAAACTATAATATTATTTTTTTGTCCATCGACCAATATAGTATAATCATGTTTGGATAATATATATTCTTGTGTATTAACAGTTCTTATAGAACTAGAAACAGAACCCTCTATATCCAACGTGCTACTACAATAATTTATTATATTACTATTATCATTTTTATCACTTGTAGATTCTGATAAATACCTACCAATGTGTAATGAACCATTCTGTTTAAAATCAAGGACGCTGTCATTTTCTTTATTACCAAATTTAACTAGGGAACAATGATGATTAAATAGAGAGTGTTTAATTGCGTTATCTCTATTCCAAGAACATAGGACGCCCCCATATTTGTGGTGCTTTCCATATATATTTATAAAACTAAAATCTTGAACTGTAACACCAGTTGATTCCGTATAATTAATACATCTCTTATAACTATCTACGACCCCCTCTTTACTAAATAATTTAATATGTATGTGATTATTAGTTGTAAATCCGACATATTTGTAGGTGTCGCACACATTTACTAGGATAATATCAGTCTGTAATTCGTTAATTTTATTAGTTTCATTACTTGGTGTATCTAGACAAAAGTTATTTAAGTAATGTGGAATCTCCAAAGATAATAGGGAGTCCTCGTCAGATTGTAAAAGCGCAATAACAGGTTTATTAACTCCAGAATTATAATATGTAAGGTAATTTGTAAAACCATCAGAACATATATTAGGGGGTCTCGTCAAGAGCCGATTATTTTCATAAACCATTTTTTTATTTTGTTGCACACATACAAGTGAGTATCTATCCCAATTTAATATAGAGTAGTGCGTTTCGTATAATATATTATCATTATTAGAATTAGGATTAGACTCCATGCTTTGTGAGGAAACAGTTGCCTGATTGTGGTATATGACACCTACCTTATTTTCTGACATTGCAAATAATTGTGGTTTTAAATACGACCTGAGTGGGTCATCACCCTGATTATCTTCTTTTTGCCCCCCATCATTATTAATTTGTAGTATGTCTGTTAAACCATTGCCAAACGAATCTACAATAATTCCATAAACATTATTAATTGACGAATCCTCTCTATTACCCGTCCAAGTAATAAAATAATTATTATTGGCAATATATTTAATATCCAGTTCTAACCCTGTTTCAGAAGAATTGTAAATATTATCTAGGGGAATATTAAACATTTTCTTTGGCTTGAAGTTATCAAAAATTTGAAATACTATCTCATAAATAGTAGCCTCTGTTGATTTCTTATACCACGCAACTATAAATTCAGTTGAATTAATAGTAGTATTCGCTGCAGCACAGGGTGATTTATTGCTAAATAACGTGTCATTACTTTGACTTGTAGAATCGCTATCATAATTAATTTTAACATCTTCAAAACAATCGGGCGAACTATTCAAACAACAATTAAAATATGTCCCTATAATATTACTATTATTACGATTATTCAATAAAGGGTCTTCCTCTTCCCTTATGATGATATATCCACCCCGAGAAATACTTACAACACATTGATTAGATTGTTTAACAGTTATGTTTTTGGATATATGTCTATCTTTCATACCGTTGTTTGATACTACTAATGTATTTGGTGATGGATAATCTGAGTCCAGTAATGTCAACCCATTGTCAGGGCTTATTTTAAGTTGTGTCATATTGTTTGTTCCAATTTTGAAATCGCTACTGTCTGATGTTCTAATAAATCCGACATTACTATCAATAATATGAAATTGCCTACTACTTATGGTTTGTGTTTTTTCCATTTCAAATACATATTGTTGTTCGAAAATCCAATAATCACCTGCTCTATATCCTTCACTTGATATATATTCTTTGTAAAATTCAATAGTGGTTCCCTTATCATCATTTAGTTCAAGAATATTAGTATTCTCTAGGACATGGCACTCTTTACCTCTTGACTTGCTGCTCTGACATTCGATAGTTAAAGTATATTTGGCGGGGTCATTACCATCATTTAAAAGTTCAATAATTGTAGCTTTATAAATAGGTAGGGTCTCACCATCATGATTGCCATTACCATTACTATTACTAATAGAAAATCTAACTTGATAGTCTGAGTTTGTATCTAGATTATTGTAAGATGTAGTAATATTTTTTATTGTATCTGTTTCAGAAGTTTGGTTAGCAGGGTCATTAAAGTCCCCTTCAACAGTTGCCCATACTATTGTTGTATTTATAATTTCATAATAATTAATAGGGAATGAATTTACAACATAGAGTTTATTCCCTTCTTGATATCCATTAAAAACATATTTAACAGCACTTTTATTAGATTCATTTTCAAATCCTAACTGTAATTTATTATCTAGCATAATATCAGATGATACTTCGGGGTTTGTTGAGTTAAGACTAATACCATTATAACCTTCGGTTGAACTTGTTTTGTCTGTTTCAATATCTAACTGCCTATTTAATTTTGATGAATTCTTGTTTAAAAGAAGATTATAATCTTGAAATTTAATAAAACTTTCACCTATTTGAGAACCAAAATTAATATTACCTGTCTGTGATAAAAAATGAATACTATCACTAGAAATCAGATAAAAGTCCTCTGTGTTCATAGATATTTTCTCTAGTGATTCTAGGTTAATAGATTTAGTTAGATTCTTATTAGTTTCATCTCCTATATCTCCTATATATCCTAAATTAATAGAAGCATCAGTAGCATTAAGTGAAATATTACCTCCATTGGAATTAATAGTGAATCCGCCCTTATTGACGCTCGATGTTACTCCACCATCTTGGTCAGACGCATTTAAAAGTATGCTCTTATCAGTATTGTTTGATGATATTATTTTAAGGGGGGATTTGGTTGATTTTATATTTAGTTTGTTTGAAATGATTTCTAGATTGTTTGAAAATATATTTGTATTGCTTGATGATTGAATGTTAATACCGGATGATAGAATACTTAGATTTGAAACAGCATCAAAAAGTAAATGACCATTATTATTGGCTAGGTTAATATAGGTTTGTTGAGGCATTTTATATTTTTAATATTTCTTTAGTTTTCCCTATTATTATATATTATTCTATCGCTATTTTATATTAAACTATGTTAAACGAATCAAATGGTTATAGTTATAATTATAATTATAATTATAAACTTAAATTTTTAAAATAAATAAAATACAGTAGTTATTTTTATAAGATAATAATTAAACAATAATTTAATAAAATTATAAATATTAAATATTAAATATAAAATATAAAATAATAATAATAATAATATATTCATTATATTTAATCAAATAATAAGAAATAGTAGGAATTAATATATAAATCTAAATATGCCAGGTTCATTATTACAGTTAGTCGCTAAAGGTTCACAAGATAATTATTTAACTGGAAATCCTCAAATATCTTTTTTTAAATATGTTTATAAAAGACATACAAATTATAGTTTAGAAAATAGAAAAATAAATTATGAAGGAGAAGCATTTGCTAATGGTATTGGTCAAACCATAGATATTAAAATACCACGAGAGGGAGATTTATTACATATGATTTATATAACTGTTGAACTCCCGGAAATACCTGCAATTGTGAGAGATTTTGATTTACCTGATACTCTTGGTGCATTTCAACCTCAATTTTTTAATTCTGTTGGTCACCTGTTAATTAATAATATTGTTCTTGAAATAGGAGGGCAAGAAATATGTAAGCAAACTGGAGAGTGGATGGAAATATGGTCCCAATTATCATATGATGAGGCAAAACAACAAGGATTTAAATATATGATTGGTCGTGTTAATAACGATAATATTCAAACATATAATCATAAGCCAAGAGGACCATTATTCCTTCAAATTCCCCTCCAATTTTGGTTTTGTAAGAATATAGGTTCTGCCTTACCATTAGTAGCCCTTCAATTTCACGCTATAAATATAAAAGTAACCTTTAATAATATTGAAGATATTATTTCTAAAGGTATTGAATATTATTTAATTACACAACAAAGAGATGATGATGATAACCCTACTATTATATTACGAGATAAAATACTTGAGTCAGGATATAAAAATAGAATAATTAATTATGTGGAAAGAAACAATCAAACAGGTGGTATTATAGGTGGTACGAGACACGCGGGTGAGGGTCCTTATCCCAACAGTCTCGAATCATATGTTGTGGCAGTAAATCAAGGGGAAAATAACGTTAATAATACTGTCCTTAATACAACTATTGAAACACCAGAAATTATATCATTGACACCTATAAATATTAATGGAAAAACAATTACAGTAGATAATATTGAAAAAACATACGTAGGAATAACAGAAATGATTACAGCATACAAGGAAAATCAATTTAAGGTGGAAGTTCTTGCTGATTATATTTATTTGGATACTTATGAGCGCCAAAAAATGGCTAAATCTAAACATTTGCTATTAATAGAACAGATTCAAGATATATCTAGTAGAGTAGTTTCTAAAAACTCATCCAAATATAATTTTACAATTAAAGACCTTAACCATCCAATAAAAGCATTATATTGGTTTTTAAAACCTAACAGTACAACCTTTACTAACATATATCCATTTAATTTTAGCAATAGTTTTACAGGAGATTATGTAAATCAAGATGATCCTATTAAATCATGTACGATTAAGTTAAATAATATTGAAAGAGTTGAATCAAGAGATGGTAAGTATTATCGCCTCGCCCAGCCTTTCCAACATCATACACGTAACTCTACGTTGTTTGTGTATATGTATTCATTCTGCCTAAGGCCAGAAGACCTTCAGCCGACAGGAAGTTGTAATTTTAGTAGAATCGACAATATACAACTTGATATAGACCTGAATTCAATGCCACATAACAATGATATTAAATTATATGGCCTTAACTATAACTTCTTAAAAATAGAAAATGGTATGGGAGGTCTTCAATTCAGTAATTAAATTTGTTTTTGTTTTTGTTTTTGTTTAAAAAGTGTCTTTTTTAAAAAGTGTTTTTGTTTTATTAATACTGTGAATAAGCAGCATCTAAGTTTAAATTTTAGTAATTTAAACTATGAATAATTTAATCCGTAGTCTCACAATATTAAATATGTCTTTGCTAGATGATATTATTGAATCTGATAAAATCAAAAAAATAGTTAGACAACACCCTTACTTAAATGTTATCAATAAGTTGCACACAGATAATAAGACTAAGCAAACTAACAGAACCGATAATCCATCTGACCCAGACAATGAATATGTAACAGTCAGTCAAACCGTAGTTAATGAAAGTAAAGAAATGGATAACCAATTAAAAACTAATCTAGTAGGCCACTTATTTGATAATGTTGGGGAAAAACCAACACATAGTTATTCTCAAACATTTCAAGAACTAGAGTTTTTCACATCGAATAGGCCAGATGGACACACTTTATTTTCTAAAATAGATTTAACACAAACCATTTTAGGCAAACACCGTCTTAAACACATATTAACAACACCTACTAATAATGGTGAAGAACTACAAAAACGCCAACGCCTACTAACATATTTTAAGGAAAATCCTGGAGTTTTACCAACAGTTAGAAGTATCATTAGTGAATCAAAAGACTTAGAGGGCGATGTATTATGGTTTTTTAAACAGGCAAGTGAAGAAATCGATAATATGTTGTCTATGATGTATTTTAAAAGTTTCTGGAATAAATGGTTGAACAATAACCAAACTCTGCTTAATATTTACTATAATATGAAACTCGTGTTTTTCCCTCTATATGGTCTTCTGTCTCCACTAATTGTAATGATTGGTCCATACTTTATTATTAATTATATCTTAAAATTAAAAATACCTTTCAAAACATACTGGGTGTTAATAAAAAAAATGTATTTTTCTGGTGGCGGAATGTTTAGCATTCTTGACCGTTTTTTCATGATATATCAAAAGAGTAGAGAGCATAATAACAGCAGTAATCTTGGTGGAGGTGGAGGTAGTAATAGTCAGAATACCACCTTTAATATAATAACAGAATTAATCATAAAATGCACGTCATTTTTAATAAATCTAGGAATTACGAAAATACTCTATAACTGTTTTATGGTATTTAGCTATGGTTACGGTATCTATTCAACTATTAATTACTCTTATTCATATCTTAAAATTATCAAATTATTCAATCAAAAACTTACTAGACTATCTAAATTCATTCTAAATACGCAACACCTACACGATAAACTAAATGATATTATGGATATTAATGATGGATACAATAATAATGATAATGATAATGGTAGCAAAAATGATAAAAATAGCAGAGTATCTAAAACACGATTAGACTATAAAACAGATGGGTATCTAAGCCAAATAGACCATCCAACATTTTGTAGTAGAATCACCAGGGGAAATAGTATAGATTGTGACAAATTAATTCTTTCAAACAAAGGTGTAACTCTTAAACTGTTTAGACAAACACTAGACAATAATTCTAGACTTCTCAAATATATGGAGTTTCTGGGTAATATTGATGCTTGGTCAAGTATAGGGGAACTCTATACCAAATCTAATGAAATACAAAAATGGACGTTACCGGCCTATATTAAGACAGAGGATACAATAGAGAATACAACAGATAATATAACAGAAAAAAGAAGACCTGAAATAGATATGGAGGGTTTTAGAAATATTATGATAGACAGTAATTCTGTTGAAAATAGTATTCATATAGGTGGTGGTGGTGATAGTGGTGGTGATGATGATAATGGTGGTGGTGGTGATAGTGGTCATATAGAGAAATCAGACAATAAAAATCTAATGATTACAGGCCCTAATGCTTCAGGTAAATCAACCTTTTTAAAAGCAATCACTGAATGTTTATTATTAGGACAAACCATTGGGGTTGTTCCCTGTCATAAGATGAAATTCACCCCTTTTAAGGAAATTAATACCTATTTAAATATTCCCGATTGTCAAGGGAAAGAATCACTATTTCAAGCAGAAATGGAGAGGTGTTTCAACCAAATACAATCTATTAAGAAACTTCCTCCCAATGAATATGTGTTTTCAATTATGGATGAAATATTTGTTAGCACCAATTACTATGAAGGTATTTCTGGTGCTTATGCCATATCTGAGAAAATGGGTAGATTTGACAATTCTATGTGCATTATTAGCACTCACTTCCCAACACTTAGCAAATTCTGCCAAAAGAAAGGGCATTACACAAACTACCACTTTGGAATAGACGAAAAAACCAACACTAAATCATATAAAATAATAAAGGGGTCTAGCAAACAACATATAGCCCTTAAGATGTTAAAAGAAAAAGGCTTTGATAATGATATAATTAAAGACGCTAATAAAATGTATGCTTACCTGCTGAAAGAGAAGGCTGCTAAAGGCAAGGATAGGAAGGAGAATGTAAAGGAGAATGTAAAAGAGAATGTAAATGTAAATAAAAAGGATGTGGTAGAAGATAACCTCAAAGAAAAAAATTGATTTTACATTGTATAATATTATTTAATAAAGCGCAATGTCTCTTTCGACCCTCAAAAAATATAATGACTTATATATCCCTGAAGAGGAGGAATGTGTAAATAATTTGGAACAATTAATTTCACATATTAAGACACAACCAGACTACGGTGATAGTATCTTGACTAATGAATATGAAATAATGAAAAACGCTTTTATGTTACTTTCAATAAAAATAAATACACTACAACCTATAATAAGAGAGAGGACACGTATGAGATGTAATACTTTGCTTAAAGAATTTGGGTGTAATCGATGCTATTATAATTATTATAATGTTATTATTAGTGGTCCGGAGGATTCTAGATTTAATGATATGGTAACTAGTATATATAATTCACCAAACTATGCGTTCTATATAATTTTTAATTTGCCAAACCCAGACAAACAAGAAGGCACATTACACAAAATACACTATTGTTACGGTCCTGAAATTTGTTACGGTCCTGAATTTAAATATTTTACACAACTAGATTATGTAAAAAATGGAATTAAGTGGCGATCGGAATATTATGAAGGTCCAAAATTTAACGAAATTTTAGTTAAAACAATAACATACACTGAATCAGGTAGTAATGAGTGGTTACATACACGCTTTAAAAACAGCACTTACATTACTCAAAATACTATCAAAGAACGTGGGTGTATTACAAACAAATTTTATTATAATTATTGTTATGATAAAAAAATATACATTATGCTTAAGCAGGAAACATATGCAGGTGATGCTTCAAAGGAATATAAAATCAAGACTGTATCATATCTTGATAGGTTTGGTATTAAAAATGTCGAGGTATTATTTACAAAATATAATGCAACATCTAAAATGCATCAGATAAACTTAATAACAAACAACAAGATAACATCACAAAAACATTTTAATTATGTAACAGGTTCTT
>ERZ1048068.3249-NODE-3249-length-10783-cov-4.364933_pt1 | contig 10783 bp, 9 predicted proteins | sample MGYA00383098_ERZ1048068 | MGnify/ENA primary metagenome ERZ1048068 (study PRJEB29581, sample SAMEA5548368) | metagenome | biome: marine; feature: coastal; material: water | depth 1 m | study: Short-term variability in the microbial, nano- and picoplankton... | reverse complement strand
AATACGAAATTTTGTCACTCGTATCATTCTAGATTATCTCCATATGACTTGATTATTGCACAATCGAGTTAATGTCTAATGTAATTCACATGATAGTAGTTTTAATACTAAAAAAGCTAAAAAGGTAACTTTTCCTTTTGATTTTAGAATAATATTCATTCATGTTGATTGTAAGCACGGATTAATTGTGCGTTACGCACAATTATAAAACTGGCCGTCGACTTGGGCAAGGTCGACGGCTTTTTTTTGGTTTATTTCCAGTCTTTTGATTCTTCGCAACCAGTAACTCTAAGATTTAATCCGGAAAATTTCACAACTAGGGTTGAATGTTCACCAATTTAATTCTAGATAAGGTAGCAAATGAAACTATTATTAAAATATATTCTTTTACCCTGCATTGCATTGAGCGGAACTTACCTTCATGTAATAGGGCAATCTTCTCCACCTGCACTTTCGCCCTCGTTAAGGCCGAGCTTACCAATGAATATTCCCCCTCCGCCCAGTTTTGCTTCTCTTTCAAGCAAGAGTGGAAAATACCAGATTGTAAGTGCTGAGTATTATTCTGAAGATGCGAAACCATTTTTATATAAACGGTTGGTCAAGTTCGATACCACAACTGGAGAGGCTTGGGTTTTGGCCTCAAAAATTGGATCAAACGGCGAGCAGAGAAAATGGGTTCCTCTAGAAACCAAAAAACCTGCCTCTCGATAGGACTAAATTTTATAATTCTAATTCGTTTTAACAGAATCTAATTTCTTTTTAAATTGTTGTAACTTTAGATCCATCGCTTCAGTTTTTTTAAGGAGTTTTTTATTTTGGAGTCCAAAGTGTCCAATTAAAAGGAGGATACCGAATACAATCAGGGCAATTCGACCAAATTGTATATCCCCCCAACTTTTATTCCAGGCAACATAAAATGCTGCTGTTCCCATAATACCAAGTGACAGGATCAAGCCAATATTCCATATAACTCGCCCTAGTCCTTTGGGCCTTTCTCTCCCCAAAACTTTTTTACTGTTTATCAGCAAAAAGAAACTGAGATAAGCTACAGGTATCAGAGTAAATCCGAGAATTGATGTCGGAACCGCGAGCCAAAAAGCAGCATCACTCCAAACAAAGGGACCCAGTACTCCGATCCCGGCAATGTATGCTCCTCCTAAAAACACTGGACCTTTATGGGGCTTTCCTAGTACTTCGCAGATCGCATGACCATTAATTGTCATTAGAATAATAATAGTGGACAGAGCCATGCCGACTACTCCGATTCCAAATATAACTTGGGACAGGGTGTCATTTGATGTTAATGACTTCAGGGATTCAGCCAAGTCACGGGCATCTCGTTTTACGAGCATTGCGGCAATTTGTTTATCGGATTCAGGAATCGTTGAGCTCAGTTCCTTTTTCTGAACAGGAGCTAAGCTTGCAAATTTTTCTTCTCCTAATTCTAGTTCGAGCCTTTCGGTAATAAATTCATTGTATCCCTTTGCCAAATTAGAGCGCAGTACTCTGTTTTCATAATCCTCATAGGCAGACTCTGGTTTCCCGTTAAACTGAGTGCCAGCTGCAATCACTACACACGAAGTTGCCACTACATAGGGAATAAGAAGGGCAGTCCATAAATCAAATTTGGCCAGGCCTCTATGTTCTCTTCCCCATTTTCGGCTAAGAAGCACAAATGGCATAAAGAATGTCATGTTGATTCCCACTGCAGTTGCAGCAGCTGCAATCATCACATCTTTTTGTAAATTTATGATTTTATTTTCCCAAAAGGAACGGAATTCTCCAGTCCCTTCAAGGAAAGGAGAGTAGACATCTGCAGGTTCATAAAAAAGAGAGAAGTTGGGAATAAAGCCCGCCGCAATTTCGTTCCAAGGTAAATCGCCAGCGATTCCCATGCTGATTACTACTCCAAAAAAGGAAAGGACCACGAGTGCAACCATGATTTTAAGAATTAAATCAAAGAGTTTAACTCCTTTACTTCCACGGTCGTAAGCCCAAATGATTATACACGCAGTAATGAGAATTGATAAAACCACGAGTACTTTCCCTCCTGTGTTATCAAGGATGGGGAAGAGATTTTGGGTGACCGCTGCAGTTCCCAATGAGAATTGCGGTAAACACCAAACAATATTTGCTAGGATGGTTGCGATTGCCCAACCCCATCCTAGAACAGGATTGATTTCATTATTAATCGAGACAAACGGACTTTGGCCTGTTGAAAGTGTTACATGACTAATCGCACACAGCATGATGATACCCAATATTATCGCGATAGGCTGGAGCCATAGTAGGGAATATCCTGCTAAAACTCCCAAGAATAAACTGGATGCAAGTGAGCCTCCTCCAAGCGTTATCGCACTTTGTAGCCATCCTGGCCCGGAAAGTTTAGTATAAGTTGCTAGGCACGAGTAAAGCCCTTTGGCTTCAGCATCTTGTAATAATTTTTTCTCTTGTTCGATCGACATACCCTTGGTATCTCGTCCCAAGGCTGTTTTGTCAAGAAGTCAATAGATAGACGGAAAACTTAGAAAACCGAAAATACTAGTTATTTTACTGTCATGGTACCCCGCATCATCGCGAAGTGCCCTGGGAAAGTACAAACATACTCGTAAGCACCTTTTTCTTTAGGAGCAGTGAAAGAAACCACATCTTGTTCTCCTGGTCCTAAAAGTTTAGTACTGGCGATCACATCACCTTTAAGAGAATCGGGTAGGGGATTTACTGCGTTTGCACCCGCACCTAATGCTTTTTGTCCAAAAGCAATTGCGGAAACTCCTTTTTTGAGGAGCACTAAGTTGTGTCCCATTGCAATTTTCGGAAGTTGACCCGAATTTTTAAATATAAGTTTTACTTTTTCACCGGCGGTAACATTAAAATTTTTGACATCAAATTGCATGGTGTCGTTTCCGGAAATGGTAATTTCATTCTCCGCTTTTTTTTCGGCTAATGCGAAACCGAAGGCGTGGAAGAACAGTACAGTTGATAGGAGTAATCTTTTCATAGTAAATTGTATATACAGGATCCCGTTAGTATGCAAGTTGGGAGAGTGAAATTTAGTCGTATTAACTCAATAACCGCTACACCTTTGTGGTAGGCATGTAGCGGTAATAGACTTCTAGCATAAGGATAGCCATGGTCGTACGGTAAATCTCTGAATCCCCATGAAAGTGGGCTCCATGTTTCCAATGACCGTCTTCGGCTTGGTTCGAGCAAACAGTCTTCTGAAAATCTTTGTTCCAGGCTTTCCAAAATTTGGAACCTCCTGATATGCCGGTTGCCTGGAAACAAGCCTGTGCATGGTAGTACCACCCATACACATTGATGCTACTCCAATCTTTTTTAATCGCTTCATTTTGGACAATCCACTCCAGTCCTTTTTTTGCTTCTTCTGACTTTGCATTTTTCCAAATTTGAAGCGAGAGAATACCAGTTCCGGTAAGACTCGATTTTCCTGTTTTGCCTCTTTGATAGGCAAATCTACCGGCATTATCCTGACATTCCTTAACATATTTGATCGCCTTATCCATCGCCTCATCTAATCCGCTAATTTCAATCCCGGTATAAGCTGCTGCTTTTAGAGCTTGGATATTCCATCCGGCAACAGATAAATCGGTGTGAGCTGCTGGACCTTTTCCGTAACTGTAAGCCCAGCCACCATTTTCGTTTTGTCCATTGATGATGTGTATGGTCGCTCTCTTTGCAAACTCTTCAAGCCTTTTGATCTTAGTCATGGTGTAGGCCTCGCATAGAGCATAGGTGCGGATTGGGTGAGAGTAAGACCCCCTTTGATCAATCTTTGGTTCGGGGGTGGTAGAGGTAATAAACTTGATCGCTTTTTGAACTGTGGGTCCGTAATCGGGTGAATCCTGTAGTTCGCAATGCCCAAGGTAGCAAAGCAAAGCCATACCAGTCATCGCGTTTTTGTCGCTCGGTTTAAGCTGCCCTTTTTCATCCCTGTCTTTCCCCCCCCATGACCCCTCGGGGTCTTGGGTTGTTTGCAACCATTTCAGACCTTTCACAATTGCCGCTTCGGTCATTGTTTTACCACCTCCCGATTTTAAACGTGCAATGCGCTTCTTGGGATCGCAACGTTGTTGCATCGTTTTGGGCAAAGCCAATCCAATGCCCGCCATTGCTTTTGTCATTTGATCGTTATTCATGCCAGCGGCAGACATCGTGGGGGCGGCGGCTTCCACAACTGGTGCTAAATCCTTCACATCCAATTCATTAAAGTCGGGTAGAGTAATATCAGAAATTGCAGTAGTGCGAAAAGTTTGCTGAGTAGTGGGTTGTGCTTTTTTCTGCCTTTGCATCAGTTTGACCACTTTTTGCTTTTCTTGTTTTTGTGCAGCAGGTGCAGTACCGCCGTCGGAAAAGTCAGAATTCCCTTCCCCACTGAGTGCCAGTCCCATCATCATTCCCCAAATGGAAGCCATTATGACGGTCAGCATCAGTAAAGAAACAAGGAGACTGTTGAGTAAGCGATACTCGCGCATGTACTTGCTGAAAGCTCCTTCTAGTGGAGGGGCAACCGTAACGGATTGATGATCCTCTAAATAATCTTCTTGGGGAGTTTGGTTTTCTTCGGGGTAAACTTCTTCTTGATCCATGAGATCAAGTAATCAAAACCATAATTAGTTTACAATAAGATTTTAAACTTTTGTTGTGGGCATGTACCGATAGTAAACTTCAAGCATCAAAATAGCCATGGTTGTTCGATATACATCCGTGTCACCATGAAAATGGTTACCATGTGGCCAATGTCCGTCAGCTGCCTGGTTGGAAGTAACTGTGTTTTGAAAATCTTTGTTCCACGCTTTCCAAAATTTGGAACCACCTGATACGCCGGTTGCTTGGAAACAGGCTTGTGCGTTGTAATACCAGCCATACACATCGACCTTACTCCATTCTGTAATCACCGCTTCATTCTGTACAATCCATTCAAGACCTTTTTCGGCTTCTTCTGACTTGGCATTTTTCCATATTTGAAGGGAAAGAACTCCCGTTCCGGTAAGACTCGCTTTTCCTCCCTTTCCTCTTTGATAAGCAAACTTACCCGCCTTGTCTTGGCATTCCTTGACATATTTAATCGCTTTGTCCATTGCTTCATCTAATCCGCTAATTTCAATTCCGGTGTATGCCGCAGCTTTGAGTGCTTGGATATTCCATCCCGCAACAGATAAATCTGTGTGAGCCGCTGGGCCTTTTCCGTAAGCATAGGCCCAACCACCATTTTCATTTTGTCCCTTGATAACAAGTTCGGCAGCCCGTTTTGCGTAAACTTCCAACTTTTTAATCTTAGTCATCGTGTAAGCTTCGCAGAGGGCATAGGTGCGAATAGGGTGAGAATAAGAACCGCGGTTTCCTGCTCCCACGGGCTCGTCGGGGGGCATGGATGTAATATAACTAATCGCCTTTTGTACGGTGGGACCAAAGTCGGGGGAATCTTGGAGCTCACAATGTCCGAGGTAACAAAGGAGTGCCATTCCTGTCATTGCTTTTTTGTGATGGGCGTCCGCTTTGATAGGTTTACCTTCTTCATCTTTATCTTTTGCTCCCCAAGAACCATCTTCGCTCTGAGTTGCCTTAAGCCAGTTGAGGCCTTTGACGATAGCAGTTTCCGTCATTGTTTTTCCGCCCCCCGATTTTAATCGGGCGATTCGTTTCTTGGGGTCGCAACGTTGTTGCATCGTTTTGGGCAAAGCCAATCCAATACCCGCCATCGCTTTTGTCATTTTATCGTTATTCATGCCCGCGGCAGACATCGTGGGGGCACCGGCTTCTACCACTGGTGCTAAATCCTTCACATCCAATTCATTAAAATCGGGTAGTGTAATGTCGGAAATTGCGGTGGTTCGGAAAGTTTGCTGGGTAGTGGGTTGTGCTTTTTTCTGTCTCTGCATCAGTTTGACCACTTTTTGCTTTTCCTGTTTTTGCGCTGCAGGAGCTGTACCTCCGTCGGAAAAGTCGGAATTTCCTTCCCCACTCAGTGCGAGTCCCATCATCATCCCCCAAATGGATGCCATTATAACGGTCAGCATGAGTAAAGAAACTAGAAGGCTATTGAGTAATCGATACTCGCGCATGTACTTGCTAAATGCACCTTCGAGGGGAGGGGCAACCGAAACAGTTTGTTGTTCCTCTAGATACTCTTCTTGAGGGGTTTGGTTTTCTTCGGGGTAAACTTCTTCTTGATCCATAATTGTTAAAATATATTAAAAAGAATATTTTTTAACATTAAACATGAATAGGGTAAGGTCAAGTATGCAGGAATATTTATTTCTATTAAATTCTTTCCTTTTGAAGCGAGCACTCTTAAATTATGATGTTAGCAAGATGGTAACACTTTTTTCAAACTCTAGTTTTGGTAGAAATTTTTTAATTACCATTTCTATACTCATATGGGCTACTTTTTCGAATTCATTAATTGCGGAGGACAATGCCAGTAACTTACCAGCGATCAAAAAAGTAAAAGAGGGGATTTATGATTTCGGCGGAATTATAATTGATCGTAAATCCAATTCTGTTTCGATTCCTGCATTTTCGAACCAAGTGAATGGACTGGTAGAATATGGAGTGGTTCATGAAGATGGAAAGATTCATGAATCCCTTTTTCGTACTTCAATAAGACCACAAATTTTTCACACCTCTTTCTTGCTTTTAAAGTTTAAACCCGTCGAGGGCTTTTTCCAGAATTTATGGAGTGATGATCCAAACCCCGTCGATTATTCTGAGAATTGCTTTGAAATTTTAGTTTCATGGGAAATAAACGGTACAATGTACGAAAAAGAAATTGAGAAATTATCGATTAATCAGAATAGAAATGGACCGATAAAAAAGAAATCATTTATTTTTACCGGTTCCAAAATGATAGAAGGAACTTTTTTGGCTGAATCTTCGGGTTCTATTCTCGCGATTTACTCCGATGAAAGTGCCGTGATGAATAACAGTGACTACGATAGTTCGAATGACGATGTTTGGATCGCAAATAAGGACGAGATGCCTCCTTTGGAATTGCCTGTTTTGATTCGCTTCCACTTGCCTCAATAAAGGATTTGAGTTATTTTTACAGTATAAATTATGAATACAATAAAAGGTTTTTTTCGAGTAAGTTTATTTTTCCTTTCCTGCGGGTTTACTCCTTTACTTGCCGATCAATCTACCTCGATAAAATTAGAGATTGAGCGGGCCATTGGAAAAGGATTGACATGGCTCAATCAGGAACAAAATGGGAGTTCTGGTCACTGGGGAGAATCGGATTACCCTGCTTTAACTGCTCTCGCACTTCGTGCAACTATGGGGCACCCAGATGAGCTTGTTGTGGCCAAATATTCTTCCAATCAAAAGAAAGGCTTTTCATTTTTACTCTCAAAGGTTCAATCCGATGGAGGAATTTACGGAAAGGGCTTGGCTTGTTATAATACCTCAATTTGCATGATGGCATTATTACAGTCTAAGGATCCCGGATATGAGAAAATTATTCAAACTGCGAGGCGTTTTCTTATCAATCAACAATCAGATTTTGATCAAAAAGGGGTGGAGGATAATACATTCGATGGAGGAGTGGGGTACGGGTCCCGTTGGGCACATTCGGATCTGTCCAATACCCATCTGGCGATGGAAGCTCTTTTTTATGCCAAAAAATCACTGCAACCTAAGGAAGGTGAGAATCTTGACTTAGATTGGGATGCCGCGATTTCTTTTGTGAGTAAATGCCAAAACTTATCTGCTACAAATAAAGAAAAATGGGTAAGCGAACATGCCGAAGATAAAGGGGGGTTCGTTTATTTTCCAGGAAGTAGTATGGCAGGGGAGAGAGAGGGAGAGAAGGGTTCAGTGGCACTTCGCTCTTATGGTAGCATGAGTTACGCGGGATTACTTAGTTTTATCTACGCCGAAATGGACAGTTCTGATCCTCGCTTGCAAGCGGTTCGGAAATGGTTGGAGGGGAATTACGATATAACAGAAAATCCTGGGATGGGGCAGCAAGGATTATATTACTATTACCACACAATGGCGAAAGCTCTTTCCTTAAGCGGAGTGGAAACCGTAATAGATAAGGAAGGGAAAAAGAAAGATTGGCGAAAAGAATTGGCTTTAGAGTTATTGAATAAACAGAATCCTGATGGATACTGGTTAAATGAAAATGGGAGATGGTGGGAAAGGGACCCGATACTGGTTTCCTCCTATGCATTACTTGCTTTGGAGAGGGTCTATTACAGCCTCTAAATTGCACTTTTAAAATTATCATACGAATTGCATGATGAAAGCTTGGTGCTTCTTATTTTGTTTTCTAATAGAAACCAATTCTTTAGTTTGGGGAGATAAAGACCTTCCTCAATTTGCAGAGTTGGATACGGATTTTATTTATTTTAATTTAAAAAAAGAGGATTCCCGCGAAGTTGTTATGACAAAGCTTCGAGAGGGAGGCTTTTTACAAATTTACGAAGAACGGGATAAGGAGTTAGTTAAATGTACGCTTCGATTAAACAATTTTCGCTATTCACTCGCTGCAAAATTAAAAAAAGATAAACTTAAATTTTGCTTAATCGAAGGGCAGAAAGGTTGGCAATTTTCATTTTATGAAGATGTAGTTCAGCCTCAATGGGAAAGCCTCAGGGAAATTGTAATAAAAAAATATGGGGCAAAAAGAAAGCATCGGGATTTCCCTAATCTAAACGATGTTCCATTAAATGACGAAGGAGGTTACCTGACTGACACATGGGATCTGAGTGATCGTGTAATTATATTAACAATTCAACTTTTTGAAGTGAAGGACTGTTGCACTAATCAAATGGTTGAGTATTCTTGCTGTACTCTGCTCATACAGCCCAAATAGAACATATACCAATGGGAATTTTTTCAAAATTTAAAAAAGGATTTAAAAAAGGGGCTTCTCTCCTACATGGTGCTTTAGATACTCTTTCAGGGAAAGCAAGAGTCGATGAAGATAGTCTGCTCGAAATTGAAGAGGCATTTTATGGGAGTGATTTTGGAGTAGAAACAACAGAAGAGATTTTAGATTCCATTCGAGAAGCTCATCGAACTGACAGGGAACTCAGAGCAGAAGGAGTGGGGGAGATTGCCCGTAAGGTTTTGCGAACTATTTTGGAGGGTGCTGAAGGGGTTGATAATTTAGGTGCTTCGGTCGATAAACCTGAGGTTCTTTGTTTAATTGGAGTCAATGGTTCCGGGAAAACTACCACTTGTGCAAAATTGGGTTTTCAGCTTAAAGAGGCAGGAAGAAAGGTAATTCTCGGAGCCTGTGATACTTTTCGTGCTGCCGCGACTGAGCAATTAAAGGCATGGGCGAATCGCTTGGATTTAGATGTTGTCTCGGGTCATCATGGTGCGGACTCTGCGGCGGTTGCATTTGATGCTTATTCTGCAGGCGAATCTCGAGGGTATGACCTAGTTATTATTGATACAGCAGGCCGACTTCATGTGAAAGAGGGCTTAATGGATGAATTAGCCAAGATGAAGAGAGTGCTTGGAAAAAGAAATGAGCAGGCACCTCATCATTCTTGGCTGGTTGTGGATGGATCAACGGGAATAAACGGAATTGAACAAGCCCGTGTTTTTAATGAAAAATTTGGAATCACCGGTTTAGTGGTAACTAAATTAGACGGTTCTTCAAAAGGGGGGGCATTAGTTGCGATTTACCGAGAGCTTAAAATTCCAATATTTTATGTTGGATTGGGCGAGTCTGCCGATGATCTGCAACCCTTTTCAATAGAGGAGTATCTAGACTCCATCTTGCCTAATGTGAAAATGGAATCCGTGAATTAATCATCCCTTTGGTTTTGATTAGAACAATAAAGCAACAATGAGTGAAAATATACTCAAGACTTTAAATGTGGGACTTGGTGATCGGTCCTATCCGATTTATATTGGTCGGGATTTAGGATCTTTCATAAGCAAGGTTTCCAGTAAATACTCAGACCAAAGCAAAAAAGTGGTTTCAATAACGGATAGCGGATTACTAAAAAAAGCACCTTTATTTGCCAGCGAATTTCTTAATACCGTTCCCCATTTAAACTTACCGAGTGGAGAAACGACCAAGTCAATCGAGCACTTGTCCAATATTTGGGATTTTCTTGCCGATCACGGGATCGATCGATCGGGAATCCTGTTCGCACTTGGTGGTGGAGTAACTGGAGATCTTGCGGGGTTTGCTGCCGCTTCTTATTTGAGGGGAATTGATTTTTATCAAGTTCCCTCTACCTTACTCGCGATGGTGGATAGTTCAGTCGGGGGAAAAACCGGGATCAATTTAAAAGCGGGTAAGAATTTAGTTGGTGCATTTCATCAACCCAAGGCTGTTATTATTGACTTGGACTGTTTGAAGTCTTTACCAAAGCGAGAATTTTCTGCTGGTATGGCGGAGGTTATTAAATATGGACTTCTTGGAAATAAGGAACTTTTTAATCGCCTTCTTTCCTTTTCCTCTCCCCTTCACTCGGAATCAGAAGAACTACCAGAAATTATTGAGTCCTGTTGTTTGGATAAAGCCAGAATTGTTGAAAATGATGAACGCGAAACCGATGGTACTCAAGGGGGGCGTGCACTTTTAAATCTTGGCCATACTTTTGCCCATGCAATCGAGGCAGTCTCGGGGTATGGGAAATATCTTCACGGCGAAGCAGTTTCAATTGGTTTAGTCTGTGCCATTCGTTTATCGATCAGAAGAGGTTATTGTAGCAGTCAGGATGAGTCCTCTTTGAAGTCTTTACTTCAATCTTATCAACTACCTGTAGAGCTGAATTCAAGCTTAGCCATTTCT
>ERZ1048068.3240-NODE-3240-length-10800-cov-5.473895_pt1 | contig 10800 bp, 8 predicted proteins | sample MGYA00383098_ERZ1048068 | MGnify/ENA primary metagenome ERZ1048068 (study PRJEB29581, sample SAMEA5548368) | metagenome | biome: marine; feature: coastal; material: water | depth 1 m | study: Short-term variability in the microbial, nano- and picoplankton... | reverse complement strand
AGGACAATTTTCTTTAAATGCCAAGCCCATTATTAGTATATTGGCATTCTCAATAAGGATATCTTTTTTAGTCATTAACTTTAATACCTGATCTACTACAACCGACCCCATATTATCGTTTATTCTCCGACCTGCAAGAATCATCTCTGGGTTATAACCAACCTCTAATGCTTTATGTGTTAGGTAGTACGGGTCAACACCAATACAGTGCCCTCCAACAAGACCTGGTCTAAATGGAAGGAAGTTCCACTTGGTGCCAGCTGCCTCTAGTACTGATTCAGTATCAATATTAAGCTTATTGAAGATAAGAGATAGTTCATTAATAAGTGCAATATTCACATCTCTCTGAGTATTCTCAATAACCTTGGCAGCCTCCGCTACTTTGATACTCCCTGCTTTGTGGGTACCAACAGTAATGATCTCTCTATATAAATCATCAACTTTATTTGCAATATCGAACGTTGATCCTGATGTTATTTTTTTAATATTTGTAATGCGATGTTCTTTATCACCAGGGTTAATTCGCTCTGGAGAATATCCACAGTAAAAATCTTGGTTGAACTTTAGTCCAGATTGCTGCTCTAAAATAGGAACACATATTTCTTCAGTTGCTCCAGGATACACAGTTGATTCATATATAACAATATCCTCCTTTTTAAGAATAGAGCCTATTGCATTGCTAGCATTTTTTAGTGGAGTTAAGTCAGGTATTTTATACTCATCAATTGGTGTTGGAACGGTAACGATAAAAATCTTACAATTTTTTATATCCTTCAGATTAGTTGTATAGCTTAAATTAACTGCATCTTTCAATTCTTGGCAAGTAGTTTCATTCGTATTGTCTATACCTTCTTTTAATTCTATAACTCTAGTTTTATTTGTATCAAAGCCAATAACAGTTCGTTTTTTTCCAAATTCAACCGCTAATGGTAGACCAACGTATCCCAAACCAACGACTGCTATTTCAATATCACTAGACTGCATAAGACTTCCTTATAATTCAATTAATTTTGATCAAGCCAAGCTTGAAACATCAAAACATTCCATAATTGGTGATGCCAGTTTTGCTCACCACTTAGATGTTGTAACCATTTATTTCTAACAAATTCTACATTAAAAAAACCTTCTTGATATAAACGTTTTTCATCTAAGAGTGTTTCAGCCCAATCACGCAATGGCCCTCGTAACCATTGGTCAATAGGAACACCGAAACCCATTTTTGGCCGCTCGATTAAATCCTTTGGCACATGCTTGTAAAGAACCTCTCTCAACGCCCATTTTGTAACGCCATTGCGAATTTTAAATTCCATCGGTAAAGATGCAGAAAACTTAATAACACTTGGGTCTAAAAAAGGAACTCTTGTCTCTAAAGAAACTGCCATAGCAGCTCTATCAACTTTAGTTAAAATATCTGCAGGTAAATAGGTGATTAAATCATATGCCATCATCTGTTCAACTGGGCTTAATTCAACAAAACGTTTCCTGTCATCATTTAATAATGTTGTATATTCATTCTTACTTTTCAGCCAATCTGAAGGGTTGTGAATTTGTGATACTAATTTAAGATGCATTTCACGGAATGATTTAGCAGGAAGAACATCGGCTACTTTATAAAGCTTATGTCCTATATTAGCAAAACGTTTACTCAATAAACGATTTAGCATTACATTCCAGTTCTCTTCTGTTACGCCATAAATTAATTTGGGTATTAAATTCTTTATTGGGGTTGGTATTTTAATAGCTTTGGTAAAAATTTGTTCAGCAAATATATAACGGTTATAGCCACCAAAAAGCTCATCACCTGCATCTCCAGAAAGAGCAACAGAAACCTTTTCTTTTGCAAACTTTGAAACCAAATAGGTTGGTATCTGTGATGAGTCAGCAAAAGGTTCATCATAAATATTAGGTAGATGTGGAATAACATCTAATGCGTCACGCTCACTAATGTACATATCAGAATGATTAGTGCCTATGTGCTTGGCAACCATCCGAGCATGTTGTGCTTCATCATATTCTTTAGCATTAAAACCAATAGTAAATGTATTTACTTGATGACTGGAAAGAGACTGCATCAAAGCTACTATTATACTCGAATCTACACCACCTGATAAAAAAGCTCCTAAAGGCACATCTGATTGCATTTGTGATGACACAGCTTTTGACAAAATACCCTCTAGACGATCTACAGCCTGTTCAGGAGTGCCAGAAAATTTAGCCAAATTACCTTTGTTATATTCTTCCTCTATTGACCAAAAACTAAACTTCTTGATATCTTTTGAACCTTTATGAATCTGAATAATTTGGCCAGGCTCTAACTTGTAAATGTTTTGATATATTGAGTGAGGGGAAGGGATAGAATTAAATCGCATAAATAGAGCTAACGAATTACGATCTATAGGGTTGTTAAATTTAGGAAATTTTTTTATAGACTTTAATTCAGAAGCAAATACAAATTGATTACTTACCCATCCAAAGTAAAGTGGTTTTTCACCAATTCTATCAATTGCTAAGGATAAAATTTTATTACGTTTGTCCCATAAAGCTATAGCAAACATTCCTTTAGCTTTTTTCAAAGTTTTTTCTAAGCCCCAATAATCGATAGCAGCTAAAAGCGTTTCTGTATCTGAGTGACCTAGCCAATTTCTTGGATTGATCGAGTCTAATTCAAATCGAAGAATTTTATGATTGTATATTTCACCATTAAATACTAAAACAAAATTATTTGAAATTGCATGCATGGGTTGATGCCCCGCTGAGCTGAGATCAAGAATAGATAACCTAGCATGGGCAAGACCAATATCGCCGTCTTCATCAAACCAAGTGCCTGTATCATCTGGACCACGGTGCTTAATAGCACGCGCCATTTCATTTAAACAACTATAAGGATGTGTAGTTTTGCCTAAATAGCCTGCTATTCCACACATAGCTAATTTCCTTTAATTAGTTTCATTAAGTAGTAGTAATCGATTCCGATTTTCATGACTTAGTTTTCTTATTCAAGATAAGATGTCCATGTTTTAAATATAATTCATAGGTCATACCTATAACAACAATTAACATGAAAGGAACCTTATAGCGAGCCGCAGTCCCAAAATTATAAACAACTAAACCATAGATACTCATAGCAGTGACAATATATACAAACCACTTAGTAGCAATGCCATTATCAATTTTTGAAATTTTTAGAAATAGCCAAATTAAAAAACAAACTATAAATATATTTTCAAAACTCTGCACCATTTGAAATATATTCTCTGCTTCCCATGGCAAAGGCTTCAGAAGGAAATATGGTCCGGATTGGAAAGCTATTATTATAAAATCAGAAATGGTATTAATTGCAACATAAGAATCAGATAGCCCGCCATCCTCAACATACAGCGCCAATCTATAGAAATTGAGTAATTCAATTATTAACATTATATAAGGTGATAATGCAGTGATAATACATATTATAAATAAGTACCTGTATTTAAAAAAAAATGAGCCTTTTGTGAAGCAAAGATGAATTACAAAAAAAACTATTATTAAAAAAAAATTTTGGAACTTAATGAAAAATAATGGCGCAGCAACAAATAATGCAGAGAGTCTGCGATTTTCCAAGAAAAAAATCACTGACATAATCATGAACATGAATACCAAAGCTTCTCTCAAAGATAATGAGCTATAGAGTAAGTAGCTGGGATAAAATAAAACAAATAGTAAGGGCCACCCACGTAATTTCTTATATGCGTAAAGCCATATTATTATAGATGAAGCAATTAGCCTGTTAAAAAAACCTAAGCTTTTAATTGTTTCAACATAAGGCAAAGGAATGATAGCCAGCATCCATGTTGAAATCCACAACTTGAAATTAATTACAAGATTAAAATCTAAGTGCCGTAATTTTTGTACGTTAGAAAAATACTGAAATTGATCAGGCATATATCTTGCAGAAAACAATACATCATTTAGTATAAAAGGAGTAAATGCGAACAATCCTAGAAAAAAAAATAACCCTGTTGGGATTAAGCTCATCCTATAAATTGCAAATAAAATAATTAAAACTGCTAAGAGATTGGGAATATCATAAAAAAACATTCATAGGTACTCAGTTAAGATTTGTCTAATTAGGTAATTTTTTGAAGACATTAGTATTGTTTAAATTTATTAGTATTATATATCTTCTACTATTTGAAATACACACTGGCAATATGACATAAGGACTCTATTAAGAAAGAAAAATATTACTATAAGCTATCCTTCCATTCTTTTTTATACTTAAGAGTCATTTTTTCAATACTAAAGTTATCAATAATTCTTGCACGGCACTTGTTTTTTCTGCTTTCCCATATGCTATTTTCTAGATTCTTTTCTTCTGCGGCATTTGAAATTGCATTTGCAAGGCTATGGGGGTTTTCAGACTCAACCACCCAACCCGAATTACCAACTATCATACCTGCGTCTCCAACATTGGTTGTAACACACGGAGTACCGCAAAGCATTGCCTCATTAAGAACATTTGGAAAGGCTTCTGATTTAGATGAAAGTACAAATAAGTCTATCCCATTCATTACTGAGGGTATGTCTTTTCGTATTCCTGCCAAATGAACGCAGTTACTAATATTGCTAGATTTTATTTCATTCACTAAATTAGAGTTTTGATAATCAAGGTTAGAACCTACCATTACTGCTGTGAATTTAAAATTGAGTTGCTTTAATAGTGAAAAGGCACCAATAAGATTACTTAAATCTTTATGAGGGTCGTATCTGCCAACAAACCCTACTAAAAACGTATTTTTTGAAATACTTAACTCATCTCTAAAAGTTGATCTTAAAAAATTATCTTGAAAAAAACTATTTTTATCATAGCCATTATAGATCACAACACCTTTTTTTTTAGCAAAACCATTCCTCTCTTGGGCTTTCCTCGCTTCTTCTGCACAGTAAATAATTTTTTTTGGGATGAAGTGGGATAAAAGAACATTGATTTTATAAGTTAAAATTGTTGACATGCTTGCTTTATCTTTTACTAAAAAAGTACTATGAACGCCCCAAAAAATATTTTTAATTCCAGCTAACCTTGCTACAACCCCGCCTATTAAATCAGCATGCTGCATCCATGTTTGGACCACATCTGGTTTTATATACCTTATTAATTTATAAAGTTTAAAAAAACTAGTAAGTTTTAGCCTGTTACTCTGAAGATTTAATGTATAGACAGGTATATTAATTTTAGAGAGCTTTGAGCCATACTTTTGCTCTCCTTGTAAAGAAATAACAACATGTTTAAACGTATTATCAAATTTACATAATCTATATAGAACGGCTTCCGCCCCGCCATCTCCTAGACCAGTAATTATATGTAAAATTCGCATAAGTATTTTTTTTGTATGGTAGGGTTAATATTAGAGCATCATGACAAAAATAAACAAGAAAATATAATTATAAAATTGTATTTTAAGACAGGTGATTTTTTAACTTGTTTTCAATATGGTGTATATATTTATTATCATCATAATAACTTTCAAAAATACTTTTTATTTCTATTTCTAACTTCGAGTAATCTTTTTGAGTATTTTCAAATTTAATAACTTCTTGAGCTATCTCTTTCACAGATAGGTTTGAATCTACCTCTAAGTGGAAGCTATTTAAATTAATTTTTTCAGTATAGTCGCATATCGCATTTGTATAAATTGGTATCAAACCACAAGCCAAATAAGAATTCATTTTAGTAGGGGTTGCAACATTATTTACTAAATTATTCTTTCTTAATAGAAGACCATACTTATATTTTAGTAGCTCCATATTTAAATGCTCTAGATCAACATATTTTACATTTGCACTTTGAATTTTATAATATGCAATAAGATCAGTTGCCTTTTCATATTCATTAGTTAGAAGTGTGAGTGTAGATTTTTCAAGTTCATTTTCTATATGTTTGTATACTTGAAGAGTTTCATCAATATTCTGCCATACAGACAAACTACCAGCATAAACAAATGATGGATTGTCATATCTTGCTAAATTAGAGAAGCTGGTTTGCTCGTATTGAAGATTGTAACAAGGCATAACCATAAAGTTTGAGGTATTAAAATTATATTTTTTCTTGTAATGATTCAACATTTTATTAGAAACAAAGAACTTAAAACCTGGGTGTCTTAGAGCAAAAAATTCTATAGCGCTCTTTGCCATAAATTTGAAGTAATTCTTATCGCGAAGAAGGCTTTCCTCAGGATCGATGCCTTGACTCCAAAAAATTGTTTTACAGAATGGGCGTAGAAAAAAACCCTTGATATAGTTATTGGTTGTAATTGTAAAAATGATATCTCCAAATTTTATATTATTTATAGACTCAGTTATTAAGAAAAAAAATCCAAGCTTAGTTGCTGCTCTATTTACAATTTCAATGTAGTGGCTTGTAGCATCATTTAAAGATTTTGAATCTATATAAAGAACAATTCTTTTCATTCAACAGCACTTAGAAAGTTAACAATCTTCTCAGAGGCAAAACCATCACCATAAGGGTTGTGTGCTTTTGACATTTTTTCATATTCATTTCTATTATCTAGAAGCCTTTGAGATTCTTTTAAAATAACGTCAGGATTTGTTCCTACAAGCTTGACTGTTCCTGCCTTTAATGCCTCAGGTCGCTCAGTAGTATCTCTAATAACAAGAACCGGCTTTCCAAGGCTTGGTGCTTCTTCCTGGATACCACCAGAGTCAGTGATAATAAAATATGACTTACTCATAATGTATACAAAACTCTGGTATGACATAGGGTCTATAAGAAATATATTATGAGAGTCTGAAAGCATTTTTTTCACGGGTTTCTGCACATTTGGATTTAAGTGAACAGGATAAACTATATCTGCAGTTGGATTATTATCTGCAATCATTCTGATTGCCTTGCAAATATTTATAAAGCCCTCTCCAAAGTTTTCTCTTCTGTGACCAGTTACTAAAATTATTTTTTTTCATGTTTCAGCTCATATTGTTTACTAATATCATTTATAATTTTTTTCTTTAACGCAGAATCCTTTTCAATTTTATCTAACACCAAAAAAAGTGTATCTATGACAGTATTTCCACAAATTAATATATCTTTTTTATCTTTATTCTCCTTTACTAAATTGTTTTGACTAGTTAGAGTTGGAGCAAAATGGAAGTTAGCAATAACACTAGTAACCTGTCTATTAGCCTCTTCAGGCCAAGGGCTATAAATATTATTAGTTCTTAGCCCAGCTTCTATATGCCCTACTTTTATTTTATTATAAAAAGCAGCAAGTGCACTAGCCGAAGTAGTTGTTGTGTCTCCATGAACTAACACAATATTAGGCTGAAAATCACTCAATACCGTCCTCATACCTAGCATGACACTGGATGTAACATCAAATAAATCTTGCATAGGCTTCATAACATTTAAATCATAGTCTGGTACTATATCGAAGATTTTTAATACCTGATCTAGCATCTCTCTGTGCTGAGCTGTAACACAAACTTTAGCATCAAAATTTTTATCTCGCTTTAGTGCTTTTATTATAGGTACCATCTTGATTGCTTCAGGTCTTGTTCCAAAAACTAACAGTATTTTTTTTGTTGAAAGATTATCTGACATTAATATTCAATTCCATTTTTTAAATTCATTTGTTAAAAAATCTGCAAAAACTGTTTCATTAAAATCATGATAAAGGTCTTTTGACCATTTATAAACATCATTAGATACACTTTCAAAAAACATATTAGCCTCTAATTTTAATAGAATGGTCTCTAGATCTTCAAAATTTCTTATAACTAAATCTTTGCATGGGTATTTATATTGTTTAAAAAAAATATCGTTTGGCGAAAACTGCCAATGTGAATGCATGTCAATAAAAATAGATGGGATAGAGAGCATTGCAGCATCTAACGAACAAGTTGAACTAAATGTAATATGGATACTACAAGAGCTTAAAAGCTCAGTAAGAGGTGTTTTATTATCAAAGCTAACATATTCATGATCTATTTTAATATCCGGGCAATTAAATTTACTATATCTGGGATGATGTCTCAGAATAATTTGGTAATTATTTTTTTGTAAAAATTTAGTATTTGTATTTAAGAGTTTTTGAACAATTTCGACAGACTTTTCATTAACTTGTTTCTCGTTAAAGTCAGGAGCAATTTGTAATGTAAAAAGTATTTTTTTGACATTTTTTATACTACTAATTTGATTTGTGGTCTTATTCATGCCAACTGCATGAACACTACTATCAGTATAGAATCTTGATTTATCATTCTCAATTAAGAGACGCTTAAAAAAGTCACTGTGAACTAAGGTGATGATATTGTTTATTTTTTTTACTTTTGGAGGGTGACCGTTTTTTAAATATCCATGGTGGCCATTCCATATTGTGCCGTGCTGATAATCGACTATGCATGCATTAGGACTAATAGATCTCCAAAGGGAAATATTATTCCAAATTAGAGTTATGTAAACTTTAGAATGAAATTTTCTAAAAAATATTTTTTTTAGAAAATTAGCAATCCTTATTTCTCTTGAATCTATTTCATTTTCTGTGAGAGGTTTTTTATACTTTAGGTTTAATAACTTTCTTAATATAATTTGTATTAAAGATATAAATACAAGTGGAGTAGATTCGTCGTTAATTTTATATTCAGAATAAGATCTAAAGTAAGTGTCTTCAAAAATAATATAACTTAGATCATTATTTTGACAATACTTTATCATTGGGCTCAACAAATAATTATTACCTCCATCACCTCTGTTGAAAAATGAAGAGCTTACAAAAACTACATCATATTTTTTTACAGTAAAAATGAGTTTTATAAAATAACTCATAGAAGAAAAAACACTCTTCCAATCTTTTACTAACATTAATATTTAATTTCCTAATCTTTTCTCTGCTATCCTAAAATCATCAATATGATCAATATCGATTTTGTCCTCAGGATTAATAATCAATGGAAATATTTTTTTACCAGATACACTGCCGCTTAATAGGGTCTCTCTCCTTGCAGCCTCAATATCACCTGTCATAGAATAGGCTTCAGGCAACTCTTGCCTTGGATGGTTATAAGGTTCTTCTATATTACTTATGAATGTATTTATGCTTCCATCTTTATTAAGTCCTAAAACTCTGTATGGGTGTTCTTTTGTTTGTGCGACCGCTCTAACCGATGTTGCTGTCGGATTTTCTTTTAAGATCGATATTGATTTTTCAATTAGGCCTTCTGGTCTTAAAGGTGATGTTGGTCTGAGTAAAATATAAACATCATATATTTCTCCAATCGATTCAAAATAATCTAAAGCATGCCTCATAAAAGGATAATCTCTAGTATTGTCCATTGCTAATTCAGCTGGCCTAATAAAAGGTATATCTGCTCCATAAGATTTTGCAATTTCAGCAAACTCCTCAGAGTCAGTTGAAACGATTACCTTGTCTACAATATCAGATTCCAAACCATATGAAATTGAATAACAGAGAAGTGGTTTGCCTTTCAATGGTAAAATATTTTTATTAGGTAGGGATTTGCTTCCGCTTCTTGCAGGAATTATTACTATTACTTTCATGCTAATTTTTTCCTTTACTTAATAAAAAATTTTAATAACTAAATTTTTATGCCTTAAAAACTATACGATTTGTTTTTTGAACTTACTCAATTTTTCTTTATCCTCAATTGAGTGATTCTTTTTAAGGGTTCCATCTCCGGCAGCGATGCCAATTACTATCTTAGGTTGTGAGATATTATCAACAACGATATCTCCGCTTGACCCAAGAGCCCCTCCACCTACAATAGTACAGAAACCACAATCTTTCTTTCCGTAAGAACCATTCAGAATTTGATCCATTTTTATAGCTTCATGTATGAATCCCTCAAAAGAAGCGGTTATATCTGCACGATAGACTTCTAAGTCATTTTTAAGCGCAAATTTAACAGCATTTTTAGTAAGAGAATTTTTACCCAGATCTACTATAATTGAATTTTTTTTAACACTCTCTAAAATATCAGTGTCAATAATTGGCACTCCATTTGCTGTCCCTATGAGCACATCTGACATGAACGTAGTCTGAAGAATATTTTCATGAAAAGTGATGTTGGAAACAGTATTTTCAGGCTTAATAAAATTTAAGCCTTGAGATATTACGTAGCCCTTGTAAGTGTTTCTTCTAAATATACTAACGCTCACGCCGCACTCTACTAATTTCAGGGCTAATTTGCTTCCTATATTTCCAGACCCTAATATAGATATTTTTTTACCACTTAAAAAGTTAAGCCTCTGGCTCAAAAAAGACCATGTTGAATTAACGGTTATATCATTTGGTTTATATTCAAGAATTTTAGATTTTTGAATTTTTTGAAAACAAATTTTAGATAAGTTTCCTGTTTCAATAACTCTTAACTCTGGATGAACTCTGACTGGTATTTTTTTTTCGCTATCTACCAAAACGTAATCCACATACCCATCAATAATTTCTATAATTTGATCTAAAATTGACTGTTCAAATATTACACAACCACACACGACAAATATATCATTTTTTCTAATTGGGGTTAGGTATGGATCATTTTCTTGTTTTGAAGTTGTAGCTATTGTAAAAACGGTCTTAATATTCTCATTTTTAAGGATTTTTATATTCTCTTTTAATTGCTTTATAAAATTATTCATTTCAATAACTACGAAATAAGATCCCAGGTTATGGGAGTATCTTTTGGTATATTTTTACTTGCTGTTCTACCAAGAACTATATCTTCAAACCTCGCATATATCCCATAAGCAGGTGCTGTATAAATTATATCTGACTCTGTAATAATTGCCCC
>ERZ1048068.3239-NODE-3239-length-10801-cov-24.419412_pt1 | contig 10801 bp, 5 predicted proteins | sample MGYA00383098_ERZ1048068 | MGnify/ENA primary metagenome ERZ1048068 (study PRJEB29581, sample SAMEA5548368) | metagenome | biome: marine; feature: coastal; material: water | depth 1 m | study: Short-term variability in the microbial, nano- and picoplankton... | reverse complement strand
TTGTTCCTTTCACTAACTCATTACCATTTTTAGTTAATCTATATACATCTGTTGGATTAAATTCCGCATTTCTTTCTAGGATGTCTGGGTTCCTAAAAACCATATGAAGAGTTTTAAGAGAATTTCTACGGTTCATACCAGTATCATATTCATCTCCAAGCTCAGTACATAATTCTTTTATTCTATTATCAAATTCTTCATCGTTTCTAACGTATGAACAACTATCTTCGTATCCTTGAATATTATTTGCAAGGACATATCTTTCGTGATATGCTCGAGCAACATCACACCAACCCATATCGGGATCGCTCATCATCTTTCTCATATCCATTAGTCTCTACCCCAGATTGTACCGTTGTTTGTTATACCAACTTGTCCATTGTCAGTAGCAATATCAAATGCGAGACCACCTACTCCACCAGCACCACCACAAGTACCACCTCTAGCACCCCAGCCGCCTCCACCTGCACCGTGACCAGATCCGCCACCGCCGCCTGCATTGTTTGAGCTGCCACCAGTTTTACCTGTTGTGTCTCTACTCCCGCCACCACCTGTACCGCCAGTACCCGGAAGTATACGACCACCGCCACCACCAGAACCAGAGTCAGGCTTATTTAATTTACCAGAACCATTGTCCCAGCCGCCTCCGCCAGCTCCTGCGCCGCCACCGTTACCACCGCCAGCATCACTATCATCTGGAGCATCATTACCTTTTCGATTTAATATGCCGCCTGCTCCTGGGTTTCCTGCAGCACGATAACCTGTACCACCACGTCCACCGCCAGCACCACCGCCGCCACCTGCACCAATAGTACCTCCACCAGAACCACCGCCTCCGCCACCTGCGGCAACATAAGCAGCTGATTCATTAATAAAATTAATTGATGCTGTGTTATCAACTTTTATAGCAGGACCACCTGCGCCACCAGTAGCAACTTGGCCTGAATTAACTGTACCACCACCGCCTCTTCCGCCTTTACCTATAATGATACCTTTGTTGCGAAAGATTATATTGCCTGTTAAATTGCTAGGAATAATTAATCCACCTTTAGACGTACTATCGGACCATAGCCAATAGTCTGCCGGTAATGTAATATCATAGAAACCATTAGGATCGGTAAAGCCAAAAGCCTGTAGCGCATCCCATAGGTTACATTCTTTAATGTTATATTTTCCATTAATTTGAGTGTCGGATATAGCAACCCAATTTTCTTCAGGAACAAATCTTATACTTGATTTACCATAGAAGTCACTAAATTTAATTGTACCTGATTGTGGTAAACCCATGCCTACCGGTAATCCTAGGTATTCACTAAGTTGATAAGGTTTTTGGTCTAATGTACCACCGAGTGTTTTAAACTCATCATGGATTTCTGTAAACGAAAGTTGTCCGCTGCTCTTAATAGTCATAGCTTACTTTCCTACTTTTTCGTTCAATTCCTTGATAGCTTCAATTAACAAACCAATTACATTACCATGCCTAACCGCATATATCGGCTCGCCAGTATCTGGGTCTGTTGTTTCGTAAACAGCTTCAGGTAAAACTTCCATAAGTTCTTGTGCCATAACACCAGTCATTGGTTCTTCTGGCTTTGATTTATAGTTAAATGTATAACCGCCAAGTTGTGAAACTTTATCTAACGCGTTATCAATTGGTTTAATATTTTCTTTTTGTCTTATGTCAGAAACGGTACCAAAGGCAGTAACCTCACCAGTTGAAAATACTGATCCAAATTGTACATTTGAAGTTGTGCCAACAATTTGACCAATACTTATTGTACCGTTCTCATCGTTAAACGATACGCCAGTTCCGCCAGACAACTCTCCTAATACTCTTGCTGAAGTATAATATAAATTATTAGTACCTTCAGTCAAAGCGTTTGTGTTATGATTTGATAAATCAGATACAGTACCTAGCACGTTACCTGTAAACTGCGCAGGGATGCCAGCCTGACCACTTTCAAGTACTTTGTTTGCTATACCATCGTCTACTTTATATACATCACCAATGAGTTTGCCTGTAAAGTTTCCACCAACGAATACGTTAGCAGTAACAGTATTGGCAGTCATTTCTCTACTAGTAACATCTCTAACTGTTAAGTCACCGTTCACTGTTAGGTTTTCATCTACGCTAAAATTAAGTACGCTTAATGTACCTGCTGGTGATAAAGATAACTTTGGTGTACCCGTGCCTGTATCAATAATAAAGTTAGCATCAGTTGAATTATCAATACCAATATCCCAAGATATTACATTATCAGTATATCTAGTTCTACCACCACCTGCACCGTACGTAAACGTTGTTACGACTTGGTCGCCTGTGCCAATTACATTTAGTGGAGAATTAAAAGTTACTGGTGAACTTGCAGTAAAAGCTTGAATAGTGTCTGCTTGTAACAACGTATCAGCCATAAGTGTATTGGCTTGGAGTTCACCGGCTATGTTTACGTTTCCTGTGGTTAAGTCACCAAGAACACTTGCCGTAACTGCTTGCTCGCGCATAATGTCAACCATTTCATTGGTCTTATCAAACCAGTTTTGAAACGTCTGAGTAGTTGTAATGTTTTGAATATTTGGTTTTGCCATTTAACTCTACTTCTCTATCTGATCTAATCTATCGCATACGGTCGCTAATAGTTCTTTAATTTCTTGAAGCTCGTCACCCAGTTTACTAACTTTGCGATGTAAAGCTCTTTCTTGTTTATATTTATTCAAAGCAGCCGCGTCTGTACTTAATACAGCTTTTGAAGATGGGTGGCGAATAACGTTTGACATTATGTTAATGCCATCGCTCTCATGTCTCTTACTTGTGAGGCATATGAAATATCGCTTGAAGTCATTGCAATTTTAATAGCAAACTTTCTGTACCCAACATGTACTCCACCCGTACTTGTATAATTAAGTGCGCCGTTTGAGTCTTTAGCAGCATCAGGAAGTTTCCATTCATATTCTCTATAATCATCTAGATTAGTTGAAGTAAACTTATTAATACCTTTATATAATTCTAACTCAACCCAAGGAATTGTATCAAACGCTGCTGAGTCATATACATTTTGTGGTCTAATATAAACTTTAATATCAGTACCAGTTGGACGGTGAGCAGTTAAGATAACATTAATATCTTCAGCATCTAAGTCTTCAGCAAGTTCAACTGTTTGCGAGATATACTTTGATGTAGTCTCGGCATCGGTTGTTACTAACCACTGATATGCCATTAAGTTAGCTGTTTCTAAATCAACGATTGGCGATGTTGTTTCACTAGAACCATTTGTCATATTCACTTTAATTTCAAATGGCTTTACATCGTTTGCATCATTTGATTTAGAGTAAACCACGACACCTTCTTCTGCAAAGTAATTAGAAGCGCCAAACTTCATAGGTTTATCATACGAAGTTAATACGTTATTCGTTGGTACGAATGTACCTGATAATGAAACGGTTGTTTTACTATCACTTGATTTATTGATTAATGGTTGCACATAACTTAAGTTAATGTTATCAACTGATCCAATCGTACCAGTAGTACCACTTCTGTCTCCAGTGATTGTTCCACTTGCACTAAACTGTTTACTTGATGTTGCCGAGCTACCTTGCAAATGCATCACTGCTCTACTTAGAGAGTTATAATATGAAATTGTACCTGATACAATCGGTGTACCAGTACCAGCGCCAACTTCAAAAGATACCGGTTTAGTTGCGGTCATAACTGTTGCACTATCAACACTTGCAATTGTAAATATTTCAGATGTAGATCCACCTGCATTAGTAATCAAAATTTTATCGCCGGCAGCGTATGTATCGCTAAGTGCCGTACCATTAATCTCTGCTTCACCATTAATCATTGTTATTCCAGCCGCGGTACCACCTGTAAGTGATAGTGTTTGATAAACTTCTTCACCTTGAGTAAATCGACCAGTCCAATCTGAAAGTGTAAGGAACTCGTGATTATCATTTGTTAGCGTCACAGTACCGTCTGATGCGCTAAACTGGTGACGATATACAGTGAATTTTAAATCTTCGTCTTGTACTGATTTCCAAGCTCTGTTGTTTGTTGATGTAAAGAGAACACCATCACCCCAGTCTTGAACAACCGCTTGACCGTTTGTTGCTCCCGGAGTTAAATCAACCCCACCAACTTTAGACGTAAACGCTAAATAGTTTGGATCGTTTGCATCTGGTTGAATAACGATTGCATATTCTTTTTCAGTATCTAATCGTATTGGAGCAATAAAGTTAATCGCCGTTGATAGTGATGCATCGTCTGAAACGTTAACATCGGCAGGGTCTAAATGAATTTTAGAGAATGGCATAATAACTGATGAAGGATATCCGTTAATAACTTCACGCAACATAACTGTCACACCATTAATTTCACTCTTACGTTTAAAGAATAAATCAACTCTAGATGCGAATATAGAATTTGCACCTTTACCCATACCTTGTTTAATAAAGAATGTTTGAGCAAGTGGATCAATTGCGAAAGGTCTTCCTGCAACTGTTCTTGTTGATATTGATGTAGTAATTGAAGTTTCAGGAACCCTTACAGATGAAGTTACGCTAGTTTTATCAACGTTAATGTTATATGCGTTATATGATAAATCTCCACGTGATGTTGAAGCAGAGTCGATGTTATCATATGTCGCAACATCAACAACTGTTAATTGTCTTTCACCAACAAAGAATGTACCTGATGGTAATTCAAATACCGCTCTTAATACACCATTAGCGTCAGTAGTAACTGCAGCGTTTAATGCGCCAAACTTTTCAACATCTCTTGCTCGAGTTGCTGTTAATGTCCCAGGACGTACTCTGTTGTTTACATCAACTTTATTAAAGAAAAAGTAATGGCGAGTGTTAGGACGTAAGCCTGTCATATAAACTTTAATATCTTTGGCTCTCATATATGGTTCAAATTGAATATCAGAAACAAAATCGCCAACTGATCTATTTTGTACACTTGTGCTCGTATTAAGAGTTGTACGCTGTACTGTAGACGATGTAATATCTTGCCAAATGTTATTTCTAACATTTCTACGTGTTCTTCTTGTCGATAAAGTACGATCTCTAGTCAATGGAATAAGTGATTGTAAATCTTCAATAAGATTAGTAAACGGTGTGGCTATATCAATGTCTAATGTCATTGGGTTAGTCGTTACATCTTGCGCCATATCATGGTCTGGTGATAACTGACCAACACCATCGTATGCCCAAAAGTTTGATACACAATTTCTAAAGTTTGTAGCATATGTTTGCGACAGTATTTTGATATTTGCATTTCTTGTCAAGGACGCTACGTCTGCATCACTTGTTGTTGGGAAGATAGACGCTGATGAAGTTGATTTGTAAATAAGATCTAATGGGAACGTTCTTAGCGATGGAGTCAAAGCTTTTATATCGCCGCGGATAGCCGCATTAAAGTTAGGGTTTTGTAAATTAGAAATATTAGTATCATTAAATGGATCTACTAGGATACCATTTTTAAATCTTGTTAAACCATTTTCATCAATAACATTTAAGTTTTGAGTGTCTGCCTCTAATTGGCTTAAAGAAACATAATATTCTAAATTGTCTAAACGCTTTTCTACATCAGCAATATCTTCCATAGTATATGTTTTCGGACCTTGGCGTTTAGCAGTCACTGCGTAATATTGTTTATTTTGGCTTGACGCTTCTGCCGGTGACAGAGCTGGATAACCTGGGATTGTAATAAGAGAAACAAGGAATTGGTCTGCACCAACTTTTGGAGGAGCAGGGATCTCTTCTTCTTTACCTTTAACTGTAGCAACCGTACCATATGAGTCAATGATAACCGCATCAACACGAGAATTATAAGTCTCAATATTGCTATTGACATTGCCGTCAATTTGTGGTATAACATAATCATTAGTACTAAAGATTGGTTGTGAAGCTCCAACTGTACCAGTAACAACCGACGCAGCTCCTTCACTTAATGCAGTGTAGCTTGCGCCAGCACCAAGATCAGCATATGGTCTAAAATCAATACATTCTCTTAACCTATATGTTGTACCAGTAGTAGATTTAAATACACCCATGTCATGCGTGCGAATTTTTTCAGAAGGTAATATCTCTGTTGTATCATCAATTGGATAACTGTCAACAGTAAAAAAGTTTGAACCAGTTGAGTTGTTAATTTTAAACACTTTAAGTTTTACCGTGTATGTACCTGATGTTGGTACCGGACGTCCTGGGATAAGTTCCATAAACGAGATATCATAAAAGTTATCTTTTTGGTTTGTGTTTAATCTAAAGCTGTCAGTAAAATCATTACCACTACTATCTTCAACACTCGTGATGCTATGTACATCAGGGAAGCCTAAACTATATTGTGTTTGACCATTATTCCAAACAAATTTGATATATGGATTAACTAATACTTTATTGTACGCTGTTGCGTCTGTATTGTTAAATATTCTTTTATTAAAATAAACGTCGGCAACAGGATCTGAATTACTTGCAGGGTCTAATTGTATTGTAAGAACTGAATTGTTTAATGACGTTGAATAACTTAATACGTTAATAAAAGTATTTGACGCATCAACAACAACGATATCGCCTTGGTCAACCGCAAAGTCTTCGTTTCCGTTTGCGGCGTTAATAACAATTTCATTACTTGTAACGTTTGCACTACTTGAAAGCGTACGTACAGGAACTACCAAATCTGTTAATGTTTTGATACTTCTTGTGCCAGTATCAAATACCATTGGTGCATCATTCGTACCTTTGATTTGTGACCCAGCTGCAATTACGATTTCACCAGATGTACCAGTGATGCGTTCAACATTAGCGAATGTATATGATGGGAATAACATTTTAACACCAAACAAGTATAGTCTTGTAGGAGTAATGTTCTTAGCAAAAGCTTCACCAATCTTTGTACCATTTGCACGCTTTAAGTCTAGCATTTCGTAATTTAATCCAATAGTACCTGATATTGTTGTTACATCAACGTACGATCCGTAATTAAGAGATGTTGACTCATTAGTTTTAACAACGGTAGTCGTAACTTCATCAATTACTGTATCTTGGAAACCTTTGTTATCAATTCTATAACCTTTAATATAAGCCGCGCCTTTACCGACAAGTGCCGTCAAGTCTGTGCCTCTTCGCTCTAACATTACGTTAAAGTCATCAACAATATAATCGCCGTTTGTATCATATGTACGTTTGGCTAGTTCTTCATTAATAGAATTAAATTGTGCAACGTCTCTAAGCGTAACAGCTGAGCCATTTTGGTATCTAATTAATGTAAAGAACCCTGCATCAACATCAGCAACAATAGTTGACTTAACAGTTAATGTTGGAACCATTTTAAATCTATCAGCACCCGGAGCATTTTCATTTGCTGAACCGTTTGCGTTATCAAACAGGCTATTGTCTTGTAATGAACTAACGATTGATTCAGCAACTTCATAACCAACTGATAAGTCGTTAGGTTGGTTAGTATATGGAGAAACAATAAGAGTTTGGTCAGCAGCGAATAAGAAGTGACCTTTTTGGAATACAACACCAGCTGCAGCTTGAATACCAAATGATGAACCAGTTGATGCTGGGAGCTGTGTTACCTGAGTAGTTTCTACACTAAGTACTGTTTCAATAAGAGTTGAGCCATTATAACGATACTTGTTAATGATAAGTTCTTCACCATCAATAAACGATTTGTAACCACTTGCTTCGTTTGTGTTTAAGTAGTTAATAAAGAATGTGTTAAGGTTTGGTGGACGAGTTTCAAAACCACGCGCAGCGGATACGATTGATGCCTTCAAACCGGAAATCGCGCCTTCTACCTCGTACTTAGTTTCAATAGAAAGTGTAGTACCAAGAATTACTTCATCTTGGATAACAGGGATAAATGTTTCTGGATCAAAACCAGTTTTGTCCGTCAATTTAACGAATTGTAAATTATTTAAATTTGTAAAGTTACAACCTTTAACGATACTACCTTCTTGGTAGATATTATCACCAAATTGCTCAACTTGATTTTGAAGAATAGTCTGTAACTGAGTAAGCTCTCTGGCTTGGACAGCGTAAGCAGGCTTAAACAGAATTTTATAGAACTGCTTCTCTATATTGAAATCATCAAAATATGGAGCAATATTTAAATTTTTATTAATAGGCATCTATCATGTTTCCTTAAAATTCTAATACTAATTTGTATTCTTCCCGTGAAGTTCTTGTACGAACGAGAGGAACAAAATCTTCCATGAAGTATACTTGCCCACTTCTTTGGATGTAATCTGATTCTATCGTATTATTGGCTTGTGGACTATTTATTATAATTCTTTGACCTGTAGAATTAACAATTGCGGTAGTTGGATCAAACGATATATCGTTATTCGCTTGGTTAGCAAATGGACCCATATAGTTTGAAATATATGCAGTGTTAGCGGTATCGTCAACTTCGTGTATTTTACCAGTAAATGTAATTTTGTTTGACGCATCTAATTGATTAACTGCATCACCTTCAATGGCATATATGATATCATCTGTTATAATTTTAATTCTATTATCAAATACGTCTGGTGTATTCGCCGTGTTGGCTGAAGCACTTACGAATTCTGGATTTTTAACAACACCAATATTAGAGTAACTGCTTTCTGTACCAATTTGATTATTGTCTGCTTCAGTAATATATCCATATAAAAGAATATGACTGCAGTACAATTCATCAATTAGATTATAACCATGACCACCCATTGGTGAAAGAATTGGTCTTAATTCTACTCTAACATCAACAGAGTTAGGATCTTCTGGCGCAAAATCAAACTCAGGATCTTTAACTGATGCGGTCAAATTAGTATAACCAGATCCTGGGTTAAGAATAATAATATTTGTGACTTGTCCATTAACTACTTCTGACTTAGCAATGCAGCCACTGCCATCTCCTTGTAATTCAACAGTTGGAATAATTGAACACTCGGCATTAAATTCAACGCCGTCTGCGCGAGGGGTCCCGATAACTCTTACTCTACCATAACCGCTAGTCGTATCAAATGTATATGTATCAATCTTATATATGTGTGATACACCATCAGAATTAGTTGTGTATATTGACATACCTGAATAATAGTTTTGAATTTGATTTAAAGTTTGGTTTCCTCTAGGACGTATTGTTATAACGCCAGAGTTTGAAGGTGCCGCTGTTAAAAATCCACTTAACGAAGGGTAGCCGTTGTTATCAACTGGATTTTCAATAAAGATATCTGATAATTCTGAACCATATATGATAGCAGCAGAGTTTGCGTTTGGATCTGGGTTTATGTCAAACTCAGCAGGTAAAGGAATATAACCAACTGCGTTATATGCTTCGAACTCATTTGATTCAATAGCATACATAAACTTCCATACATATTTGTCGGCTGTCGCGTATATTTGGTCTGTTGTATAGGCATTCCAATTTGGTGGAGCAATAGATTTTCCACCGTTGTTATTATATAAACATTTAAATACTCGATAGTCGCCAGTATCGTTATCGTTTGGTCCAACTACAGCGTAAAACTTTTCGCCTTCTAAGTCAATCCTATCATCGTATTGAACATAAACCGCATCTTTTTGCCAAGGATTGTACTTAATCATAAACTTAGTATCAGATCCAAGAACCTTTTTACCAAATACAGTATTTTCTAAAAACTCATTTTTACTATACTGTGCATTGGTCGCAGTTTTACGTGAATCTGTCGTAACAGAAGAAATGAAAACGTAAAAGTCGTTATTCTGAATGTCTGTCATAAACATTCTAGTAGTATCGCTTTTTAATTTTGTAGTAAGTACTTCTGCCATGTCACCAAGCCTGCCTCTTTGTAATATTTATAAACATTTTCCTAACCTCTTCTACGTATATTAGGTCTTGGGTAAACTTTCCCAGATGCAGGTCTTGTTTTAAAATTTTGTTTTGGAAGTGTATTTCCATCTATTGGTCGTTGATTATACCATCTTAAATATTTATTTGCCGCGCCTTGTAGGCTATTTCTATCGTACGCATCATCTGTACCAGAGTCATACATGGCATTCATAGTTGCGTTATTAAGTAACCAATCCTCTGCCTCTTGCTGAGTTAGGTTAGGCCAAGACTCTGCAAGCAATGCAACAACACCTGCCACTTGTGGACCTGACATACTTGTTCCTTGATATTTACCTAATTGGTATGAACTATTTCTAGCATCGTTTACACCACCTGAGTGCAAACTACTTTGAATGGCTTCGCCAGCTGCGTAAATATCAACTTGGTTACCGCAATTACTAAACGTTGCTTTAACTTCATTAACATTATTTGATGTAGCACCAACGTTAATGTTTGCGTTAAATCCTGCAGCCGAACCTGTACCACGGTTTAAGTAATAAGTTTGGTCAAAACCATAATACTGAACATCGTATGTATTATTCCAATCTTGGTCAGACTCATTAACAGTTTTCCAACTATCATTACCTGCTGAGCATACGATAATAATACCGTCGTCAATAGCGTCTTGTTGGTCTGCTTGGCGAGAAGTAAACCAATTTGGAATATCCATTTCTAAAGATGGAGCATAACAACCTCGTGCTCTCAATTCAGCGGTGGTTAAATCACGTCCTGGGCTAAACTCTGTGCCTCTATATGTAATACTTCTAATATTACCAAAATTATCTGCGGCTGAACCAACAGGTACAGAACTACCATAACTATTATTTGTAATAGTAGGATTGCGTCTACCTGTAGCAGGGTTAATAGCTTTTGTATTATGCCATTCTCTAACATAATCCCATAACCTTGCGCTTGATAGGTTACTTGGATTTGAACCATATG
>ERZ1048068.3236-NODE-3236-length-10806-cov-7.956841_pt1 | contig 10806 bp, 10 predicted proteins | sample MGYA00383098_ERZ1048068 | MGnify/ENA primary metagenome ERZ1048068 (study PRJEB29581, sample SAMEA5548368) | metagenome | biome: marine; feature: coastal; material: water | depth 1 m | study: Short-term variability in the microbial, nano- and picoplankton... | reverse complement strand
GACGTTCGGTCTGTGGACTTAGATAAGTGTGTGTCCAGGGAGCCATACAAAAACTGGGACTGGGCTTACCTATGTATTCTATCGGAAAAATCTTCATACTCATATTTACACCATTAAGTAAGGAAACAAACTTCTCCAGTCTGTTCCACGACGTTTGTCTAATTCATCTAAGTATATATGCAAGTTTTCTATTTGTTTGTAGTCATGTTGCTTAACAGTTTTTAGTTGTTGTTCTAATCCTGTCAGTCTAGTAAAAACTTCCCGATGCTCTACAGTTTCCCTACGCATTTCACTGTAAATTTGCTCGAAGTCCGGCTGCCACATGTCATAAGCAAATATTTTAGGATGCTGATATTGTTCTGGACCAATGTAGTATTCAAAGTAATGTCCAATATGTTTACGTTGATTGTATTTGTTTACAACTCTAATTAGTTCAGGCATTGTTTTAATAGTCATGTTAGTGATTGTTTGGTTCACATTTAGTGTTAGCCAATCATCTTGCTCACTTGCCCATGCTAGTCTTTGTTCAAACAAATCTAAATCTATACCATGTCTTACATACTGTTGCTGTTCCCCCCAACAGTCTATACTGGCAGTAAGATCAAAGCCTTTAATTGGTAACTCTTTAATACGCCCTGTATATTCCTGCCAGTGCTTTTCTGGTGCGTTCATGTTACTGAATATGCATAACTGTAGTTGGTCATTTGGGTGTCGTTCCAGTATGTCCAATATATCATTCATAAGTTTATGCTGTATGAATGTTTCTCCACCTAATAGATGTAGTCTACGTAAGTAGTGTACATTATCAGTTAACCAATTTAAAAATTTAGCATATAATTCTTTGTTGGATTGTTTATTTTCCCTAGTATCTTTTAACCAAACACCCTTTTGTTTAAACTCTCCGAACTTGCTGTTCTCTTGTTCTATCTTACTGCTTAGATTACTGTTACAGTATATACAACTTAGATTACAAGTATTTTCAGCAAATATTTCCTGTATACGTTGTGTTACAACTACAGCAGTTGGATCTGAGTCTAGCTCTTCGGGCGTTAATCCAGGTATGTTATTATTGTGATGTCTGTCACTATATCCGCCCGCCTGTTCTACGTCTTTACAATATTCACATCCATTGCCAGGCCATTTGCCTTCTAACATCTGCTGTCTTGCTAAAACTTTGTTAGGACCGTTGTGTAAATTAAAATCATCAACTGAGATATTGTCCCAGCCTGCTCTATGACAACTACTTGTTCTTGCTTCGTTTAACCAGAGAGTATTCCAAGTCCACTTGCTTTGGCATGCGGTCTCAGTTTTAATAGGAAAGTATTTGCCTTGCTTAGAAAACTTTTTTACAAAGTCGTCGATTTCAGTGTCTACTTCTTCACTGCCTGTATTACTTTCTTTAAGGAACTCTTCCCAGGTAGGCCAACTATCTCCACGATGAATGTTATAGTCTTTTTGATCTATGTTAGATCTCATAGCCCATAGCCTGTGCTATTTCAGGATGTGTGTCAGTAAACTTTTCTTTACGCCACTTATCTGCTAGGTACATACGTTCATCAAACATAGGTAACTTGTTGCCAGATCCGTTTTCAATAAAACGTATTACGTTGTCTACTTCTTGTTGATACTCAGGCTTCCAAGCATGTGCTTGTAGTTTTATTTTTACTAGAGCTTGTGCTTCTGGTGTCATGTTCTTGATGCACATCTCTGCAGGATCATGTAACATGTTAAAGTAAACGTTACCAAAGCCCTGTTCGTCTGCCCAGTCTAACAGTTCGTTTATATAGTAAACGTTCTGTATATTAATAGTGAAGCAGAGTTGTGTAGTTATGTTAGTGACTTCTTTTTGCACTTCATGTACACGTTTAATAATCTCTTCTGCACGATCCCACTTAGCACCGTAACGTTCGTATTCAAAACGCTTGCCTACATTGTCTATACTAAATGCAATGTCTACTCGGCCGAACTCACGCCATATGTCAATAAACTCTTCGTCCCAGGTTGTAGCATTAGTATTGTAGTGTATGTCAATATGCTTACTGTCGCCTGTCTTAATAGCAGTCTTTAGTAGATCAAAGTGTTCTCGGATTAAGAAGGGCTCACCGCCAGTAAATTCAAAGTACTTGATGTTGGGTAACAGTGTTTCCAAGTTTTGCCAAAAGTCCTGTGACTTACGAGGCCACTGACCTTCTTTAAGCATTGTACGTGCTAGATGATTTTTATTATCATTGTCAGATGTAACATAGTCTATTTCTTCCTGCGCCCATTTGCTTGATGACCATGAACCACATATACGACACTTTAAGTTGCAGATGTTGCCTAGTTTTAAGTCTATAAACCACAACTGATCGGGTGTGTCATTGTCCCACTCTATTTGTTGATATAAGTCTTTTAGTCTTACTGCACTATTAATACGTTTGCTATCTCTGCCAGCATCTTCTTCTGCCCAACAGCGTTTACAGGTTGCAGGCTTCTCACCACGCCTAAATTGTTGACGCAGGTCTTGCATGTACTCACTGGCATATATTTCTTCTAGAGTATGTTCGGTTAATTTGTACTTGGTGCCGTCTGGTTTTGTTATCTCATCATCTGCCAGACAGCAAGGTCGAGCAGTGCCAACAGGTGACGTTTCTATGCTTATCCAGGGTAAGCCACAAATTGTTTTAGGCAGGGACATGCAACCCCTTAAACTCTGGGAATGTCTCCCAGAAGTTTTCATTACGTATGCCATCTAGTTTTGCTATTTGTGATTCGAACTCTGGCCACTGCTTATAATTGTCTTGTGCATTAATTAAACGCAACACACTCTTATAACCATTAGTAGCACGACGCAGTCTGTCCTTCGGCTCTAACCATTCTATGTGTTTTTCGTATGCAGGAGTAATAACTTGATCTTTAAAATCTTGTGGAAATATGTCTGGTCTGTACCATTCAGGTGACTGACATATATTAACGTTCCAGTCTTTTGCAGTAATTAATCCCATCTTAGTCCACTCTTTATGAAAGTCTAATACATGCAACACGTTCATAGCACTAATTGTTGAACTAACATAAAAGTCCACATGTGGCACCTTAGCCATCATTTGAAATCTGTTGTCAACAGCCTGCTCCCACTCAGTGCCTTTGCGTATAAGTTCTGCTTGTGCTCCTGACGCATCTAAACTAGCACCAACACTAACGTTTTTAAATTCTTTCCAGTAATCGTAAACATGTTTGTCTTTAAAACGCATTTCTGAAAAGTTAGTATTATACTGAATGCGCACATCTGTTTTGCCATGCTCTATCAGCTTCTCTAACAGGTAATAGTGTTCTTTCATAATTAGTGGCTCGCCACCTGCAAAGTACACTTGCTCTAAATATGGAATGTGTTGTTCCATTTGTTCTAACATTGACTCTTCGTTGCCCGAAGTGTACTCTACACGTGCCATGTCTCTGCCCAACACATCTGGTTTTTTACCATATAACTTTACATGGTCATTGTACCAGTTACTGCTAAAGATAGGACCACAACTTCTGCAACTAAAGTTACACAGATTACTGAATCTTACGTCCCAGTAACGTATTTTAAAATCATCAAGCGAACCATCTTGGTTTGTTTGTTCTGCTTCTGCGATATGATGTCCGTAGTTACGATTACTGTCATTGCGCATACTAAATGCACCGTGTTGTTCTTGCTCGTAACACTTGGTACATTCTTTACACTCTTTGCCTGCCAGCATGTTTGTACGCATTGTTTTGTAAGCGTCTTGGTTCCAGACTTCTTCCATTGTGTTTTTGCGTAGATCTCCTACAGGATGCCAGTAGTCGCTTAGACAACAAGGGTATGCTCTGCCATCTGGAAATGCATGCATATGCATCCAGGGCAACATACAAAATGTTTTGCTGTCCATTAGCAAGTCTGTTTGTTTTTCTGTTAAGTCTTCTAACTCAACAAAGTAAGGCTTACGACTCATGTAGTCATATCCTTTGTTGTAAAATTTCTTAGAGTCCATTATACCAGTCCGCTAGTTCAGGGAAAGTTTCTGTTAGGTTCTTTCCTCTGCGTTTATCGTATTGTTCGTGAAACTGTTTAAAGTCGTTGTGTAGTTTGGGCATATCGAATGTGTCTGAGTGTGGTGTTTCTACCACGTCCAAGTAATCTATTAATCGTACAATGTGGTTAATCTCATGCTCTTGCAAAAACTCTCCAATTGGTCTTGCAACATGATAGTCTAACCAAGTTTGAAGTTTTTGTTTGTGCTTGTTTCTTATTTCATCTGGGAATACCAGTGGGCTTTGAAAACTTGGAAATCGTAAAATATTTAGTGTAAAACTTATAGCCTGTTTTCCGTGTTTGGTTTTCCATGCTATTAGTAAATCCAAAAACTCTGTTAAACTTTCCAAACACAATGCGTTAATTGTACACATAACATGCAATGAACGTACCTTGTCAGCAAGGATAAGTTTAGACATATTGTCTATCCACAAGTCCCATTCTAATCCATCACGTATATACTCTGCTTGTTTATCCCAACTTTCGTTACTGGTATATAAGTCTATAGGTTGGTCAACACTGCTCAATAATCTATCAACGTCTACGTCTTTGCCTAAGTTACTGTTGATAGCAAGACGTGTGTCTGACTTGCCTTTGTTTTGTTTAAACCAGTCTATCAGTTTCCAAGTATAGGCACTCATTAGTGGTTCGCCACCTGTAATGCGTAGTTCGTCTAGTGTTCTGTGTAGGTCTGATTCCCACCATTTGAAGAACGCCTCAACATAAGGATTCTCCTGGCCGAACTTGTACAACTGCGCACTGTCATGAGCATGGGTAAAATGATTACGCCCATCAGAAACGAGCCCAGTATAACTTCCGTTTGATTTAATGTCCTTAACCCATGTACTACTAAAAGCAGGGTTACAATAACTGCAAGCAAATTGACAAGTCCTATCGAAACTGATTTCCAAAGTTCGTAAGTCCACGTCGCTTGTTGCATCTGATTTGTGTGCATCGTCTAATTCCTTTATGGTATAAATTTTACTTTTGTAAACACGATCGGAAATATTATCACGCTTTATATCTTCAATCTTCCAACAGTATTCACAACCAGGTGGTCGTTCTCCTGCCTGCATCTGTGCTCTGTCCAGCTTCTTTTCAGGCGTGTTGTGTATTGCTTTGGGGTTACGTTTTACTTCCTCAATATCCACTTTGTGTGCTGGTGGATGATGGCAACTAGTACTCATACCTGAGCCTAACCATATAGTTGCGTTATACCACTTGGCGCCACAAAAACTGGCGCTCTTAGTATCCAATACTTGTTTCTTAAATTCTAAATCACTGTTGTGCATGATACCTACATTCTAACCACCAGGATTCCATCTCCGGGAAAGTTTCTAAAAATTTTGTGTCTCTACGTTTATCATGTTCATTAAAAAATAAAAAGAAGTTTGCCTTCTGTTCTTTAATGTAATCTTTGTCTAACTGTTGACCTTCACGCATCCAGGCAATAGTCCTGCGCATACGTTGCACTTCAAAGTCTTTAAAGCCTGTACTGTATTCTATGTTTTCCTCCATCCAGTCTGCAACCGCATCTAACTTTTGTGCATAACTTTCTGGCAGTATTTGTAAACTTTGCCAAGCAGGTTGTCTCAGCAAGGGAGTATCAAACCAAATTTTATTGTATTCTTTATTATGTATACGTCTTAAATGTAATATATATTCCAGCAACTGTTGTATTCTTATTACGCTAAGATTGTTCATTGTGATAATAAACGTTAAACTGTTTTTGTATTTAACTTCACGTAAGTAATGCTCTACATATCCTATTAGGCGATGCATCTTTAATCCATCACGTATGTACTCTGCTTGTATGCCCATGCTGTCTACACTTACATACTGCATAAAGTGTTCTATATAATTACCCGAACACATCTTTTTAACGTAGTCAATATACTTTACAAATAGGCCTTGCTCAACACTGAAGTTACTGGTTACATTTAGATGTAAGTCAGGCTTAGGTAATGCTAACACATATTCAAACACACGATATGTATTTCGATCCATGATAGGTTCGCCACCAGTCATCCTAAAGTGTTCTAATTTAGGATACAGTTCAGGCCACCATTTCCAAAATGCATCCACATAAGGATTTTCCTCTCTATTAGGAATAGGACGCCTGTCTCCCATAAAGTGTTGAGGTGCATTGTGTGGTTGTATTGTGGGATAAGCACCATGATCTTGTACTTCTTTCGCCCAACTTGAACTAAACTGTGGCGAACAATAACTACATCGTAAGTTGCAGGCATGATTAAAGTTTACTTCTACATAACTAGGTATAACATCTTGTTGCCAGTCTATGTTAGTAGCATCCATTTGTGCCCAGGGTTCGCCACTACGATAATGTCTATCACTGAGGTTGCCAGCATCTTCTATTGCCCAACAATAACTACACTCGTCAGGACGTTTGCCTTCTACCATTAGTTTACGTTGTTGCTTTTTGTGTTCTGTGTTATGCAGTGCGCCTGGATTCTTCTTTATAGAATCTAAAGGTATCTTGTGTAAGGGAGGATGGTAGCAACTGTTGTTAAGTCCGGTGGGCAAATGCAAACTTACTTGTTTCCATTTTGCATAGCAAAGACTAGGACCCAATGTGTCCTTCATGTCTTCTGCCGCTGTCATAAATTCGCTTTGATCGCCTTTTGTCATACTATTCTTCTCTTTGATCCGTTGCGTCTAACATCAAGTGTTAAACAGTGTACACCAGCTTCCCAGAACATACCATGCCTAATAGGAACATGATGTACTGTTATGCCGTGTTGCTCTACTTCAGGGAGCTCTATACTACTTACAATGTTCGTACTGTCTATAACTAAAACGTTACTTTCAAATGCTGTATCTTGTGCAAGTCCTTGCCATTGCTCTAACCAAGTAAACAAATTTTTCTTATTACCTTGTTGTATGTCTTTAACACTTTCACTATATTTGAATGTTCTATTGTTTAGTTCTATAATCTTTTTGTTACGCAAACATTGTGGTACCCAGGATATATCAACACAGAACACAGTGTCATCGTCTGTCATATAAAATCCTTGATCTATATGACCCCAGCGATCTTGTTTTGTGTCAACGTTTTTTACTAGAGTACCTTCACAGTTGCGGTCCATCCAGTCGAAACCATTTTGATTACCTGGACCGTAATCGTTAACAATTAAACTGTCGCCAGCCTTAAACATTGTGGCAGTATGCCATAGTAACTTATTTTTGTACTCGTGATGATAAGGCGTAGCCGCCATTTGATATTGTAACTGCTCTAGTACAGGCGGTGGTTGACTTAACCAGTTATGTCCTTGCATAAACAGTTGTGCAAATATATCATAGTAACACAATCCGTCCCAGTATCTATCCTGCATGCTTGTGTACGTTTGGTATATACAGTCTCCATACACCAGGTACTGATCTCTTGGCACAATAGGATACACTTGATTAGAATGCAGTTCGCCTATTGTTGGTCTATGTACCTTAATACCCAGTTTAGACAAGTGATTGGCTAAGTTATCTAAATCCTCTTTTGTTTCTGTCAGGATTTTATCTAGCTCAGGCACACCTGGATATGTAGGTCTACAATCTCCTACAATAACTTCTTCAAGTGGATCCCATTCAGTCCAGACTGTCACCAACTATCTCCTCGTAGTATTCTGGTTGCCAAAATGTATAGTAATCTGTTTTTGCCAATTGCTTTCTAGCATCCAGCAACTTTTCTTTACTTTGACATAGTATTAGTTTGTACTTGCCGTTGTTAGTTTGTACTCCGTTAATGTATGTTTCTTTTTCACTGTCAGGCAAAAATATCATATCAGGATATTGTTCTGTTAATCTCTCGCAGTGCTTTTTAAGATCATCGTGTGTGAGAGGTTCGTTGTGGCTCAGGTGCTTATCACTGCAGATTAGTATTAACACATCACATTTAATATCTGGCAGTTCTTTAAGGTCTCTAATTTGCACGTTAACTGCTCTCATCTTTGCTAGATGTGCATAAGGACAAACACGATTGCCACCTAGTTCTTCATAGGGCATTACTAATCGCTTAATCCATTTTAATAGATGGTCATGTTGTTCATGTGTTGCCAAGCGCACGATCTAACCTTTCATTTAATTGATCCCAGTATAAATTCCCATTTATTACTTCCCAATACGCACCTACAGGAGCACATATTGTTAGATGATTATTATCGTAGTAGCAGTCTAGGCCACTAGGCATTATGCCTGCCTGTAGCAAATCTAACTGGGTTATGGGTTTTACTAATTCCATACTACACACCAGTCCTTTGTGCCATCCTTGTTTGATGTGTCCTGTGCGTATTCTGTCTGCTACCATACTTTCAAAGTGTTGCTGTGCGTCTTGCCAGGCAGTGTCTTCTAGCCAGTTTCGATATATCCAGTTTGCCGCTCCTACTCCTGCCATGTTAGGTGACCAGGTATGACTGAAGCCAAATTTATTAATTACTGCTCGAGTAACATCTTCTGACATACAGACAGTACTAAGTGGAGCAAACCCTGCTGTTATACTCTTGCCGCTGGTAACGATATCTGGCATAACTCCTTGCGTTGTGTGCGTAAACTTATTAGGACCAGTTTTACCGTAGCCGCCCATAACATCATCTACAACCATTAAGCAGTTATACTTGTCACATAATTCTCTAATGTTATACCACCAAGAATCTGACCAAGGTCGAAACTTCTCAATCCAGGGCATAGACTCCATAAAGACTGTGCCTATATCTGCGTGTTGACGTAATTTATCTTCTACTTGTTGTAGCGCACGTTCTTCATAAGACTGCCGTGCTTCTATAGTAGGCCATACACCAGTATCTACGTTATAACACCAGGGAACCTCAAACTCCCCACGCAATATAGCTGGCAAGAAACTTGTGCCACTGTATCCAGGTGTAAAACTTAATATACTTTGCCTATTGGGATTGTTCTGATTGTAGTATAAGTTTTTAATATATAGAGCAAGCTCTACTGCATCTGTACCTGACACTGCCCATGCTACACTGTGTAACCCACTTTCTTTTACTATACTATTTGTTAGTGAGTCTACCTGTTCACAACTTTCGCTGGACTTGTAGTTTACCCAAGATACATTACGTTGTGCCCACTGTATTGCGGCAAGTATAAAAAAGTGGCTATATCCCCAGATATAGGTCTGATTACCACAACTGATGTCCATGAGACGTCCTGCGTTTGTGTCGCAAAACCATTCTTCCTGTTTACTAACAAGTAGTTTTACTCTGTCATCAGTTAGTTCTGCTAACTCCATTACCAGCCTTCAACAATCCGTATTATGTCTAGTTCTCTAGTCATTGGTTTTATATTAAAGTGCTTGCCAGTAAGGTGATGTTTAAAAAACTTACTTTGTCCTGCATCTAATGTGGTAATAGGTAATCCTAGACGTTTTGTTAAAACAGTTTCTAAGTTTGCGTTGTGTTCTACTGGATCGTTGTCTTTAACAGTCTCCCATAACTTTTCTAGTTCAGCAAAGTCTTGTACAAGTTTGTAATCCCAGTCTTCCAACATGGTCATGCTAGTTCCAAGTCGTGCGCCATACATTGCCCACACACCATTCTCAACATCCTGTCCTACACTTTGCCATATACAGAGCTGGTCATAATTTCTATTGTTTACTTTTTTGTCAAATTCTATTAGTGATGGTTTACGTCCTCTGTCTAAACACATCTTAACACCTTCTCTAAATCCTGCTCGCCATGCTTGGAAGGCTGTTTGATTAGGATATGTTACACTGTAGCAGTTGTGCATTGCCCAGTAACGTTCGTCAAAGCAGAACTCTACTGCTGTGTCATCACTACCATCACTGTTTTCATGTGTGCGCATGTCAGCAACAAAGTCTTTTGTCCAACAACTAATACCGCCGTTGCCGTACATAAGTCCGTTTATTTCATTACGGGCTCGCCACCTAAACACACAGTCTCTGTTTTCATCGGTTAGTTCTAACTGTACGTTAAAGAAGTCTGGATCAGGTAAGTTGTCACCGTCTATTAGTACAAATCTGTCTGTATCACTTGCTTCACCTGCGGCCTTGTGTGCGGCGTCTGAACCGTCTACTCCGTCAACACGTTTTGCCCAAGGCACCATGTTCTGAAGTTTTATCCAGAACTCTTCCTTTTTAGGTTCGTCATATGTTAAAAATATGACATCTAAGTCTGCTACATCAATTATATCCATGTTCCCAATACTCCGGATCGTTGTCGTCAGGGAATGCTAAGTTATTGCGCATAACAGCAAATCCTGTATCGCTCGGTTGTAATAATTTGTTACGTACTAGCCTTGGTTTATCTACTATAACTCCATCTTTAATTAAACAGTCATGCAATTTATGCATAACTTCCTTGTACTCAGCCAAGAGTAGTTCTAGACAGAGCCCAGTAGGATCTCCCGGCTCGTTGTGTACTTGCCTAGTTATCTCACCTTCGTTATTATAGTATATTCTGTATCGTTCTACAATAGGTTCTGGTGGAACGAACTCATTTACTGCTTTGGTAAATTCGCTCCAGGCTTTGGATTGCTTGTCTGACAAACTGTTTGTCCTTTATAAAATAATGTACAGGGTACATTTGCTTTTGTGTATTAAAACTCAATACACCATCATTACCAAACTGTGCTAGTAAGTGATCTTGCCAATTTAGATTTGGATGCCAACCATTTACAGCACCTTTCATGTGTACAAAACTTGGCACAGCATGCGGTAAATGACATAGTTCTTCCCCAATTAATTTTGCTGTAACAGCATATGCTACATCTGTACTAACTCT
>ERZ1048068.3232-NODE-3232-length-10809-cov-4.852985_pt1 | contig 10809 bp, 6 predicted proteins | sample MGYA00383098_ERZ1048068 | MGnify/ENA primary metagenome ERZ1048068 (study PRJEB29581, sample SAMEA5548368) | metagenome | biome: marine; feature: coastal; material: water | depth 1 m | study: Short-term variability in the microbial, nano- and picoplankton... | reverse complement strand
TCGCCTCCGGAGACTTGACCAATGTGGGAGTGGGTGCAGATCAAGCCGGGGATGATGGTCTTTCCGGTGCAATCGATTTGTTCGGCATCGGCGGGGATGTCGACTTTATTGGAGGGTCCAACCGAGATGATGGTGTCGCCTTTGATGAGGAGGGTGCCTTTTTCGATCTTGCCCGAAGAGACCGGGTAGATCGTGGCATTTGTGTAGGCCTTGATCTTTGGAGTCGGATCGGACTTCGAAGAATCCTGAGCCGAAGAAAAGAGCAGCAGTCCGGCTAGAGGGGCGAGGGCGAGAAAGAGGAGCTTGCGGGTTCGCATGGCGTGAGACTGCAGGGTGAATTATGAAGAGTGAAGGCTGAATCCCGAGAGTTGTCTCTTTCCGGGATCTGAAATAAAACGATGGCAGATGATGAAAGCGATTCAATTTATTCGGAATAGCAGCGAGGCGGGAGCTGCCGTTGATGTTGAGTTGCCGCTGCCAGTGGCGGGGGGGCATGATCTCTTGGTGAAGATTGAGGCCATTGCGATGAATCCGGTGGACTACAAGGTGCGTCCGGCTGAGGGAGCTGATCCGAAGACGCTGGGATTTGATGCCGCGGGTACGGTGGTAGGTGTTGGTAATGAGGTCACTCTCTTCGCGGAAGGTGATGAGGTTTACTTTGCAGGAGATGTCACGCGTCCGGGGACGAATGCGGAGTATCAGTTGGCGGATGAGCGCATCGTGGCGAAGCGCCCTGCGACGCTCGATGCGGTGAAGAGTGCGGCGCTTCCATTGACAACTCTCACGGCTTGGGAATCGTTGTTTGATCGACTTGGAATTGATTTTGATAACGCGAACGGAAATGCCGGAAAGTCGCTTCTCATTATTGGAGGCGCTGGTGGTGTAGGATCGATGGCCATGCAATTGGCGAAGCTGGCGGGCTTGACGGTAATCGCGACGGCTTCGCGTTCTGAGAGTAGTGAGTGGTGTCGAAAACTCGGAGCTGACCACATTATTAATCATCATGGAGACATGCCGGAGCAGGTTCGGAAGTTGGGCTTCGAGACCGTGGACTATATCGCGAACTTCAATGAAGTCGACAAAGTCTGGGAGGCCATGGGCGAGATGATTGTGCCGCAAGGGAGCCTTGTCTTGATCACCGGGCACCATAGTCATCTCGACATGGCGGGAGCCTTCAAGATGAAGAGCGTGAGGATTTGTTGGGAGTTCATGTTTACTCGTTCGATGTTCGGAACCGACGATCTCATCGAGCAGCATGAGATCCTCAAGCGAGTGGCAAAGTTGGTCGACGAAGGAAAGATCATCGCAACTGCTAACGAGAGACTCAGCCCGATCAATGCGGAAAATATTCTCGGGGGACACCGGAAGCTTGAGGCCGGATCGTCGATTGGGAAACTTGTCATTTCAGGTTGGGAGTAAAACCATTACAAAGAGATCCATGTCCAAACTCACCATCGTGGCCAATATCTACGCCAAGGCCGGGGAAATTGATTTTGTGAAAGCCGAGCTACTGAAACTGATCGAGCCCACCCGCGCGGAAGAGGGCTGCCTCAACTACGATCTTCATCAGGATTTTGAAGATCCCAGGCATTTCCTTTTCTACGAGAACTGGGAGTCACGCGAACTTTGGCAAGCCCACATGAAAGCTCCGCACATCGCGGAATTAAAGGCGGCCACGGAAGGGGCGATTGAGGAGGTGGTTCTCAATGAGATGTCCCAGATTGGGTAGGAGTTCTGAAAACCTACCGCTGCTCAGGTTTCAGCGATTCAGCTTTCCGATCCCTATCCTCAAACCTCAACCGCCGGGCGATGCCTGCCAATCGAGAAATAGCGAGTTCTGGGAAAGGGCCATGGTGCCTCTGGAGGGGGTGTTAGTGAAGTCCCTCCTCCGCTCTGACTGCTACCGCGGACAAGCTCTTTCTCTAGTTTAGATGAGATTGTGATGCTCTTGCAACGGAGTCACTGTGAATTCTCTATCTTGTAATGAGCGGATGGCTTTGACGGAGGCTTCGGCGGCGCTGAGATTGGTGCAGTGACTGATCTTGTGCTGCACGGCACTGGAGCGGATTTTAACTTCGTCCTCGCGGGCTTCGTGGCCGCTTGGGGTATTGATGATGAAGTCGATGTCGCCGTTTTTCATCATGTCGATGACGTTGGGGCGCTTTTGCTCGGCGAGTTTGTAGAGACGGTTCACTTCGATGCCTTCGGCTTCGAGGCGTTTGAAGGTGCCACCGGTGGCGTGGATCTTGAAGCCGAGGTTGGCGAGGTCTCTTGCGATGGTGACGGCACGGTCTTTGTCGCGGTCGTTGACGGAGAAAAAGACGTTACCTTCCTTGGGCAGCGGGTTGAAGGCGCTGATCTGGGCCTTGGCGTATGCCATGCCGAGGTCTTGGTCGGCTCCCATGACTTCGCCGGTGGATTTCATTTCCGGTCCGAGGACGATGTCGATGCCGGGGAAGCGGCCCCAGGGGAAGACGGCCTCTTTTACGCAGAAGCACGGGGGCATGGTCTCCTCGGTAAAGCCAAGGTCGACGAGCTTTTTACCAACCATGATCTTGGCGGCGAGCTTGGCGAGCGGGATGCCGATGGACTTGGAGACGAATGGCACGGTGCGGGAGGCCCGTGGGTTGACTTCGATGACGTAGAGGTCGTCGTCTTTGACCGCGAACTGGATGTTCATGAGGCCGCGGACCTCGAGTTCCTTGGCGAGGGCTTTCGCTCCGACAAGGATTTCGTTTTTGATTTTGTCACTGAGTGAGAAAGCCGGGATGACGCAGGCTGAGTCGCCCGAGTGGATGCCGGCTTGCTCGATGTGCTCCATGATGGCGCCGACCACGGAGGTGTCGCCGTCGGAGATACAGTCGACGTCAACTTCGGTGGCGTTCTCGAGGAAGCGGTCGACGAGGATGGGACGATCGGGAGCGATGTCGGTGGCATTCTTAATGTAGGTGCGAAGTTCGTCGTCGTTGTAGACGATCATCATACCGCGTCCGCCGAGGACGAAGCTGGGACGGACGAGAACAGGGAAGCCAATGCGGTCCGCGATGGCGACGGCTTCGTCCTCAGAAACTGCGGTGCCCGCTTCGGCTTGCTTGAGGCCGATCTTGTCGAGGAGGGCGGAGAAGAACTTGCGGTCTTCGGCGAGCTCGATGGACTTGGGAGAGGTGCCGATGATAGGGACGCCGTGGCGTTCGAGATCGGCGGCAAGGTTGAGCGGAGTTTGACCCCCGAACTGGACGATGACGCCGTCGGGCTTTTCCTGATCGCAGATGTTGAGAACGTCCTCGAGAGTGAGGGGTTCGAAGTAAAGCTTGTCCGAAGTGTCGTAGTCTGTGGAGACGGTCTCGGGGTTGGAGTTGACCATGACGGATTCGTAGCCGAGCTCGCGGAGGGCGAAGGAGGCGTGGACGCAGCAGTAATCGAATTCAATTCCCTGGCCGATGCGGTTCGGGCCACCGCCGAGGATGACAATTTTCTTGGCGTCGGATTCGCGGGCTTCGTTTTCGTCGCCGTAGGTCGAGTAGTAGTAAGGCGTGGCGGCTTCGAATTCCGCAGCACAGGTATCGACGAGGCGGTAAGTCGGGATGATGCCTTTTTCTTTTCTTTCGGCGCGAACGTCGTCTTGAGAAATGCCACGTGCGTGGGCGATTTGGACGTCGGAGAAACCGAGCTTCTTAGCGCGGCGGAGGTCGAGGTTGGCGAGGTCGTTTCCTTCCTCCACGATGATACGCATGTTCTCAAGGAACCACGGATCAATTTGGGTGGCGTCGAAGATTTCCTCGATGGTCCAACCTTGTTCAAAGGCAACCTTGAGCCAGAAGATACGCTCGGCGTTGGGGACGATGAGCTTCCGCTCGATCTGCTCGCGGGTAGCCTCAGGATCCTTACCGTCGAAGCCGAAGCCGAAACGTCCGGTCTCGAGTGAGCGGAGAGATTTTTGGAGAGATTCCTTGAAGGTGCGTCCGATGGACATGGCCTCCCCGACGGCTTTCATGGAAGTGGTGAGAACAGGATCGGCGGTGGGGAATTTTTCGAAAGTGAAGCGGGGAACCTTGGTGACGACGTAGTCGATGGAAGGCTCGAAGCTGGCGGGAGTTTCGCGGGTGATGTCGTTGGGAAGTTCGTCGAGGGTATAACCGACGGCGAGTTTGGCGGCGATCTTGGCGATGGGGAACCCGGTGGCTTTGGAGGCGAGCGCGGAAGAGCGGCTCACGCGCGGGTTCATTTCGATGACGATGCAGCGGCCGGTCTTGGGGTCGACGGAGAACTGGATGTTTGATCCGCCGGTCTCGACGCCGATTTCGCGGATGACGGCGAAAGAAGCATCGCGCATGATTTGGTATTCGCGATCGGAGAGAGTCTGGGCGGGAGCGACCGTGATGGAGTCGCCGGTGTGGACGCCCATTGGGTCGAGGTTTTCGATGGAGCAAATGACGACGCAGTTGTCGGCGTGGTCACGCATGACTTCCATTTCGTATTCCTTCCAACCGAGGAGGCATTCTTCGACGAGGATTTCGGTGGTGGGTGAGAGGTCGAGTCCGCGGTGGACGATGGTTTCGAATTCCTCCTTGTTGTAGGCGATGCCGCCGCCGGTACCGCCAAGAGTAAAGGCGGGGCGGATGACAAGGGGCATGGAGCCAATGTCGGCTGCGATTGTTTTCGCTTCCTCCATCGAGTGGGCCACACCAGAGATGGGGAGATCGAGGCCGATCTTGATCATGGCGTCCTTGAAACGCTGGCGGTTTTCGCCTTTGTCGATGGCGTCGGCATTGGCGCCGATCATACGGACGCCGTGTTTGTCGAGAGTGCCGGCCTCAAAGAGCTCGATGGAAACGTTGAGAGCGGTTTGTCCGCCAAGGGTGGGGAGAAGAGCATCGGGCTTTTCCTTGATAATGATTTTTTCGATGGACTCGGGCGTGATTGGCTCGATGTAGGTCCGCTCCGCAAATTGCGGGTCGGTCATGATGGTGGCCGGGTTGGAATTGACCAAAACAACCTCGTATCCTTCTTCGCGGAGGGCCTTGCAGGCCTGGGTGCCGGAATAGTCGAATTCGCATCCCTGTCCGATGACAATGGGGCCTGCTCCGACGACGAGAATTTTTTTGATGCTGGTATCCTTGGGCATGTTTTTAAAGCGGTGTGGCTAAAACTTCGTGTATCTGCCAAGGGGGGGAGGTTTTGTAAAGCCCCTTCGCTTTAAATGGGGTGAGAGTGCCCGGATTGGCAGAGTTGGCTTTGAGCCGGGAGCTTCGAGCGGTGGGCTTTCCCGGCTGAGGAGTCAGATGGAAATTGGGGAGAAATTGCGATTATGAGGGAGAAAATTGAGGCAGTTGCTCATAGGGCGAGGAGGGGTTAGGATTATTCTGTTCTCAGGATTGAAAAGACGATTATGGGCATTTTAAAGAAACCGGCGACCTGGGTGGCGGAGAAGATTGCGGATGTCCTGCTGGGCGGGGATGTATTGGCGCCGGAGCGGGAGGGGACGGAGATCGATTGGCAGGGGATGGAGCTCGAAAAGCCGCGGAAGTCGGCGACGGCGGGGATTCCGAGGATTCAGCTGGAATTGGCGATCGGAGCAGCGAATCGGCGTTTGGACGAGAAAATGGACGCGGATGGCTGTCGGGCTTTGATCATGCGAGCTCCGGAGATCGAGGCGGGGGACATGATGGCAGTGAAGCTGGGAGAATCGTGTTCACTGACGATTGAGGGGCGGGACGAGAAATTTCTTTGGCTGGAATTGGTGGGAAGCGGGACGATGACTGAGTTTTTTTGGGACGAGATCCTGGGACGGGCCAGTGAGGTGGGGAGACCTGATGACACATAAAAAAGGCCGCACTCCGGAGAGGGCGGCCTTTGAAAAGAATTGGTGAGAAGAGGCTGACTACTTCTATTCACCGCCGCAGCTTCCGCAGCAGGATTTCTTCTCAGCGGAGCAATCTCCGCAGCAGCTTCCGCCGGTGGAGGCACAAGAAGCGAGGGCGAAGGCCGCTCCGGCGGTCAGTAGGATGATGAACTTTTTCATAATAGCTGGTTTTGTTGTTGGGAGAATCCTCCCGCGCCAATATTCCCGATTTTTGGAATTGATCAAGTCTTGGCTTGAATTTTCACGTTTTGGGGAAAGAGAGCATGCCAGCGTGGGGCGGCGAATTTTTCCCCGGTAGGCGGGCGTTTTTCCTCATAGGTGCATCATTCGAAGCCTTGGCGAGCTTCTTATCGCTGATACACTCGCAGGCGGACGAAGAACTTGGTTACATCCGTCGCCGCTTCCGGAGTGCGCAGAGTGAATGTGGTGGTGCCGTCGCCGTTATGGGTTTCGTCTTTGTGCTCGAGGGTTTCTCCGGTGGGCGTCCAGGTGACCATGTCGGTGGACACCTCGACGACGACGAGGGCATCATCGGCGGCGAGGTTTTTGGGGAAGCTCACGGTGAAGCGGCCGTTGGAATCGACACTTGAGGTGATGATTTGTCCGCCGAAGACGAGGTCACTGGTGCCGTAGGCGTATTCGGCGAAGGCATTGAGTCCGTCGCCATCATTGTCGACAGTTTTGTCTCCGGGGCCGAAGGGGGCGGCATCGCTGCTGCCGGCGCTTCCGGCGGCATCAACGCTGGCGCGCCAATTGACAGCGTCATCATGGTTGGGATTTGAGATGGGAGCGATGAGGACGAGGCTGGGGCCGTCGCCATCCGCAGTTTCCGGCCAGGGGTATTTGTCGTTGTAGGTGAAATTGCGAATATCTCCTCCGAAGCCCATCAGGATGATTTGCTCACCGCTGCCGGAGAGGCCTGAGTCGTTAGCGAATTCTCCGGCGATGAGATTGGAGACTCCGAGGCCGTAGCGATGTTCGAAGGCGGCCTGATCGCGGACCACGAGAGCGCGCTCGCCGGGAGGGAGAACCGTGATGGCAGCGCCGACGAAGGAGAAATCGATCCCGTCGGTGAAGCTGACATTGGTCAGGTCGAGGATGTTGCCGGAGATGTTGAGGAGCTCCAGGTATTCGAATTGGTTGTTGTTGGTATAGCCGGCGTTGATTTCGTCCGGTGTGGGTTCGGCCGGCTGATACATGATCTCGGAGATGACGAGATTGGTTGGGCCGGCAAGGTCGGCACCGATGACGAAGGTGGCAGAAGTGGGGGCACCCCATTGGGCACCATCGTAGGCCCGGGCGGTGACGGTAGTGGTTTCGTTCAGCGTGACGGTGCTTCCGTTGAATGAGCTCGCAGAAGGGGTCCCTCCTGGAGCGCGGGGGTCACTGCCATCGGCAGTGTAGTAAACACCACCTTGGGGCGCGGTCATGTTGAGCTGAAAGCCATTCGCGACGATGCCTCCGTTCTGGCTGAAGGTCGGCGGGCTGAAGAATTGGTCGTCGATCCATTCAGAGCGGGCTTTGAGCCAGCCTTTGAGGTGCGAAATTTGGCGGTTCCAGCCGGTTCCCTCGGTGGCAAAGTTGGTTCCCGAGATGGAATTGACATTGAGAGCGGTCCATTTGTTAAAGTTGCGGATCTGGGCTTCGGAGAGCTCGGCGGCCATGTCGTCGACGATAGCGCCGAGGTTGGATTGCGAGAATTTATCACTTCTCAGGGCATACCACCGGTCGATGACTTTTTGGAAGACATCGGGCCTGGAGGTCTTGAGCTGGGGATTGGACATATTGCGAGTATCATCATCTGAGGGTTCAAATCCGAAGAGCAGTCCGAACCACTCGAATTGAAGGTCAAAAAAAGTAGAGCTGGTGTCATTGGTGTTGGCTTCCCAGCGACGAGGATTGTCATCGCGGCCATCACGGGAGCCCATGGTGCGGTCGTAGTCCCAAATGGGGCCAGCGACGATCTTGCCGCCGCGATCTTGGTAGAAGAACTGGCTGAGGCGTCCCCAGTCGGGATCCATGGCAAGGATGTTGAGCCAGAAATGATCGATGAAGGCATCGACATCGAGGTATTCCGAGAAGTGTAATCCGGTAGTGGGGTGAATACCATTGGCCTGCCGCAGGGCGACAGTGACTTCGTTGGCGCGGGTTGTGATGTAGGATTTTTGAGTGGAGGTAATTTCAATACCGTCGGGATCGCCGTGGACCAGGGCGCGTTGGAACCCACTGACATTGAAGGTCGGCTCACCAGGATCGGGACGGTCGTTTTTGAAGACGTAGCCGCCGGTCACCTCTTCGGGTGAGTTTTCCCAGGGATCGAGTTTGCTGATATCGAGACGATTGTTATCGGGTTCGATTTTCTCCATGAAGGTGTAGACGCCGAAGTAGTCGGCGGAAGTGACATTCCCGCCGTTGACGTCGTTGTAGAGTTCGACGAAGCGGGTTTTCACGGCCCATTGCCCGATCTGGTTACTGAGTTCATAGAGGAAAGGATTTCGGATGAGGGAGTAGTCGAAAGTGTAGCGGGCGTTAAGAATCCAATCGGCCTCAGCGGACAGGCCAAGGGGTTTGATATTCTGATCCTCGTTGAATTCATCCCATGATTCGAGCGACATGGCATACTTGGGGAAGCCTGCTGAGCTGGAGCCACGCTTACGAATACCGCTGCGAGTGGAAACGGAAGGCGTTGCGGAAAACGAGGCCCGTCCGGTTTCGGGGTCGGGTTCGTAGATGAGCATGAAGCTTTCCTTTCGAGTGGTCGCGCCGGAGGCCGGTGGAGAGCCTCCTCCGTAAGTCGAGAGAAGAACGATGGGGAGGTTTGAGCTAAAGTCTGCTTCGGAAGGATCCAGAAGGAAGTATCCTTCGGTGCGTCCTTCTCCGGGAAGAGATCCGGGAAGATAGGCGCGCGTGCGCACGAGGGTAGTGCTTTCTACTGTGATAGGATCGCCGTAGACCGGAGAGGGGTCGTCGGTTGAGTTGGAAGGGAGGCTGCCATCGGTAGTGTAGTAAATGACCGCTCCGGATTCGGGAACGCTGAGGCTCAGATCGAATTCTTCGGTGAAGGCTCGGCTAGTGATGTCGAAGTCGACTTTGCCCGGAGGGGCGAAACTGGGAATGCCGTTGGTGTTGTTGGGAGTGGGTGTCGAGAGGTAGGCGGGCCCGGGGAGGGGAGTGGTGCTTTGCACTTCTCCCACCAATTCAGGAATGAGGAGGAAGTCGGAGCTGCCCGGTGAGTCATTGAGTCCGTGGAGAGCGAGGATGTTTTCACCTGCCTGAAGACGGCCTGCGAAATTGAGGGTGAAGGATTCGAACTGATCACCGGCTCTGATTTCTTCACGCTGGGTGGACTTGGAATTGTAGACCAGTGGATTGGCTTTGTTTTTCGAGGCAACTTCGAATCCATTCAAGTAGGCGACAAAGCCGTCATCTACTTTCATTTTAAGCACAAGCCCGTTGATCCCGGCGGGGTCATCGATTTGGAAAGGAAGGCGAAGATACACCGAGGCGTTTTTGCCTCTCATCGGTGTGGTCAAATCTCCATCCTCGGGAATGATGTCGTCGAACAAGGAATTATATCCCCAACCAAGGGCGGAATGTCCGGCAGTCCAGAAGTCGTCATTGAAGGCGGGCGTTTGCCAGGTGCTGCCAATGTTCTCGGTGGGAACGAGATAAGTAAGAGGATCGCCGATGGCGTGGAGGGTGGTGTTGAAGACGGGGCCGCCGGATCCGTTGCCGTAGGAGATGTCGGGATATTGCTCGGGATACTCCGGGCTGAAAAGGGTCACGGTGGAGGTGCCGTCGGGTTTGATCAAGGCGAGGAATTCCCCATCAATATCGAGGCTGAAGTTGGCGTGAAGAGGTTGTCCGGGTACGATTCGGTCCTTGCCGGTCGCGTAGACGAGGAGGTATCCATTGGCAGGAATAGTGACGTTGGGGAAGGTCCACTTGGTGAGATTGGTGGGGTCGTCACTGAGGTGGTATCCATTGATCGAGGCCGCCGGGCCGGGATTGTGAATTTCGATCCAGTCGGCGGGGAATCCGTCTTCATCGTTGAAGGAGGTGCCGGTGTTTTCGGCGAGGAATTCGTTGATCAGAAATTCGGCCCGGTAAAATGGAGCGAGAAAAAGCGTCAGCGCGAGAGCGGTAAATGAAGTCCTTAATTGAATCATCGTGTGTGATGCATCTTCATTAACTATCGACATTGTTACAGACTTTTCCAGCGGGAATCTCGAAAAGGGCTTCCTTCGCCCTTCTTTACTTAGGAACATTGGGAGGATAAATTGTGTCATGAAAGTTGCCATTCTCGGAGCGAGTCCGAAGCCGGAGCGTTATTCGCATCAGGCTCAGTTGTTGTTGTCCGAGCATGGTCATCAGGTCTTTCCTGTGAGTCCGACAGGCCGGGAGATTCTGGGGGTTACAGGAATGACAAAGGTGCCGTCGGAGATGGATACGGTGACGCTTTATCTCGGTTCCGATCGCTTGTTGCCGGTGTTGGATGCTCTGATCGAAGCCGCGCCACGACGGGTGATTTTTAATCCGGGGACGGAGAGTTCGGAGGCCAAGGAAAGATTGGAGGCCGCTGGAATCGAAACTGAGGAAGCTTGTACTTTGGTGATGCTCCGAACGGGCTCCTTTTAAGCAATGGGATCAGGACAGGTATCGCGGCGTTGGCAGTTTTGGCAGAACTCGCCGAGGTAGAGTTGGTCGATCCATTCCATCATCGGGCCGAGGTGTTTCTTCTCGTCGGTGACGAAGCCGGCTTCGAAATTTCGGCGGAGCGGACTCTTGGCTCCCACGCCGGCTCCGGTGAGATTTGCCGAGCCGATGAAGCCTTCTTTTCCATCGACGATGATCGTTTTAGTGTGAATGCGAGGGCAGAGGATACGCTCGAAGAGATCGCTCTCGATGAGCGAAGGATAGCGATCGAAGTCTTCGCGGAAGCGCGG
>ERZ1048068.3231-NODE-3231-length-10810-cov-4.105718_pt1 | contig 10810 bp, 7 predicted proteins | sample MGYA00383098_ERZ1048068 | MGnify/ENA primary metagenome ERZ1048068 (study PRJEB29581, sample SAMEA5548368) | metagenome | biome: marine; feature: coastal; material: water | depth 1 m | study: Short-term variability in the microbial, nano- and picoplankton... | reverse complement strand
GGACTTGCGGGGATGTTCTTGGGTGCATCCGGCGCATCGAAGGCATTCGGCGCGGATGACCTCACCAACCCGCTCTCGCAAAAGACTTCCCATTTCCCGGCGCGCGCCAAGAACGTGATCTACCTGCACATGGCCGGGTCGCCCTCGAACTTGGACATGTTGGATTACAAGCCAGAGTTGGCGAAATTCGATGGCACTGATTGTCCCGACGAGTTCCTCAAGGGGAAGAAGTTCGCCTTCACCAGCGGGGTCCCGAAGCTGATGGGTTCACCGAGAACATTCAAACAATACGGCGAGAACGGACAGTGGGTATCCGATGTCATGCCGTGCCTGGGCGGTGTGATCGATGAGTTGAGCATCATCAGATCGATGACCACCGATGAGTTCAACCACGCCCCGGCCCAGCTTCTTTTGTACACTGGATCCCCGCGGCAGGGGCGCCCATCGATGGGCTCGTGGGTCACCTATGGCTTGGGTTCGGACAATGAGAACCTCCCAGGGTTCGTTGTTTTGAACTCCGGCGGCAGCAACCCGAGCGCGGGTAAGAATGCATTCGGGAGCGGCTTCCTGCCGACCGTCTATCAAGGCGTGCAGTGCAGATCAAAAGGCGATCCGGTTCTTTATGTCTCGAACCCGAAGGGCATGAGCCGCGGTATGCGGCGCCTGAGCCTCGACGCCTTGCGCGATCTGAACGAGATCCAGGCTGCGAAGATCGGTAACCCTGAGACCCGGACGCGCATCGCGCAGGGCGAGCTGGCCTTCCGGATGCAGACCAGCGTCCCTGGAGTGATGGATATTTCCAAAGAGCCGCGCGACATGCTCGACGCCTATGGCGCCGAACCTGGGTCCGCGAGTTTCGCCAACAACTGCCTGCTGGCGCGTCGGCTGGTCGAGCAGGGTGTCCGCTTTGTGCAACTGTTCGACTGGGGGTGGGATATGCACGGCGTGAACGAGGAGCTCGGATTGGGTAGCGGGCTCACCAACAAAGGGCGCCAGACCGATAAACCGATCGTCGCGCTCATCAACGACCTCAAGCAGCGCGGGCTGCTGGACGAAACCCTGATCGTCTGGGGCGGCGAGTTCGGGCGCACCCCGTTCCGCGAGGGTCGCACGGCAAACAATGCGATGCTTGGGCGCGACCACTACCCGGACTGTTTCACCATGTTCATGTGCGGTGGCGGGAGCAAGCCGGGAGATTATGGAGAGACCGATGATCTTGGCTTCGGCGTTGTGAACGACAAGGTCCACGTGCACGACCTCCAGGCCACCATCCTGCACTTGCTTGGATTCGATCACGAGAAGTTGACCTACCGCTTCCAAGGACGAGACTATCGGTTGACCGATGTCCACGGGCATCCAGTGGGCGGACTGATCGCTTAGCCTAAGATAAAATGAACCATCATCGTAGCAGAATATTACCGAAGTGGCGCGTGCGCCTCGGCGTGGGAGCCCTCTCGATCGCCTGGCTCTCGGCGTGCGCCAATGCCCAGGAGACCACCGCGGGCAGCGCTGACGGGACTGGGGAATCGCCCGCCGCCCAACTCGCAATGGCGGACGGGGTGGAGGCGACCCTGTTCGCGTCCGGATCGCAGTTGTTCAACCCGGCGAGTATCGATGTCGATCACCGCGGTCGGGTCTGGGTCTGCGAGACGGTGAACTATCGCAAGAAGCTGAACCCTGACGGAGACCGCATCCAGATTCTGGAGGACAGCGACGGCGATGGGAAGGTGGACTCGGAGAAAACTTTCTACCAGGGAACCGACATCGATGGCGGACACGGGGTCTGCGTGCTCGGCAACCAGGTGATCGTCTCCGTTTCAGACCGGATCCTGCTGCTGACCGACACGGATGGCGACGATGTGGCTGATTCCAAGCAACTGCTATTCAAGGGGAAGGTTCTGCATCCTGTGCATGGACAACACGACCACGCGATCCATGCGGTGATGTTCGGGCCGGACGGCCGTCTCTATTTTAACTTCGGAAATTTTAATGCGGAGCTGCGCCGCGCCGATGGGACACTCGTGACCGATCGCTTTGGGCAGCCGGTGGACGGCAGCCGCAAGCCGTATATGGACGGCATGGTGATCCGTTGTGAAACAGACTTCAGCGAAGTCGAGGTGCTGGGCTACAATTTCCGCAACAACTGGGAGGTCACGGTCGACTCCTACGGCTCGATGTGGCAATCGGACAATGACAACGGCTCCAGTAGTTGCCGGGTCAATTTCGTGATGGAACACGGCAACTACGGCTACCGCGACGAGGTCACCGGTCTCGGCTATCAAAGCCCGCGCACGAACATGTCGCCGAATATTTCCGAGAGCATGTGGCACCAGAACGATCCGGGTGTGATCCCGAACCTTCTCATCACCGGCGCCGGCGCACCGACTGGGATCTTGGTCTACGAGGGTGATCTCTTGCCGGAGCCGTTCCGTGGGCAGATGATCCACGCCGAGCCGGGCCGCAACGTCGTCTGGGCCTTCCCGATCGAGAAGAGCGGCGCTGGTTACACGGCGACGATCAACAACTTGGCTCACAGCGAAGCCGACCGGAACTACCGTCCATCGGATGTCTCGGTGGCGCCCGATGGCTCGCTGATCATCGCCGATTGGTACGATCCGGTCGATTGCTGTCATCGCACCATCGACGATACCGGTCGCCTGTTCCGCGTCGCCCCGCCCGGACACGCTTACACCATTCCCAAGTTCGATTTCGAGACGCCCGAGGGCGCCGTGCAAGCCTTGCGTAGCCCTAACCTCTCCGCCCGCCATCTGGCCTGGACCGCTATCGAAAAAATGGGAATCAAGGCCCGGCCAGCTCTCGCGGCGATGGCGAAAGATCCGAATCCGCGCTTCCGCGCGCGGGCGCTCTGGCTGCTCGCCGAGATCGATGGCGACCCGCAGGCGGCGATCGCTCTGGCAGCGCAGGATGACGTGGATGATGTGCGCTCGCTGGCGCTGCGGCTAGCTCGGCGGCATCGTGTTCCAATCGAGCCAGTGGTTGCCGACATCCTCCGGGTTCCATCTGCGCTGGTCCGGCGCGAATGCGCCGTCTCCCTGCATCGGCTAACGGGTGCGGAGGCAACACGGCTTTGGGTAGAGCTTGCCCAACAGCATGACGGCAAGGATCGTTGGTATCTGGAGGCGCTTGGGATTGGCGAACACAAGAACGAGACCCCCTGTTTCGAGGCCTGGTTGAAGGCCGTCGGCGACGACTGGAACACACCCGCCGGTCGTGATATTATTTGGCGTTCGCGTGCGCCCGCAGCCGCCGGATATCTCGCCAGGTTGCTGGTCTCCGCGGACTTGCCAGAATCAGAAGCACCCCGGCTAGTACGGGCGCTTGATTTTCACAATGGCGACGCCAAGCAGGCAGCGTTGGTCTCCATTCTCGCAGCCAGCTCCGAGGGGCGCCAATGGATCTTTATCGAGGCCTACCGCCGCATCGACGCAGCCGCACTCGCCGCCCGTCCCGATCTGGTGGAGCAAGTGCAAGCCGCGATTCCATATAGCAAGGGAACGACTATCTTCGTTGATCTTGTGGCAAAATATGATCGCCGCGACCTGTCGGAGGATCTGCTCGATATGGTTCGGACCGATCCTGTCAATCCACCGGGAATCCGTGCGCTCCAGCAGTTGCTGGCGTTCGGTGAACAGCAACGCGTCACCGCGGCCCTGGCCAAACCCGATCAATCGTCGAACTTCATCGATGCGCTTGGCCTCGCCGGCGGCAAGGATTCGATCGCCCTGCTCCGACAGATCACTGAGGACCTATCACGGCCGATGGCAGTAAGAATTCTCGCGGTCGCAGCCATGGCGAAAAGTCCAGCCGGAGGCAGTGAACTGATGGGAATCATCCAGGCAGAAACGCTCTCCAAGGACTTGCTTGCGCCGGCGTTGCGAGGCCTTCTTCTCTCACCGGCACCGGCAGCCCGTGCATTCGCGGAGGCAAAACAGAAGCTCTTGCCTCCCGAAGGAGGAGAGCGCTGGTCACTGGAAAAACTACTCTCCGCCAAGGCTGCTCCCGCCCGGGGCAAGGCGGCATTCACCAAAGCGGGCTGCATCGCCTGTCACGTTGTTGGTGGCAAAGGCATCCAGTTTGGTCCAGAGCTAAGCGAGATTGGTAGCAAGCTGGACCGCGCCAACATGCTCTCAGCGATCCTCGAACCGAACCAGACTATTTCACTCGGCTACGAAGGACTCACCGTCGAGCTGAGGGACGGTACGCAGCTCATCGGCTTTGTCTCCGGCGAAAGCGAGACAACTCTGAGCCTGCGAACCATCGGAGGCTTGCAGAGGGACATCGAAGTTTCACAAATCAAAACTCGTAAGCCGATGGAGATATCCCTGATGCCAGCCGGGCTCGATGCGGCGATCTCATCGCAGGAACTCGTCGACATGGTCGCTTGGTTAGGGACGCTCAAGATTGAGCCGAAAGGAGAGCTTGATGAGAAATTTTTCGACGGCGAGAGTCTCGCTGGCTGGTCCGGGAACAGGAAGTTCTGGTCGGTAGAAGACGGGGCGATCACCGGAAAATACAAGACGCCGGTGGTAAACAGCGAATACATCTGGTCGAATGTTCTAGTGCGCAATTTTCACCTGGCGGTGGATGTCAAACTCACCCCCGATGACCGCAACGCGGGAATCCAATTCCGCTCGAAGAACAACGGACACGGGCACCCTTACGGTTACCAGGCCGATGTGGGCGCCGGGTTCTGGGGGAAACTTTACCACGAAGCCGGGCGTGGCAAGTTGGACTGGAACGACAACGCCAACAAAGCGGTGAAACCAAATGAGTGGAACCGCTACGAGATCCTTGCCGTAGGAGACCGCATCTGGACCGCGATCAACGGTACCTTATGCGTCGCAATCCAGGATCCCGCCGGGGAGAAGTCCGGACATATCGCGTTACAGATTCATGGTGGTCCGGCCCAGACCGTGCGCTACCGCAATCCGACACTGACCCATAATCCGCCGATCAAGCTGGCGGGGATGGACGAGGTCACCTTGAACGCCGCTCTGCCGAGCGGGGAAGACATACGCCCGGGTGGCCTGCCGGAACTTCTGGCAGCGTCCCTGCACGGGTCACCGCATGTCAATATCGACGCGCCCAACGGGACCTACACATTGCAACTCTTGCTCTACGAGGGATGGCGATCGCGGTCAGCAGACATTGTGATCGAGGGAAAGACGGTTCGCGAAAAATACGACATGTTTAAAGAACAAGGAGTAAACTTCCGCAACGGAAGCCTGCTCCGCCACACCTTTACGCTCACCGACAGCAACATCGACATCGAAATCAAGGGTCCCCTCCATCTCGGCGGATTGATCCTGTCAAAAGGGGAGGGTGAGGGATCGACATCGACTTCCATTGTGAAGGCCGCTGCAGATATCGATCTTCGCAATGTCCTCAAGGCGATCAATTTCGGAGATAGCGTCAACTTGAGTATCGGCGGGATCGAATTTGCTGCGGCAAGGGTGAACGCCACCATCGATGGCGTCAGTAACAGCGCAGCGGGGGATGTCTATGCCGGAGAGCACGCGCAACAGCTTCCCCGGATCGAGTGAGGGAGCTTCAAGCTACCGTCGATGGAGCTCGAACCTCTTCGACTTTTGGCCGCACGCTTATTAAACGGATCTTCGACCCAAAAAGAACCTTCTGGCAAATCCCCACCCCGCCGAGTTTCCCGAGAAACGGGGCTCCGGCCTCGATAACCGATTGAGGCAGGGGGATTTCCCCCCCCTGTTTTCTTGATTGTAACCCGCTCGTGAAAAGTAGTGGTGGAGGCGAGGGGAGTTGAACCCCTGTCCTAAATGCTTTTCACATTAGCGTCTACATGGATAGCCGGGCATTTACTGATTTAAGATTTGTCAGGCCTCACCCGGCCCGTCTGACAATCCGATAATCCTGTTTGAGTTTCGCCAATCTTCCCGGATTCCCGAATGAGTGACTAGTCTGCTAAGTAGTCGCCCCGCACCGTAACAGACATCAGGATTGGAACGTTGCTGTCAATTAAGCAGCAAGTGCGAGCTCGTTAGAGTCTGCAATTATTTGTTTTGAACGGCTTTTTTAAGAGGCCAACCGATCAACCTCTCCATGCAGCTAGCGTTTCCAGCGTTCAGTCGAAACCAGAACGCCCCCACGTGCTGGGGAGAAGCTGGACTCGGTTTAGAAAAAATTCAACTGAATTGTCGCTCGCGATGTGGTTGGTTTCTTCTCACGCCAATTAAGCTGTCTAAAATTGTGAATACTTCTCTTTATTATCATTCCCTTGCCCGGGTCGCGCCTCGCGTATTTGCAGGGCTCCTCGGGATGACCCTGCTTGTGTCGACCGCTTCGGCCAAAAAGAAGTTCGATGAGTCGAAACTGGAGTTTATTGACAACGGAACGATTAAACTGGGCGTGAGCCTGGATTTGGGAGGAGCCATTACCTACCTGTCCAAGTCAGGCCGTGATAAAAATGTCATCAACAATCATGACTGGGGGAGGCAGATTCAAATGTCCTTTTTTGGTGGTCCCGTGCCCTACGAAGAGAAGGGTCAGAAGCCGAAAAAGCATTGGGCGCATATCGGCTGGAATCCGATTCAAGCCGGTGATGACTACGGCAATGGATCTCAGATCGTTGAGTTCACCAAGAAAGAGACGAGTCTCTATGTGAAGTGCATTCCCAAGCAGTGGCCTTTGAATAACATTCCTGGCGAATGCACTTACGAAAGCTTTGTCGAGCTGAAGGGGAATACGGTTGAGGTAAAATGTCGACTTGTGAACGCGCGCTCGGACAAGATCCAGTATCCCGGGAGGCATCAGGAACTCCCTGCAGTTTATACCAACGGAGAGTATTATCGCTTGATGACTTATCGTGGTGATCAGCCATTCACCGGCGACAAGCTTGCCCGGATTCCCAAGAAAGTCGGGGGAGGATTTCCGTGGAAGTATTGGCTAGCGACGGAGAACTGGGCCGCTTTGGTAAATGATGATGACTGGGGGCTTGGTATTTATAAACCAAACAACAGCTTGTTCATCGGAGGCTTCGCTGGAAAGGAAGGGCGGGGCGGCACGCATGATTCCCCGACTGGCTACATCGCTCCATTGCATACGGAGATCCTGGATCACAATATTACCTACGAGTACGACTACTCCCTGATTCTTGACAGTCTCGATGAGATTCGTGGCTACGCTTTGGAACAAGTGAAGGGCACAAAGCCTCCGGACTGGAAATTTGTGAGTGACCGTCAGCATTGGCGATACCAGGCGAATGGTGGAAAGGGGACGGATGCGGGTTGGCCGATCAAGGGACATCTTCAGCTTGATCTCGGAGAGCCCGGGATTGCAGCGATCAGTCCGCCGGCTTTGTGGCAGGCAAAAGAGGCCCCGATGCTTTTTATTGAGGCGGCGTTTAAGACAGAGCGAAAGGAAGCGATGGTGGCCTGGACAAATTATGAGGCTGACGGCCACAATCCCGGATTCAAGGCGGAGAACCAGCTTCGGTTCGATATTATTGGGGATGGTAAATTGAGGACATACCAGATCGATTTAAAATCAGCCCCAACGTATAGGGGGGCATTGAGCTATTTGATGGTGAAGCCGGTGTTTGAGCCGGATCAGGGAGCTTGGGTGAAAATTAAAGGCATTCGTCTGGGGAAATAAAAGCTTTGTGAGTTCACTAAAGCCTTAGATTTGACTGATTTTTTTTAAGGAATCTTAAATAAATCGGTCATTTCGTGGAAAAGTGCCGGATTCCTCTTGCCTGTGGGGGGAACTTTGCTACTGAACCCGCCCCGCGAGACCGCATCAGGTGATTTCGTGGCCTGATTCCTGAATCAACCTTAAGACCATGGCACGACTTTTTGGCACAGACATCCCTAATGAGAAGCGCATCGAAGCTTCTCTTCCGTATATTTTTGGCATTGGTCCATCGACCTCGTCAAAGATCCTTGAACACGCAGGTGTGAATCCAGACATCCGTACTGGTGAGCTGAGCGAAGAGCAACTCGTTAAGATCGCGACTGTGATCCAAAACGAGGGCATCATGATTGAGGGTGACCTCCGTCGTGAGCGTCAGGGACAAATGAAGCGCCTCGCTTCAATCAACTGCTACCGCGGAATTCGCCACAAGCGTGGTCTTCCAGTTCGCGGACAGCGCACCCGCACCAACTCACGCACTCGCAAGGGTAAGCGTAGGACTGTGGGTGTTGCCCAGTAATCCCGTCCGGATTATTTGAATTTACGATTTTATCCATACAATGGCTGAAGAAAACAAAAACGAGGAGACCGAGGAAGTCACCGACGCAGCACCAGCTGCCGAGGAAGCTCCTGCGGAAACTCCAGCTCCTGTGGTGGCTGCTGAAGAAGCAGCTCCGGAAGCGTCTGACGAAGCAGCTCCTGCTGCCGAGGGTGAAGATGCTCCTGTTGAGGGCGAAGCAGCCGAGGGTGAAGGTGCCCCGGCCAAGAAAGAGGAGAAGCGCGACATTTTTGCCGAGCTTCTCGGGGAGGAATCACCTGACAAGGTTAAGATTCACAAGTCCAAGAAGAGCAAGAACGTCGTCAAGGGCATCGTTCATGTCACTGCGACTTTCAACAACACTAGCGTCACCGTGACTGACGAGATGGGGAATACCATCGGTTGGTCCAGCGCTGGTAAAATGGGTTTCAGAGGTTCTCGTAAGAGTACCGCTTATGCCGCCCAGGTTGTTTCGCAGGATGCCTGCCGTCAGGCGATGGCTCACGGACTGAAGGAAGTGAAAGTTCGCGTTAAAGGCCCTGGTGCCGGTCGTGAATCCGCTGTTCGCGCCGTGCAAGGTCTCGGAATTGACGTGAGCCTCATCCTCGATGTTACTGCAGTCCCGCACAATGGTTGCCGTCCCAAGAAGGCGCGTCGTGTTTAATTCTTCCCACCCTTAATTTTAGAAAGACAGATCAATGGCACGCTATACCGGCCCAAAAGATAAGATCAATCGTCGCTTCGGAGTCCCGCTTTTCGGACCCTCGAAAGCTCTCGAGCGTCGTAACTACCCTCCGGGTCCCCACGGACTCCGTTCCGGACGTCGTAAGAAGTCCGATTACGCAATCGCCCTCGGCGAGAAGCAGAAGCTCAAGTTCATCTACGGTGTTCTTGAGAAGCAGTTCCGTGGATACTACCACGAAGCTGGACGTCGCCGCGGAATTACCGGTGACATCATGCTTCAGTTGCTTGAGACCCGACTCGACAATGTTTGCTACCGCCTCGGCTTCGGCAATACCCGTCAGGCAGCTCGGCAGCTTGTGAACCACGGTCACGTTCTCGTGAATGGTAAGAAAGTGGACATCGCTTCCTGCCAGGTTCGCTCCGGAGACACGATTCAGATTGGCAGCCGCGCTTCTTCACAGCAGCTCGGACTCCGCATGCTCGACCTCACTCAGTCTGTGCCTTTGCAGGACTGGTTGACTCTCGACCGTGAAAAGATGGAAGGAACCGTCGCACGTCTCCCCGAGACCGAAGACCTTGACTCACCAGTCAACCTCCAGCTGATCGTGGAACTTTACTCACGTTAGGTTCAACGCATCCCAAATTTTCAAAACCCTGTCTCGTTTATCGGGACGGGGTTTTTTGTTTGTCAGAAGATGAGAAGAGAAGAGGATGATTTTTAATGAACGGGTTTGTGTGGCTGATTTGGATTGCGGTGATCATTGGGATCATTTTTTGGGCCTGGGGTGGATTTCGAAAGCAGAAGTTGGCCAAGCTGCGGGCGGAGAATGCCATGAAGAAATTGAGTGAGGAGGATTGGGGGTTCCTTAAGGAACATGCGCGGATCGCCACGATGATCCCTGAAGAGCTGAAGGAGAGGTTTGAGAAGATTATTCAGGTCCTGGTCGGGGAGAAAAACTTCGAGGCGTGTGGTGAGTTGGAAGAAGTGACGCGGGAGATGAAAATTGTTGTGATGGCTCAAGCGGCCTTGCTTTTGCTGGGCCGGGAGCATGATTTTTTTCCGGAATTGAGGAGCGTCTTGATTTATCCGGATGCTTATCAGGGGAAGGGCAAGGATGGAGATGATCAAACGCGGCTTGGCGAGAGCTGGGATTCAGGGAGCGTGGTGCTTTCGTGGAGGAGTGTTTGGAAGGGGGGGGAGAATCCCGAGGATGGGCACAATGTTGTCATTCACGAGTTTGCTCATCAGCTGGATCAGGAGAATGACCGGGCCGATGGATTACCCGTGCTGCGGGATCGAAAGGCGATCGGAAACTGGGCGCATGCGTTTTCGGAGGCTTTCGAGGAGTTTTGCAAGGATCTCGATGCCGGACGTCGTACCGTGATGGATCCATACGGTGCGACCAATCCAGCGGAGTTCTTTTCCGTGGCCACGGAGTGCTTTTTTGAGAAAGCGAAACAGCTTGAAAAGGAGCATCCTCCGCTTTACGAGCAACTGGCGAAATATTACGGTCTTGATCCCGCCCGTTGGTAAATCGATAGAAAATGTCGATTCAAGCTGCATTTCTCTTGCAAGAGAGAGCTTGCCTGTGCAGAAAAACCCCGCTCCCCGGGGAGAAGATGGCCAACCGCCTCCATAGATGTCTTTGCCCCGGTTTTCGGAGTGCTACTAATTTAGATTATCATGGAAAGTCTCTCAAAGCGCGTCGCCTCAGTGACACCGTCACTCACTCTTTCGGTCACAAATCAAACCAAGGCTCTTAGGGCTGCCGGTGAAGAAGTTTACGGTCTCGCCGGTGGTGAGCCGGATATCGATACTCCTGACTTTATCAAGCAGGCGGCCTACACCGCTCTCACCGAAGGAAAAACGAAATACACCCCTGCTGCAGGCATTCCTGAATTGCGCGT